>Ga0209367_1006616_pt1 | contig 16017 bp, 7 predicted proteins | sample WorMetLIZISLAND2_FD_187412 | JGI IMG/M metagenome (GOLD analysis project Ga0209367, IMG submission 187412) | Marine gutless worms symbiont microbial communities from Max Planck institute for Marine Microbiology, Germany - Olavius geniculatus... ... | reverse complement strand
AGTGATAAGGAATCCTGTGGATAATGATGCATGATCCACGAAATAATTCTTCTGAATCTCGTCAGAATATTCTGCTCTGGCCAAGTGCATGGCGTTGAGCTGATTTGTACGTGAGTTCTGGTCACGTCTGATGATGATGATGATGATGATCCGAGTTTCTGATTCGTTCGTGACGTAACGTAAAAATATTGTGCTTGGTTGATAGGAAACGAAGCAATCTCTAAAATATTCTTAAAATAAATTTTTATTTGCACGTAACAACGGCCTTACTTGCTGCTGATAACCCAAAAAACAAGGAAAACGGCCGTTGAAATATTGGCCTGTGCTGTGCGTGTTTACGGAAGGGGTTGAATGTCGGCTGGCCAGTGGTAGTAGAACGCTTCATTCCAGCAGCCTTCCTTCAAACACATTCGCGCACCTGCTGCGCCATCTTTGTCTTTCAAGCCACCAACTTTCGCACGCACGCAGACTCCGCATTGTTGCACCCCGCCGTGCGCCGCACGAAACGAAACGAAATTGAATATTCGCCTTAATTCGGCATCGCCGCCCGGCCGGCCGGCGTGACAGATAACAGAGGGTACCCGGTCTCGGTTAATGAGCGCGTTTGTTTCGGGAGTTGGATTTCCGACCGGCAGCCCTCCGGCTACGATCAAACGATCTGAGACGGGACAAGTCGGCGAGAGGTCTGACGTAGTAGGGACAGTAACAACGGCGGCGGACCCGAGTTTGCATTTTAATCTTTCCAATAAAAATCTTTATTTACCATCACTGCAGACCATTTCAGCTGTGTATACAGTGATGAAAAAAAACAAAAGTACCGTTGTAAAGTAATCGAAGTGGAATATCGGCAAAGGATAAACAAATTTTATGAAAGGTGTATCACAAATACATTTAGTTTACTAAATGCTCACAAAGGACCATGGTTGATGCGCCGCAAAATTGCACTTCATAATTTTCTTGCATACCTTTTGACATCGCACTATCTTATACGCAAGCGTCGCAGTTCCGAGTTTAAGTAAAATTCCGTCAAACCAGCCAGAACAGTTTTCCCCAATTTGTTCCCTTATATAATATTTTGATGAAGTATAACCAGCTGTACATATGGCGTTAATTAGTTGGGCGTTTGGCGGCGTGCAAAGTCGGCATTTGATCGGCGATTTAGTCGGCCGCGTGCAGTGCACCAATGCACCATTCTGCGGTGCAATCTCAACGCTAATGCCGCAAGACGACACAAAACTGCTGTGCATATTATTCACAGCCGATGACGCGTCATTCTATTCGTATCCCTTGCCACCGGTGCATCTATTTTATTCACAAATTGGTGTTCTTGCAGACTGTTGTATTCTGTGGAAAACACATGCATTTTATTTTTTAAAAATTTTTATTGAGTAAGTAAGTAAGTAAGTGTTCCTATTTTATAGTGCGCCTTAAAGCCAGCTGGTCTAGCTTAATCTGCATATTATTTACAAAATTTCAAGTGGTTTCCGCGACGGGTACCGGCAATCCGATCTGCTTTGGTTCCGGGGTAAATTTTTCTGGATTGATGGATAATGTGCGACGAGTACATTTAATTTGGTTGTAATCGGACACAATGTCATGTCTTGTTATATTTTTCAGTTGCATATTTGCTTATGTTGTTCAATGAAATTATAATAATGATGATGATTGTGCGAAATACGCCGATTTAAATAGCAAATCTTTAAATTTTCTTGTCGTTCCGCATTGCCAAGGGGGGCCACTATATACAATGTTTTCGTACATTTCATGAAAATGTCGAAAATGTTATTTTCTGTTGTTTTAAGCGTGTTCACAACAAACAAAAATAGTGTATTTTCAAGTTAGTTTAAACTTTTGTTTGAATATGCTTTTTTCGTTTATAGAAACCAGAAACACAACACTATAGCCAAAACGTAAAACAGTGTTTTCTTCATTTATTAGTTTTTTTGTAATGTAAATATCGTTTTGGATCAATTAAAATGTTTTATGGGACTTGCGCAGCTCCGTTTCATACGTATTTAGGGGCGGTTCACTCGAAAGCTTCTATGAGACGGAAATAGCGGCCTAAAAGCTACGGATGTCGTCCTCGTATAGTGTCTTACCAATAACAAAGCTATGCCATTGTTTAGCGCGCCGTACACAGAACAGAGATAGAGTGCCGACACACTGATGAAGAATATACGTACTGTGTGTATAGCTGCTATGCTCCTGTGTGGTCCGTCTTAACGCTTCATTCATTCATACGCTAAACAAATGCTTCTGTCTGTTTGCGGGTCTTTAATGAGAGATTTATGATCCAGTCGCTTTGATCAACTTCCTGCAGGCCTACAGCCGTCTATCTGGATTACTTAGAACAAGGTTCATTTTTTTCTCAAAAATAATTTGACGCAGAAGAAATAGCGAGAGCATAAAAAGCAAATAGGCCTACCATTTGGTGCTTTAGGCCGCTTATCCCTTATTTCTATACCCTTACGGTCAATGATGAGTAAAAAGTTCTCCGTTCGGGTTAAATATGTCGTCATCGGCGCTCGGTGTAATTCATTATGCTCAGCTGTCACCAGGGTTGTGTCCGGGGGGGGGGTTAAGTCCGGACACCGCGTATAACGTGTCTGGCGTCACCAGGAAGCAGGATCGCAAACATAGTCAGCGTCATCACGCCGTGTTCGCTGCGACGGCAGAGCGCTTTTTTAAACAGGGTGGCCATAGGTCCTTGAAAACCGAATAGGGTCTTCACAGTTTTGGAATAAAATGGAAGAAGGTTTTAAAAATCGTTGAAATGTCTTTGAATTTTTTTGCCGCCAAACTGTGGCTATTTTGTTTAGAATATACGTCTGACAATTGAAAGAATGGTCTCGTGGAACGCTGGAAATGTCGGTCCTGCATGCAGGATTGCAGGTGATGGTGAGTGACAGCGTACGTGGTCTCATACTCGAAGTTACTGGCCTCCTGCAACTTTCTCAGCATCAGTCGTCGCAGGCCTCCTGTGCCACTGGATCATGCTGACGGTAGTGAAATTTACTGGACTGAGGCTTGTGCACCCTCTTTCCATAATCCTTGGCATAAGTTCTGTGCTAGTCTTCTCGAAGTCCTGCGGCGATAGGTTCATCGGCGTCGGGGACAGGCTCAGGATGGAGCTGGGAGTCCCCAGTCTGTGGCCTGCACGCCGTCTACTTCTTCCGGTGCCACTTGTCACATCTGTGGCAGAGTCTGTGCATCAGACTTCGGGCTTCGTAGCCACCTCCGAAGCCACACCCGACTGACCTCTAGCACAGCGTAATTGTCGTAATCGACGGACTACTCCAAGGCAAAAGGCAAGGTCTCTGCAGTGCATGAGAGTATAGTAATGGGAGCATGGTGTATAGAAAGGAGCTGCTATAAGATGAAGCAATCAGCCATTTCAAATGGCCTCAGTTGACTTCCTGTTTACAGCGTGAATCTGAGCACATGTAAAGCATGCAGAGAATAGGCCCAGCTATATACTGGAGCTAGAGAGTATAAAGAGAGAGAGGCTAGCGGCGAGTGAAACCTCTAGAAGTCCGCTTGTCGTCACGACGGACGTGAGTACGGCTGCACAAACAAAGGTTCCAACAAACAAGTGGCGCCTGCAATGTGATTTACGTTACATTGATCACATCTGAACCGTCCCTCAGTATAATACAGACTTCACCAAGCGTGCATTCCACTGGTCCATCCCTCTACCTGAAGCTTTCTACCGGAGAGTCTTTGACAGCAAGTCCAAGGTGGCTTAATAGTGTAATGATTAGGACGTTGGTCGTCGGTTTGACTTCCGGTCGCGTCGCCATTAAGTAGTTAATACTTAAATTGATGACTTTCTGCGGATAGGCGAACCATCTCGGAATATAACCAACACCAAGGTCAACTTAGCCTTCCATTCCTCTGGGAAGTGCCGGCTTGCTTGTCTGGGGTTAAGGCGGGTCGAGTTTATCTGCCTCGGGTGCCAGGTAACAAACGCTGTGTGATCCCTTGTGGCAGGTGACGCTCCGTACGTCTGTGGTGGATTACCATTAAGAGCTATAGACGACCTTTAACTATTTTTGATCTTTACCTATAAAAAATGCGTAGGGCTGTTGATCGCACGAGTTACGTTGGGTGGAAACCGCGCATAAGTGAAAATGTTTGCAGCGCGTGATCCAATTTCAAAGTACAAATGGAATTCAAAAAGTGCTGACAACTGTTTCGTTTCGGTTGCTGAAAGCACATCGAAGGCTGTTGAAGATGGTTGTACAGCTGATACGTCCGTATACTATAGGATATACATCAACGACCATAGTAGTTCTCCACTATTGTTACAGCAGCTGCCCTCGGTCAACATTACATGCCAATGTCTGCGCCTGTTCTCGGCGATGTATAAATAATCTTTGCCGACAACTGCCAGGAATATGCGCGTCGTTGCGGCAGGCGCCGGGGCGCTATATAAGGGTGCCACAAGAGAGGAAAAATTCGGTTTGAGCTTGTTGTAAATTTTAGTATAAAACAGTAGTTACATGCGCCGCAGGATATATCACACGTCTTTGTTTTTCGACAGTGGAAGCATAAGCAAGAATATAAATAATCAAACACACCCAAATATTACAGGTATAAATGAAGAATGAGCTTCTTTTGTATTGCTTATGATGTTGAAGGCAGACTGTATAAAGTATTTTCAAAATCCACTGACGACTTTTTGAATAATCTCATGTACAAATGAACAGAAAAAATACAAGAAGCCCACCTGTCGCTAGGATAGCCGACTGTACTGGTTTTCAATGACCTTGCGGGTCATCTAAGGTCGATGATTTTTATTTCGTTTGAAAGGGCGTATGCCACTTGACATTAGTGAATTATAGTAATCTTGGCCGTATCTCTCGCCGTTTCCGAGATATGGCCAGTTTTTCATTGAATTTCCCACCCCCTTCTTATTCAACCCCAATTTCAAAATGTTTCCCTTGTACTAGATGGCTGAAATTTTGCATGCCTCAGATTAACATACATGGCTAATTATTCGTATAAAAAGGTTTTCTATACGACCTACGCGTTGGCCAGGGTGCATCCGTTACAGACGGACAGACTGACGACGGCCGACAGCCATGCGAATAGCTCGACCGTTATTTAAGTACGGTCGGCTAAAAACTTAAGCAAAACTAACGCAAAACTGTAAAACAAACATAAAACCTACAACAGTTTTAGCCCATTATCATAATATCAAACGAAGCGAGATTTTAGTTGCGGCGTCACATAAACTAAAACGAAGTTTTACTTTTTATAATTATCGCATGCAATTTTCTTTTAGTTGCCTGGTACATGTAGCAATTTTACTTCGTCACATTAGGCCTGCAACGTTCTACAACTGGTGCATGTGTTGTTCGACAGGTGGCGACAGTGATGTCGTTCAAGCGCAAGTTTAACACGCCGACCAAGATGGCGCCGGGCAATGACGACGACATCGATGACATCACAAGACGCAGCAGCGGTTACGATTCCCTACCGAGTTCCGGACGCGCCTCGGCCGACTACTGGTCCGCTGCAGCCTCAGCAAGTGCCGACACCGCCACCGCGACTATTATTTCCAACGCTTTCGCGGGCATCGACTTTCGGTCGCGCTACGGTCTGTCGACCCGGAAATCGCCGAACGACGCCGAGGCGATGCCCTTACTGGATCGGGAAAGGAAGGCGGAAGCGGGGGACGACGACGACGACGCGTGCGTGCGACAACCGGAAGTGGGCGGGGACGATGACGTCATGGGGAACATCCGGTCTGTGATCGGGTCTGCGTCAACACTGGATGAGAAGCAACGAGTTCTGTCGCTGATGATCTCACAGCTGCAGTCTCTCAAACAGAACCTTTTCCAGCAGAAATCCAACGGTGTATGTGCATTACCGCTTATTCTCTGCATCATTTCACTTATTAAATAGGCCCTAAGTAAGTCGATTTGGCCGGCCCCCTCGCTAACACCGGCGTTTATAAATAGCTATAAGTTTATCTTTTTACTTACTTACAATTTATTTATATAGTCGAGCAAGTTCACTGAAAGTCCCAGCGCGACAAAAAGCGAGAATAACGAAAAGAAGAATCGTCACAGACAAAAACACAACTACGCAATCTGACCTTTGTCTATTTTCGAGGTCTGAATGCTTCAATTTTTATCATAGTACAGATAAACTCGCAAAGTTTACCTATACACGGTACATGTAGATGTTTCTGTTAGTGTTTTTATGTGTTTTCAACTGTAGGCCTATTTCTGAACGATTCTGTATAAAATTATGTAGTGAGCAATATATATCATGCAGTCTTTATTTTCTCCTTCCTCATTTTCGTTTAGGCCTACCACGTTTCCTCATTCGCTTCCCAGAATTCTATTCTCTCCCCTGCACGCCATACTGCCCCGCATCCATGTTTTAGCTGACGCATCCTCCTGAATGTACAGCTTACGCGGAAATGTTATAGGCTGCAGGGTGAATGAAGCGGTGATGCGGTTCGAACTGGTCGTTTGTGGTGCATGTATTCGCAGGACAAGACAGAGCCGGTAAAGTGACCGACTGACGTGCATTATATGCCCGCGTGCTGAGAAGTGCACGCTGGAATAAAGATAGTGATATCGCACGGCACACGATAGATCTAATGGCTAGGAGTAGAGACGGCTTTGCCGCGCCACCGGCGGGCGCACGACAGACGACAGATAGGCGATTGTTACACTAGAGCGCAATGACGCAGCATCACATCTCGAGCCAGACTGTGTGTGACACGTCGGGTATTAACCACGATACTGCATGCCAGCACGATAGCTTGCAGACATTGCTTTATTTATAAAAAATGTCTTACATGATAAATGCCCAACTGATTATAGAAACCACGAAAATGAATCCCATGTTAAGCATGGCTTTATTAGAATGTTATTCAAAATCGTTATTTTTATTAATAAGCTTATTGCATTCTCCCGAATTTGTGTTTATAAAAAAGCATAATTTAGCTAGTAGCCACACAGAACAAACAATACACAAAAAATAAATGAAAACAATACTCAAAGTAGTACGCAGCACATAGTACATACGTATTCGGTACGTAAAATTATTTTGAAAAACAATATTAATTTACAGTTGTTCAAAGTAAGTTAAGATAGTAGAACACATGGCATTGCTTTACACGTAGCTTGTGCATGATCTCGTCTAATGGTTTGCAACATTTTGCTCAAGACTTGGAACATTTTTTATCACCACAAAACAGTATTAAATCATTTTGAAAACATTTGTTAATCCCGGCGGCGTCGGGTTACCTGGCTGAAGGCGGGTTGCAGACAACAGAGCGCGCGATTGCTAGGGCGCCGCGGTTCGCGGAGCCACGCCACGGCTGTTCTTAATGGCTTAGTGTACAAATGCGTTGTGAAGAGTGATAATGCATTATTCAGCCGGCTGCAGAGACGAGCGATTGTTTATGCATCTGCGCCATCGTCGTCTTGTGTCTTGTGATACGCAGACAAAGATACCGCGTGCCGCCGTGGCGCTTTCAAGCGATTTCAGCTGCACGCCATGGTAGCTTGAAACGCGGCATGAACTGCGACGATTTGGCAACCACAGAACAGCTCGGCTGTGCTTGGCATTTGTAGTGAGAACACATGTTCAGAGATTCATCGCCAATGCTAATTGTTTAAGCGACTATCAGCTGTGGCGTGCTTATAGTGTTTAAAGTTTTAGCATTAAGCCAGCGACACACGAGCCGACCCGTCGTCACCAGCGAATGCTTGAAATTTTGTGGTGTAGTGTTAAATTTTTGTTGGGGGACGTTTGTCCTTCCTTTTTTATTTGTCTTAAAAGTAGGCCCCCATTAACGCAGATAGATGGTCTGGGGGAGCGGTTGCGCGCCTTGCATACGTTGTGTTGCATGCGTTGCGTTTCGTGGACACCAAGCTGTACGGAGATGTAAACACAGTGCTTTTAAAATAAGTTTAATAACTTGGATAGGTATATAAATCGTTAGAAATTTAATTAAAATTCTATCTGCTGCCTGGCTGGGACAGCCGTGTCCAGCAACACAGGAGCCGACTGTCCGGCTGTCGGTCACAACTGTCTCGTCGGGTGTCAGCGACACACGACCCGCTTGCCCGGGCCGCTTGTCCGGGCCCTCTCAAAACGGCTCATATGTCGCTGAACCCGGGTGCCCGGCCGAGTGTCTGGAAGCCTTCATGTTCTGACTGAAATTTGCAGTGGGTGGCGATGACGATCGCGTATATACCGGATTGTCCCGGTGTGAAGACTAGCATCATCTACCAGAGTGCCCGGGCGCTGGCACGTCGCTGCAGGCAAACGACGACCGTGCGACGACACAGCGACTACGAGCGAGCACTTAGACGACTACCGACCTACCGGCCAGCGAGTTACGCGCCACTGCACCACGTGACCAAACTGACGCCCGCCCGTCTTCACAGAGCTCGGAGAAAACAAAACTACCTCTTTCTGTTTTGTTCGCAGCAGATCCGGCACAAATCTGCTACACGGAATCCGTAGAGTGGATATTGCGCACGCATGCGCAGCTTGAAATGCAGTTGAACCAAAAGAACTCGGAAAACGCACATCATGACGCACATCATCGCCAAGACTCTTCATTTTCGGATTCTGTTCGCTACCAAAGCCTAATAAATTTCTACTTCGAGTTCGACCACCCACACCCATTCGGAAAAATATTATTTTAATTCGTAACGTTTTGAAGCGAATTTAACAGAGCTGTTTCCGACATGTAATTGTCGTGGCACGACGAATCTCGTTTTTCGCGACGATGCAGATATTTGCCGCATCGCTGAATACAGTTTCACTGCCATAGCTCGTATAGTGATGTTACGACATCCATAATCGGATTCGTTCACCTTCGATACTTTTGCATGAACTTAGAAGCGGCTACTGCGCTTGCGTTTGATAATTTGAAGCCACAAAAACAATGCGTCGCGGCTTCCCCGTCTGCGTCCGTCGCCAAACGCGGTGCAATAATCTGCTTTGCCGTCGCATTACGCGCCGCGAAATAAGACTTAGTTCCATGTCTACCGACGCCGAGCGAAAATTAAACATACCCGCTTTATTCCACCCGCGCCGCCGAAGCAGAATTCTATAAGACGATTTTTCGAGAGGTGTTGCACGGTAAAGGTATAACGGGGCTCGTGGGGTTTTTTGACTAACGTTCGACTGAGCTCTGATGGTTTTACGCCAACTAAGCTGCTGCTCTATGGCGAGCTAGTCTCAGGCCGTGACTGACTGACCAAGGGCAAGAGGAGCGTAATAAGTGGCTTAACGCGGCGCCATTCGACGTCCGCCTGATTACACGGATAACATAGCCGCATGGGGGGGGTGCCCTTCACTTTCTTTCTCCCTTAGAACAGGCGGGGGTCGGAATGGTCGGAATCCCCACGCAAATAGCGACGCTCGGGGCAACACGGTGACGCCAGTTCATTCTTACATGATGAGGAGCGTCGGTTAGTGGGGATGGCCATTGTGCGGCTGACGGGCTGGGGATATGAGGGGAGGTATGACCCCGGTGGCGGGGGGGACATTAGACTCGTGACTTGGAGGGCGTCGTGTCAATTGGGTCGCACGTCGACGATGCAATTTGTGCCCTCGTAGCGCACCGGCAGCAGTCACTGCAGGCGGCGTGTGTTCTTTGAGCGCGCTCGGCTCGCCTGCAGTAACGAGATCGACCGATCATCTGATTTCTGTGACGCCGCTAAGCAGCTCCCGTTCTTACGTCCAACTGTCGACTCACTCGCACGATGACCGCAGCTAATTCACACCATTGGATAAGAGCGGTCGCAGCTGCTGCATCTGCACGCTGAATAGAGCCGCCCGTCGTCGTTATACATGCACGGTACTTCGACCTGATCGAAAGAAGATCAACTCGCAATGAATGTCGTGAAATCGCCAGTCGGTCGGTCGGTCGTTAAGTGACTCGCTTATCGAGGATATAATATTTTTTTTCTTTCAAGACGTCGTCACTCGGTACAGCTTTTCAGAAATGGAAAGTCCATTTGGTGACCAAAACGAATGTGAGTGTCGCACGTACTCTATACCCACGAACAGAACGTAATCCATCTCGCACTTTTCACAAAACTATCCCCGTACATCTCATGCTTAATAGATCTGCCTTATTAGGGCAAAATTTCCTATGGAAAATAGTCTGCATGATGCCGTGTGTATATGACGAAAACCCTTTATTAGGCTGCCCGGAACGGTAATTCCCGGAAGGCCTTATGTTTTTCAACAGTTTTTACGCGCGAGAGCTAGCATAGCTATAGCGCGTATTAGCTACGGTAATTCTGCCCGTCCGTCCGTCCGTCCGTCCGTCTGTCCGTCACGACCCGGTACCGATCCAAGACCAGGTGAGATAGAGACTTCGGGTTTTCACCATATGCTAGCTTAAAGTCTCTAATATTTCGCGACAAAATTTCATGCCGCTAGGTAAAAGGGGTCCTCACAAACGATTTGGCGAAAGAGGGGCACCACCATTAAAGGCGTTATTTTACTGCTATTGTCTCGTCTAACGTGAAAATAGTTGCAGATAGGCACAGACGTGCTGCTTATCATAGCAAGCATGGCGACAAGCTTTGTATCAATGTCAACATCGATGACCTTGAATGACCTTGAACCCCAAAAATAGGGGGTTTTAGTGAATTTTTCGCGATTTCGGGCTGCGACACGCATTTCAAGAGCAAATTGCGCCAAAATGGCTAAAGATAGACCAAAACAAGCTGCATATGAAATTTTCTTCATTGAATGTAGATTTTATCAGTCCAAGTTCGAACCCTTTGTTCAAGGAGGGGTGCGCAAGAGGGTACCAAAGAGGGGTACCCTTCTAAAAAGTAGTTTTTTTATCCGTTGTTGGCTTGTCTAGCGTGAAAATAGTTGCAGATAAACACAGACATGCTGCTTATCATAACAAGCACTGGCGACGAGCTTCTTAAAAATGTCAACATCGATGACCTTGAATGACTTTAAACCTTAAAAATATTGGTTTTTTAGTGATTGTGATTTTTTGGCGATTTTTGGCTGCAAAAAAAAGTGAACTGCGGCGAATGGGTGGAGATACATGTAGTGTAGACCGAGATTACCTGCGAACAGGAACTGCTATAGGCTCTCGCGCGTCTCATGAGCATTAAGTCAGATTTCTTGTTATTATTATTAGGCCGCTATCGCTTCTGAGTTGAATAAAAAATTGGTGAACTTTCTTCTACTAACAGCAAAGTTATACGTTGGCTTATGTGTACTCAACCAAAATCGACTGTGCGCGCGATTTTAGACAACTTTAGACTTTGGTTGCGATTGTCTGCGAAATAGATCAAGCTATCAACAACCGGAAACAAACTTAATCGACTGCCATCACTCCCGCGTTGGGCAAAAAAAATTTGGTAAACTTTGGTCCACTAACAAAAAAGTTATATTGGCGGATGTTGACCCACCATAAGTCGACAATGCGCGTTCAAGTTTGTATGTTAACGTGTTGGAGTTCGGGCCATGTGACTGCTGCGAGGGGAACTTCAACCCCAAACTTTTTCCCCAGTCGTACTTACGGCGCCGGGCGGCCTCACGTTGGGCTCTGCACCATATTTCTAGTTTTGTCTTGCGGAGGTGAATTTGCTCTTTATCTAACGATTCCGGCGATGTATACTTGAACGGTTAAGAATTAGTTGCGCTTAACTAAATGATCCTGTTTTGTCGTTTCATATGATGTGGTAAAATAAAGATCATCTTTTGGAGATTTTTATTGTAGTGTTTGTTGACTTGCACTTTGTGTTTCATTTTCGTTATTTATTGATCGCTTGCGTGCACAGGTTCGCAGGGAGAATGAGAAGTTGACGCCGTGTGAAAAAGACCTGAATGCTACAGGTATGTCTGGCAACAACAACTATACTGTAATCGGCGTCATCTTGCTGTGTTTTTGCATAGCGCGTATTAGGCCTAGCTATGGTAATTCGGTCCGTCTGTCTGTTCGTCTGTCCGTCTGTCACGACCCGGTACCGATTAAAGCACAGGTGAGATAAAGAGAGCTCTGGTTTACATCGTATGATAGCTTAGAGTCTCTAGTATTTCAGGACAAAATCTGATGCCGCTGGATCAAGAGGGTCCCCACGAACGAGGGGCGAAAGAAGGGCACCCTTTCTAAAAAGACGTTATTTTATCGGTATTTGCTCGTTTAACGTGAAAATGGTTGCATAACAAGCACTGGCGACGAGCTTTTTAGTAACGATGACCTTGAATGACCCTGAACCTCCAAAAGAGGGGTTTTAGTGATTTTTCCGCGATTTCGGGCTGCGACACGCATTTCAAGAGTGAATTGCGCCGAAATGGCTGGAGATAGACCAAGACGACCTGCGTATGAATTTTTAGCATTGAATGTAGATTTTAGCAATTCAAGTCCGGACTTTCTAGCTTCCATACGAGGTCTGCGCACGCGGGTGTCAAATAGGGGTACCCCTCTAAAGTGGTTATTTTCCGCTGTTGGCTTGTCTAGCGTGAAAATTGTTGCAGATAGGCACAAACATTCCGCTTGACATAACAAACACTGGCGACGAGCTTCTTAGGATTGTCAACATTGATGACTTTGATTGACCGTGAATCCTAAAAATAGGGATTTTAGTGATTTTTGGTTGCAAAAAAGTGAATTGCGGCGAAATAGATGGAGATAGACTAAAATTACCTGTGAACAAGAACTGCTATAGGCTATCGCGCATCTCATGAGCATTAGCTCAGATTTCTTGTATCATTTCTGCAACGTTAAATCAAGTCTCGAACATTTTTTTCCACAGTATTAACGACAAGTCATGGCGAGAGAAAATTTAAACATTTATTTGTAGTTTATACAGCATTTTTTTCATTTCGTACTCAAATTAGGCTATAAAGCGCACGAGTTTGTGCTAAACCAGCATACTATGGGCTTATTCTACAGAGGAGTATGTAAACCGAGGACAACTAAGCGAACATAATGAAAACGACGAACAGCGATAATAACGCAGTGCTGCGAATTTTAATGAATGTAAAATTAATTTTAGCTAATAAATAATCGTAGCAGTTCGGGAAGAGATAGGTGAAAAAGTCCTGCCTAAAATCCGGCATCATCTCGTTCGACGGTGCCAGGAAGAATTGGCTCGCTCGCCCGGTCGGTCGGTCAGCCGTAGTTATTGTTGTTCGTGGCGGCCTATTGACGCTAAGGCACGTGCAGTCAAAGACACGTCCAGTCGGTGGGAGGGATGGAAGACGGGCGGAAGAGCGCGGGTGGCTCGCTCTCGATGAATGAAATTTGATTAATCAGTTGAAGGGACTAAGCGTCTTACGATCGAAGCGGACGTTTGAATGGAGGAAGTGCTGACAAGGCGAGTCGAGCTGGTGGGCTATGACTGTCTTTGACATCCGGCGCTTAATCTGAGGACAGAAGCCGACGACGACATTGCAGACGATGACACGAGACAACTGCACGGCTGCAGCGCTTGTTATGTACGACTTGACCCGCCTTTGCACAGGCCGTCTGCACGTCATACGCTTCGTGTTCTTCCGTTCATCTTTCTGTCCTTCTTATCCGAGTTTACGAAATATTTCTATTAATCGCAGTATGGCAGAAACGACAAAAGAAAAGAAACTGCGAAATATATGCTTAAAAGTAAATAGTATCTTAAAATAGAAGTAGCATAATTTTTTTAATAATATGTAAATAGCAGTATTAATTGCGGTTAGCAGGATGATGATTTACAGTCTAGTTATGTATTCATTTATATTGTGTTAATGTTACTGTTTTTAAAAAATTAAGAGAAAGTAAGCAAAAAGTAGCCGATAAAAACTTAAGGTTTAACTAGGCCTATATAATTTAAACACAAAATTTACATTGAGGTAAAAATGATATAAATTGATATAGAAATATAATGAAATATTGCAACAATTTAATGACTATATTTATCTTTATTTTTATTTAGTTTAACAATCGGTTAAAAAATGTCGAAGCTGTTGGTAGTCAAAATTGTCCTTCTTTCATTGAAAATTCATTCACATCGTCCATACAACAGTTTGTTGCCTACCACACAAGCCGTGAACACTCTGGTGCTTTGAGTTTTCAGCTGATTTAGCAAAAAGAAAGAGTTAGCGTGTGTCCAAATATATGATACACCGCTTGCTGATAATAAGGCGACGCCTGTGAAGACGTATGTTAGTCTATTATTCATTCCGAAATGTCAGAGTCGACGACTATAGGCATTATGTCCAACCGGTTATCAGTTATCAGACCACGCAGTAAGCCACGGTGACCCATTGAGCTTCGCTGAGGTAAGAAACAGAACGAAGAAGCAGATAACTAACTATGCGATCTCCCGCCGAGGCGAGAAAGCATCGAAAACAGTAGCAACTTTTTGTTGTGCGACGTTGCACGATACCGGGTATTTTATGCCTTCGTCACCGCTAGTCGGGCGTAGCGACGAGTGTGGGTAGGCCTATGTCTGTACGTATAGCTCCCAAAATTAGGAAAGTAAACTTCTGTGTAGTAACAATATTACAAATGACGTCAGAACGGTCGTTAAACTTACGCCGTTTCTGATTTAGATATTTTAAACGACAGAAATTACGATTAAATACACGACTGGTCATCACAAAAATTCTTGCATAATTGCCAGTGTTAATTTTAGTCGATTTTCGCTAATTTTGTCGTTAATTTTTGCGGCAGAAATATGTTCGTTGGAAATTAAGTGAATTTTGCCATGAGTAGGCCTAAAAAGATCTTCGCGAACAAGACAACGACAACGATGACAGCCACTTCTGCAGTTCTCCGGAAGAATAAAAGTCTTTATAATCCAATCACACTCTTGGCCGGAATTCTTTTTCCTCCCCATCAAACCCCGAGGGGTTACTATAGTTGACTGCGCAGCTGGCACACGCCGCTGTAGGCCGGCTGGTATTTGACGCGCCGAGATGTGCAGGTATACTACGTCGTCATCATCATCATCAGCAGCAGCAGCAGCCGCAGCAGTAGCATCTATCTGTCGACGTTCGTCCGGTGATTATTAATGTCGTTGTCACTCGTCGAACAAAGTCCACGGCACGAGCGACGTATCGTTGTCAGTTATCGCTCGCCCGTCCGTCCGTCCGTCCGTCTGTCCGGCGCCTCGCCGAGAATTCGCCAGGTGGAGTCGTGTGCGAGTCTGCAGAGTGCAGACGACTTCCCGCCGCGTCTTATCCGTTAGTTCTCTTTCCCGTCATCCACCGCGGCCGCGCCGACTTCCGCTCACATCATCGCCGCCGCTATTCCTGCTTTGTCGAATCCTTCACTTTGTCTCGCCGGGCCCAGAATCGCCGCCTTTATTTCCAGAAATATGTTTGTTTATCGCTTGCATTTTATTCGCATATATGTAAATAATCGGCGCTTTGGCGCTGTTGGCTGAGAAGAGCATCCGGTGTGTAAAGTATACCTGCTTCAACCGTTTGTCTTCCGAACCTAAATGGAGGAGCTTTCAGCGTTTTTAGACCTCCAGCTAGAGGGGAGGGGGTGTCGTTGCTTTCTCTCCAAGAATCGCATAGCTACTTCTTATTGTTTCTCCAGAAATGTTCTAAACATGTTTGCAAATGTTCTGGACGTGGTTGCATCATTTTGCATGTTAAGTTAATGACAAAACACCTATGAAATATTCCGAAAATGTTCTATTTTTGTTTTCCATGCAAGCGTGGCCTTAACTACGTATTATAAGCTTACTGGTATTTGTGAGAAATTATAGTGGGGGAGAGATGGAAAGGAGTTAGTGGCCAGAAGAATCCTTAAATTATATCTCAGTGCTGCGGACAGACAACTGGGTAGAAAAGTCAAAAGTTCAAAAAACGTGATTCTCACATCCGCCCATAGAAGATAATGCAGCATGGGCACAGCGTTGTAGGTCGTGGAATTATTGTGTATAAATGTACAAAACATCAGTCTATACACTTGTTAACGGCAACATTTAAGGACTTGCACATCGAAAACAGCAAAAATTACAAAAGATGATATTGCCCGCATCACACTGACTGTGTGTCAATGTG
>Ga0209367_1006615_pt1 | contig 16018 bp, 6 predicted proteins | sample WorMetLIZISLAND2_FD_187412 | JGI IMG/M metagenome (GOLD analysis project Ga0209367, IMG submission 187412) | Marine gutless worms symbiont microbial communities from Max Planck institute for Marine Microbiology, Germany - Olavius geniculatus... ... | reverse complement strand
ATGCATGGACACGCTGCCACAGAACACGAGGCTAGAGTTAGACAACGATATCAATTGATTGTAACATGACGCCGCATTATCACTTTGACATGCACACGCTCTAGCAGCCGTAGAGTAGGCTATACTAATCGCCACACAAACTTCTCTCCAGTGACCATTATACAGGGTGCGGCAAAAAGTGGACCCCTAAAGTTCTTCGCCGTTTTCTCAGCAACCGTTTGAGTTTTTAATATGAAATTTTACAGCTTTATTTAAAGAAACCTTCTACATCCAACTGCCAAGTAAAATATAATTCCGTTAAAAAAACAACAAAGTTATAAACTTGTTAACATGACCGCCGACCGATTTTTCAGCATTAAAAATGTTCAAGCTAAAAATGCTACTTAATTTTCAAAAACTGATTACACATTACTGTCGATAACGTCATAGTGACGCTTTGATATACAGTAATTTATATTATTTATAAATTATCACTAAGTTATCGTTTTTAAAGCAATCGCCGGCTGCCCACCGGATTCATCTTCCAGCAGGACGGCGCGTCAGCACACAGCACGCAACGCCGCGCAGTGCACAGAACTGGCTGCGGGCCAGCTGTCCAGATATCATCACAAAAGACCAATGATCTCCAAATTCGTCGAATATAAACCCAATAGACTATCATGTATGGGACGCAATGTTGGAGGCTTACCGCAAGCTTAAAACAAAGCCGAAAACATGCGCCGAACTCAAGGAAGGTTATCTGGGACAACCTGCCACAGGGATCGATCGACAAGTCTCTAAAAGATTTCTCAAATAAGGCAACTGGAGGCTGGTGTTGTAGCTTGGAGCTGGTGGTGAACACTTCGAACATTCGCAGTGACAGTGGAATTCTGGCATCTGATCACTAATTAATTGTGTTGTTTCAACGATGTTATTAAATTGGTGTTGTAGCCGGAATATTTTTAAATGCTGAAATATCGGTAGGCGGTCATGTTAAAAAGTCTATAACTTCGTCGTTTTTCAACAGAATCACATTTTACTTGGCAGTTAGATGTAGAAGGTTTCAGTAAATATATATGTAAAACATCAAATTAAAATTGCAAACGGTTGCTGAAAAAACAGCGAAAAACTTTAAAGGTCCACTTTTTTGCCGCACCCTGTAGTCTGTCGATAGAGGCGCGTAAATGTGCAGCGTCATATATATATTTTTTCGTTGGGGTTTCTTTTTTACGCGCGATAGCAGAATGCTTCGCGCGTCTTATCCATAGCCTAGGCGTCTGTCCGTCCGTCCATCCGTCAGACTGCTGCATTGTATGAAAACGGTACAAGCTAGGATCACGACATCTTTACTGTGCGCAGCCCCAAAGACTCTAGTTTATCACGACGAAATTTCGTGCCCCTGGGTAAGGGGGTTCCCCTCGAACGATGGCGTCAAAAAATAATACCCTTCCTTTTGAAAAAAACGTTATTTTGCCTTTATTGGCTTTTCTAGTGTAAAGAGTAATTTGAGAAAAGCTCACGTGACGCGCGATAGCAGCGGTCCTGCCACTTTGGCAATCAGTATTAGCCTACTGCAATAAAATAGTAATGCATCTTTAAAAAGTACTTACATTTAAGGTCTCTGTACGGAAGACAACTTAAATTTAAGAGTTCGAAACTTAGATTCTTAGAAATGTACGTTTTATGCAAAAAAATGTCATACGCAGGTTGTCCAGGTCTATCTCCAGCCATTTCGTTGCAATTCGCTCTTAAAATGTGTGTCGCAACCGGAAATCGCAAAAAAGTCCAAAAATGTCTATTTTAGGGGTTCAAGGTCATCGACGTTGACATAATAAAAAGCTTGTCACCAGTGCTTGTTATGATATGTAAGCAGCATGTCTGTACCGATCTGCAACCGTTTTCACGCTACGAGATAATTGCGGTAAACAACCACTTTTTAGGGGGGTAGCCGTTTTTCACGCCCGCCTGCGACGGCCTCCTTGAACCGAAGGGGTCGGGACTTGGATTGTTTAAATCTACGTTTAATGCTGAAAATTTCACATGCAGCTTGTCTTCGTCTATCTCCAGCCATTTCGTCGCAGTTCACTGTTAAAATGTGCACTGCGTCCAAAAATTGTGTGAAAAATTGATTAAAACCCCTTTTTTAAGGGTTCAAAGTCGTTCAAGGTCATCGATGTTAATAAATCTAAAAAGCCTGTTACCAGTTCTTGTTATGGTAAGCAACATGTGTGTACCTATCTGCAACCGTTTTCACACTAGAAGAGCCAGTTGGGTCAAAATAACGTCTCTTAGGGGTAGGGGTTATTCCTCTCTGACGCCCTCGTTCGATGGGAACTCCCGCATCCAGGGGCACGAAATTTTGTCACGAAAAACTAGAGACCTTGAGACAGCCCACGGTGGAGATTTTGTGATTTTAGCTTGCACCGTTTGGATACATTGCCAGGGTGTAACGGACGGACGGACGGACGGACGCCTAGACGATGGCTAAGACGCGCGAAGCATTCTGCTATCGCGCGTAGAAACGGTTGTAAATAGGTACATACATGTTGCTTATCATAACAAGCACTGGCGACAGGCTTTTTCATTTTATCAGCATCGATGACCTTGAAGACCTTGAACCCCCAAAATTAGGAATTTTCGTGAATTTTTCGTGATTTCGGGCTGCGACACACAATTTAAGAGTGAATTGTGCCGAAATGGCTAGAGATAGACCCAGGCAACCTGGGTATGAAATTTTTGGCATAAAACTCTGATTTTAGCAATTCAAGTTAATTCGACCCATTTAGGTTTAAGGAGATATGCGCAGGTAAGCATCAAAGAAGGGTACTCCCTAAAAGTGGCCATTTTACCGCCATTAGCTCGACTAGCGTAAAAACAGTTGTATATGCACAGACAGGCTGCTTATCATGACCAACACTAGTGACGAGCTTTTGAACGGTGTCAACATCAATGACCTTTAATGACCTTGAACTTTAAACAACACGGGATTTTAGTGTTTTTTTGCAATTTTCGGCTGTGGTGCACATTTCAAGAGTGAATTGCGCCGAAATGGCTGTTGATAAACCCGCACAACCTGCGTAGGCCTATGAAATTTTTGGCATAGAACGTCCATTTTTAACAGTTTAAGTTTCGACGTTTTAAATTCAAGGATTCTTCCATACAGAGGCCTCAAATTTTGGTACTCCTTCAAAACGCATTATTGTTTTATTGCATGCTGTACACGATTGCCCACCAGGTGGCAGGACCGCTGCTATTGCGCGTCACGTGAGCTTTGCTCAAATTACTTTAGTTTCAGTTTTCGTTCTTTATTTTTTAATCTCCTTTATATAACCGTCTGTTTCTGGATTTTTCTGTTTCTCTCATTTCAGTTTCTTTAAACCAGTTTAAGCAGTTTCATCTCTTTTAGTTTATAATTTTATATGCTCGACTAAACTGACAGCGTGCATGTCAGTTTTCAAAATGTCCTGGGTTCGACTCCTGGTCGGGTCGTGTGACTGTCTGCAGACAGGTGAACTATCTCGGTATAAACTAATCACCAAGGTCAATTCAGCCTTCTATCCCTCCGGGTAGGTAAATCGAGTACCGACCTGTTTGGCTAGGGAATATAGGGATAAAGCAGGACGCGGTTTTGCTGTCGGTAGAATTATTATTTTATAGTGATATACCACAGTCACAGCGAAACACAGTTTCGATGAAAGATCCACTAACGATGCGACGACGTTTTTGTTCGATTGTGACTGCGGCGCGTTGCGACGACTTTTGCTTAGTTGCGCCTGCTGCAAGCCTACTGGCTTACTTACTTACTTACATAGGTCTACTTACTTATACGTACAGCTAAGTTGTTACACGGAATGTGTCACGACAAATCACATACGACAAATAGGGGCCTAAGTGAAGTTTGCGCTTACGTGGGGGGGGTGATGTCTTAGGCTATAAAATGTACATGCTGTACGTCCGGAGTCGGGTTGCGCGGGTTGTCAGCGACGCTGGGATGGGGTGGGGGGCGAGGCTACGTAGAGATGCCGAGTGGATTGCTCACGGGTATTCTGACGATATACGCACGCACCAGTGCTACGAGAATAGACGTGGTGCGTTACGCTTGACTATGGGATACGTAGAGTAAGTCGCGATTGGTGCGTCGTTTTGGAGTCCGACAAATTGCACGAATGTTTACGGTCAGCTGCGGCATTAATCGGAATTTATTCAGAGAAACAATTCGATTTTTTTCTGGAAGAAAACCGACATAGACTCACTCACATAGATCCTGATGCCCGAAGGACCGAAAATCGACGGACGTCGAAGGCCAACAGCGGGGGTGGGGTTGGGTTCTTGAGACTCAAACGCAATTTGGACTGGTCAGAAGAGCTGCAGAAAATGCCTAAAATACAATTGGAGAAAAAGGATACTTTTTCGTCCAGGTATTTTTTTATTGGGGGAGGGGTGATCACTCTTTTTGCTCTCCCACCCGGGATTGCCACTGTTTTCATAATACACTTCGTTAGCCTACGACTATTATTTGGTCACCAGTAGGCCTAATGGTTTTGTCAGTAGTGAAACACAGTGGGCCAATAACAGAGTTAAGGCGCGTAAAGAGCGAACTGAACTGAACTGACATGGTTTAGACTGAACAATAGGCAAACAGTAATGCATTACAGTAGGTACCGTCTAACGGCGTCTGCGGCCTACGTGAACTATGCTCACGTACGCGTCAACCAATGACCAATGAGCTCGTAGTTCGTCCGAACTAAACAGTGTCGGTTCAGGTCAGTTCCGTACGGTTCAGTTACATCGCTCAGTACGCGCCTTAACAGTCTGTGACGTACTCAAGCCTGACGCGCCACGTCACGTGCAGTGCTCTGCCGTGGCGGTGTGTATAACGTCAGGACACGGCTTCAAAAGAACGTCTGTAAAACGTCACACAATCGTACATGTTTCGACCGCACGTGCGGGCTCGAGTTTAATGAGTTCTCACCAGGCTCCCAGCACGAGACAGGCAAACCTACGTGTCCAGTACATCACTGGAGAGATCTATAATAATCGACTGCTAAGACTGCACCGAACTGATGTGTACTGGTGGATGGATAGACCATGGATCACCAGCGACGTGATAATATAGAAACCGATGCGATACGAAAAGGTAAGGCGGTACTGCGATCATAGGTCTAAAACAAAAACAAAAACATTGATAAACGATTGTTAACTTTCGTTAAAGCGAGGCAGATTAAACCAACTCTGCCGGCTTTTAGGCGCACTATGAAATGTTTAGTTACTTACTTAATTATTCAGCATACGGATGTCAACAGTGTCAATTGCTTAGCTGTCAGGTGCGGATTTGTGACCGTGATATATAATCGATGCCAGCTAGGTCACTAGTCCGAAGGGGCACTAGTCCGTATTTTGTCAGGTTCCGGTCCGCCAATAGTGCAGCGGCCAAAGCCAGAAACCGTTCGGGTACCTCTCCCCACGGTAGAACCAATTCCAACCAAGTTAATTTGAAAGATCAAATAAGAAGAAAATAATATAATTGTTAAAATTTCTTCTCGTGGCAGCAAATTTAACAAGTAAATCTCTGCTAACGCAAACAGGAATGCACAACAGCGGTGCACCGTCGTACGCTAGTGATGCGTAGACTTCATCCATAGATCTCATCCGTAGGTCTACGGCTTTTGGCTAGTTTCACAGAAGGCCCAGTAGAACATAATCATTCACCAGATGGCGCCACTATCTCGCTCTGGCAACGCCATATCGGCTGGACGTCGCAGATTTTCCCTACCCTCACTCATTTAGCGCTTAGCAAAAATATTCAATTAACTACCGTGCTTAGTTTAAATTTTTTAAATTAGTATTTCGTCAGCTACAACTGGTAAAAATTTTGTGTAAATTGATTATCGTTTGAGTGAATTATGAAAAAAAAACAAAAAAGGGGTCCTTTTTATGAAATACCGTGTATTACTGTGTAAAGTTCGCCGTGACCCAAATCTTACAACTGTAACCCTCGCGCTGTTCGGACTATTGAACTGTGCCGCTGGTACAATCGCTACAGGTCAGGGTCGGGTGAATCAGCTGGGCGGTGTGTTCATCAACGGGCGACCCCTGCCGAATCACGTCCGACTCAAAATAGTCGAGTTGGCATCGCGCGGTGTGCGTCCGTGCGTCATCAGTAGGACACTGTGCGTCTCACACGGCTGTGTCAGTAAGATACTGCAACGCTACCAAGACACAGGAAGCATTCGGCCTGGCGCCGTCTGCAGCACAACATCCAGCAGCGACGATCATGTCACGCAAAAGGTAGGCTACCCGTTTACTTAGGCCTACTTCAATGGCGTAACGACCAAAATCTCGGTGTAAAAGGGACATTTGAAGAGTGGGATATGGGAGGGATGTTCCCTCCCCACCATGGTTGTTCTAGGGATGGCGATGTGCTTTTCCCCAGATATTATTTTGATTATTTGTATGAAAATGAAGCATCTGCATGATTGGTTTCTTAGGTAGAGGACATGTGCTCGAAGTCCCCCCCTCCTGTGGCTGCGCCGTGACTAATACCCCGTTTACGCGATGAAGCAAACATGAAGCTAATGTATTCAATCAATATGTATACACGTGTGGCCTACGACGTGTTTCATAAAATAACTAAGTATTACTTTTTGTGAATTTCAATTCACTATAAACATGGGTTGCCTTTACATTTAGTTTACATCTTACTCAGTAAACAAAATATCAAATGGTCACTCATCTAGTCTTTTATCATTTTAATATTTAGTTTTTGATTGCAAAAGCATTCATTCTTTGCTGCCCAAACACGTGTGACAGTAATGAGAAAAATTTAAACTGCGCTGTCTAAATCTTGCTGCAAAAAATTTTCTGCAAGGAATCAAGCAGGGAAATTCACGAATTATTATTTTGCAATAAATATAGATGCAAAAATATTTGGTTTTATACGTTTTCTATACTTCATTTTTCACATATTACTACATCCGAAATCTAAAAAAATGGTGAAATGACCCATAAGTGCGAAACGAGTCATCTCATCGTTAGCACGGACGTCGCGGACTTGACGACACGTTGCGGAGTAGAACTCTTCGACGGACTCTTGGGGTCTCTGAATTCCGACGCACAGCGCCACAGACTGATAGGCGACGGTGCTTACTTTGTTTTGGACTGTTCGATGACGGTGTTATAGCGCTTTCCGTCATCTTCGGACAAGGACATAAACCACGTGTCTGCTTCACCTCGCATCAATAGAGCGAAGCGAGCTATAAGCCGATGTTAGACGAACGACAAAATCAGCCGACAAAATCAGTGAACCATGGCACACGGCCGATGCTTTCGTCTGCTATTTCATACGTTATCAGCTAGCACAACAGCCGAATGCAGATCGCAAAATAATACTTGCATCACTTTTTTCTGCATCTAATGAACGAAAAAGAAAAAAACACAATAAATAACTAAAATAAATATTCATCTTCCGTTATAAACAATCACCATGGCAACATAAACAAAATTTGTTGTCCGATATACGAAAAGTCGGCCGACAAAATCGTCGAAGATAGAACATGCTCTATCTTGGCCGACAAAATCGGGCAATTTTGTCGGCCGACAAAATCGGGCGATTTTTGCATGACACACGACAGATTTTTGTCGGCCGATTTTGTCGTTCGTCTGACATCCCCTTTAGTTGCCATCGGAGAACGCATCTGCGGACTGGAACGGTCATCGACTCATCGACTGACGGGTGCTGTTGCGGCAGTAGTTGAATACGCGTCAACAGCGGCGGAGTTGTCATCCACGATGAACAGCGGAATGCAGTCCTTCATTGACAGCACGTCGTTCTCCATCATGCGATCTTGATCCAGACTGGTTATATCAGGATCTAGGAGAGCAGTCGCTTACTACCTACAGTCCTTTGACATAGCATAGCGTTATTGCGAGAGTCCGTTTAGTGTGACGAGATCTCGCCTCTGTCTAAATTAAATAAGTCACTTGTAGATAACGAGTACATTGTCACAACGATGCGATTATGAGTAAACGACGCAAATAACATTATTGATAACGATAGGTAGTCAGGTTCGATTCAGCAGCAAGCAAGAAAAGAACAATGTTGTAGCAAGCTTATTGCTTTTATAAGGATAGTCTAGAGACATGCAGAGAGTAGAGCGTGGGGGCGCGTAGCTATACTAACCAATAAGCGATTAAGCGCTATACAACACATCGTGTAAACGCCCCCATTAGATCCTTCTGTTCTGGCTGGAACACTGAGCGACGAGCGCTCTGCCTTCCTTGGGGTCACCAGCCACAGACTTGGCCTCCTCTGTCGATCTACAGTTTCTACACCATATGCTAAAGTGGTCGGTATAGAAGGCGAAGGGAAGAGCTAAATGAACCAGTAGGGTCCAAGCATGGATGTCATAGACGTACGGTATTCTTAATTTTTAATGCATTAAGAAAACTGGTTTATCGTACATTATGGATAGGTAGCCAGTCGCAGAGTTACGGAATGTCACATGCCACCCCAAGTTGAAAAATGGAGCAGCGAATTGTATTTGTATTTGTCTTCTGCCTGAGCGGCGAATAAACGAATTAAATACAGCTGAAATTTCCAACATAGGAAATCGTGCTTGCTTGAAATGTCATTTTTGCCCTAAATGCACCAAAATGAGCGATTTTCAGCCACAAATTTTGTATTTGGGGGAAGGCGGGGTGGGGCATTACCCCCGTGCCCCCATTTCACGATACAACTATACAGAGCATCGATTGTGTGACGTTGCAGATAGCGGAGTACGTGCGACAGACGCCGGGCATCTACAGCTGGGAAATACGCGAACGCCTGTTGAAAACTGGAAACTGTGATCGGTTCAATCTTCCGACTGTTAGCCAGATCAACAGAATACAACAACGCATTGCCCGATCGTCACAGCCTGCGTCCGACTGTAAATCAAACTACGATGATGACGTCACCGGTAAAGGCAAAAGTAAAGGTCCACTTGCTACAACCTTGCAGCTTACTACAGTCCCGAAATTGGCAGCTGATTAACATGAGAAAATGATACCGCAGCGCACTATGCAGCTAGCCTATTTATTTCTCGTGTCAGCAAACAGTTAGACCTGTGGTGCCCCATTGATCAGCCTGTAAGATACTACATGTACTCATTTTCCATCCCACCGAGAATAGAAGGCTGAGTTTCTCTGAGCACGTGTGGATTACTACTGCGGGATAAGCATGCTATCAACCGTCAGTATGATCTCTAGTGATAGTTTTTTGTTGTACATTTTTCGCGAAGTCTGGACTTTGGATCAATAGTAGACCTATTTAGCAAAGATGTGCAGCGGCGCGTGTCGTGGGTTAAAAAAGTGTAATGCAGTTAGTTACGATTTTCCGACATACTACTGCTAATTTTCGACGTTTGTTCGAAATTTCATTTTTTTGCCCTGAAATTCCCAGAAAATGGGGGTTCAGTGTCAAATTTGGTATTATTGAAAGACGACAATTTACCAACGGTAAAAATATTCTAACAGGCCAAATCTAAATTAAAAGAGGGGAGACAATTGACCCCTAACGTACTCTGTCACGACGACAGTGAAAATGCGGAGAAAAGCTTGGTGGCGTGTTTTAGCCGACCGTACATGTAGGCCTACATGTACTTATGTATCCTAACGATCGAGCTATGGCATGATTGTCGTCCGTCTGTCCATCTGTCCGTTTGTCCGTCCGTCTGTAACGGATATACTATGGCTAGGCTTATCTGTGTAAGTCATAAGGGAAAAATTTTACACGAATAATTAGTCAAGTGTTGGTTGCATGGCGAGGGTAGGAAAAATGTGTCTTTTTAACGGAAAACTGGCCATCTCGGCAACGGTGAGAGTTATAGGGCCTAGGTTACAATTAAGAACTTAATCACTAATAAGAAGTGGCATAGGCCTACGCCTTTTCAGATGAAATGAAAATCATCGACCTTGGATGACCTTGAACAGCCAGTGCAGTCGGCTATTCTAGCGATAGCTGAGCTTTTTGTTTTGACTCGCGGTGTATTATAGCAGGAGCTGAAGTTGAGTCGGCGTCTGATGTCGACACGGAGCCAGGATACACGTTGACTCGTAAACAGCGACGTTGCCGGACTACTTTCACTGCGGAGCAAATCGAACGGCTCGAGAAAGCCTTCGCACGCACACAATACCCGGATATCTATACGCGCGAAGAACTAGCCCAGCAGACGACGCTCAGCGAGGCAAGAATACAGGTAGGTATACCTGTAGTAAATTATACACCGCGTCTCAATAACGTGCCACTTTCATTGTTGTAAACGGCCAAACTACGATTTTTGCATTTCACGAGGTACTGAGGCAGTGTAGCAACAGTATTAAGGTGAGATGGGCGAAACTGTAGTTATTTACGTCAAGTTTATTCTTGATATTTCACAGAGTTTTTTAAAAAAAATACAAGTGACACGTTTATCAAGACGGTTTGGGTCCGCTATAGCGAAGGGCCGCCATGCAATTTGTGGCTGTGGCGTAGATTTCAAGAGTGAATTGCGTCGAAATGGATATAAACACATCAAGACAACCTGCGAATATGAACTGCTAAGGCTGTCGCGCGTTTCATGAGCTTTTCTCAAATTACTTGGTTGCTTTCTTTCAGACTTTTCCTGAAACAAAACTCTGTGCATTGAGTATGTTACGCTGCTGTGCTGCTGCAGTCGTTTTACGCGCAAGATCGCTCTTGCAGCGAAAGCGATTCCGCCTGCTCCTACATTTTTCTGCAGCGTCGTCTGTCTGTCCGTCTGTCATCTGTAATGTCGTCTGTCACACTCGTGCCTTCTGTTTACAGCGATTGACTGATTCAGATACCATTTATCAAACACACTTTCTGGGGTCCAGTGACAACTTGTGCTGGTCACAGTTTTAATTTTGTTACTAATTTCTACAAAATGGGAGATTTGTATTTCCACATTTCGTATTTTTAAAGAAATTTTTCCAACAAAAAGAACGTTTTCCTACAGGCTAAAATAATTATGGTGGAAACATCCACCACCTGTCGCCCCCCCCTCCCAGCTGCCACGGCCCACGATGGCACTGCGTGTCTGCCACTAATTACTGCAGGTATGGTTCAGCAACCGGCGAGCACGTTGGCGAAAGCACACGTCGGCGAACAGCGTGGGCGGAGCCGAGAGCGATGACGTCACGGTATGCCATCGTCCTCTAGACCAATCAACGCTCACGTCGGAACTCCAGCATCACGGTGCTATCGATAGGCGAGCTGGTAAATATGGCGTTATCGAGATTATCGTATTATCGTTTTCGGCTTTTTAAAGTTATTTAAAGTTTTTAGAGGTTTAAGCCTTAAACAATTTCGAGGCACACGCTATTTGACCGGCAGCCGGTAAAATAGCCTATAAGCCATATGACCGGTCAAATTTTTACTTTTTTTCAGGTGACCGGTTAAACGTGCTCGGTGCCCGGCACCGCGGTTCCGGTCATGACCAGTCAAACGTCCATCCCTATGAAGACGGCCGAAACAGCCTTAGCCGAAAAAGCCTTAGCCGGTATGTGGTAGCGGCCAAGACCATGTCGCCGCAGGGACGCCGGAAGCCGAGCAACTAACGACCTCAGCCTCGTAGCATCACGCATCACGGATCCGCCAGTCGGCCAACCAGCACCCCAAGCCTAGCTAGTAGACCATCACAGATTGCCGGTCGACAAGTTTTTTTTTTGTTTTTCAGCAGTGCTTGCCTGCAAGAACCTCAAATTTAGCACCCATATTCTACGCTAATTTTTGGTGTTCGTTACTGTCACAAATTTTTTAAAAACCTTAACCCTAACACAAACCCTAACCCCAACCTTGGGAAGCCAAAGGGGCCATGCCCGCCCCCAAGATGCCAAAGTTGCCTTTTTGCCTTGCATAGGCAGTGCATTATAAAGTTCTGCAGTAAAACGAATAAAATTTACACTCAATGTATGGTGCATTATAAAGTTCTGCAGTAAAACGAATAAAATTTACACTCAATGTATGCATTTTAAGGGGTTTCATGCCCAAAAAAGCGTTTGCTTCCGGGGCTGCGGAAACCTAAACCTAATTGAAGCAAACGCTACAAGGAAAACCAAGAAAGGTTTTCACGCGCGACAGCAGAATGCTTCGCGCGTCTTAGCCATCGTCTAGGCGTCTGTCTGTCCCGTCCGTCTGTCACACTCGTGATCTGTATCAAAACGGTGCAAGCTATAGGATCACGAAATTTTAATCATGGGCTGCCACAAGGTCTCTATTTTATCGTGACAAAATTTCGTGCCCGCGGTTGCGGGGGTTCCCCTCGAAAGAGGGCGTCAAAAAGGAATATTCCCTAAAAAGACGTTATTTTGCCGTAATTGGCTCGTTGTGTTTCATAAAAAGTGACCCCTTTTTGTTTTTCTCATAATTTACTCAAATGATGATCAATTTACACAAAATTTTTACCAGTTGTAGCTGAAGAAACACTAATTCAAAATATTTCAACAAAGTATGGCAGTTGATTAAATATTTTTTGCTAGTCGTCACGTAATGCTGACATCATAATGTGTCACGGGTACGAGCTTGATAGTCTCAACTGGTGCTGTCTATCGCTACCCTGCTCCGATAATAAAAAATTTGGTTCGCTGATGACAAATTATTGAAGTTTTACAGTTGCAGCCACAAAAACGTGCAAAGCGATTGCATTTACGTGTCTGTGGGGATAGTTGGAATTTCACATTTTCGAGCAAAACAGTGCACTAGCACACCAAGCTTGCAAAATGGTTGCATTTTTTAAATCATAAGACGCTTGATTTCATGTCCCCATGTTGCTTAGTGCTGACACGATAAACACTTTTCTTTAGCGAACCAGATTAAGTTCACCATCGAAGCTGGGTAGCAACTGACATCACCAGTAATGAGACTGTCAAGCTTGTACCCGTGACACATTACGACGTCAGCATTACGTTACGACTAACAAAGAATATTTAATCAACTGCCATATTTTGTTGCAATATTTTGAATTAGTATTTCTTCAGCTACAACTGGTAAACATTCCGACAGAGACTGTTTGATTGGTTCCAGGACATCACAGGCAGCGTCTTCAACTGCAAAGTTTCGCTGCAACACATCCGACTGAAAACTCGTTCTATTCGTCGCCAGTGCTCGACACTTATCAACGACTTCAGGCGTCTCGCCCGTCGTCTGTCAACTATACCGTGAGTTACTATCTCCACCAAAGTGAACGTAGTGAACTGGTGGAGATTAACTAATCACTTTGTCTCTGTGTTAGTCTTTAGCTGCATTTTCATCAGCTAACAGGGCGTGTCTGTTCTACCAGACTCCGCCCTATTGCCTTTTTTGGACGCTCACTATTCAACTAGGTCAACCACTAACGCGATCTGCCTACCGAGATAAAACTGTGGTCGTAGTCGTTCTACCGTAGTCTCCTGACTCTGTGGAGGGCATGTCTGTTGTTTTTTTTAGTTTTTGTCATTGAACTAGGCCTAAATATTATGTAATAATTACATATAATATGTAGTTCAATGGTTTTTATCGTCTGTAACATTGAACTGGATAAAAATATTCAATTATCTCTGTGCTTTAGACCAAGTTCGTTTTTCGTGAATATGCAAATGAACATGACGTCAACAGCGAACAGCCCCGCCCCGTTCGCTGATGAAAACGCAGCTTTTGTGTGCACATCAGTGGCTTACAGTGCATGACGTCACCAGCAGACAATATTATTATTATTAGTAGTAGTAGTAGACAATGTTTAGATTACTTCACTTGGCGGACACAATGCACCCCCACGAGCGCCTTAAGTCATATGCGCCAGGGCGGGCCTTATGTGCTTCCGCGTCATTGCAGTCTAGCGAAATAGTATGTTGAGAGCGAAACAACAATGATTTTTTTTTTAAAAAAACGTTTTAAGTTTATTTCATGATGTGTCGTGTAAAAGTAATTGTTGCAAAACTCCCAAAAGATAAATCGACACATTGAATACCACCCAGGAAAACTGAAGTAGACCTAAAGATACGGCAGCATATTAACTGCACAAGAGACTAAATGCAAACAGTTTTTGTCAGAAAAAAAAATTGAAAAAAAGCTTAAAACTAGGCCTCTATGTAAAAATATTCTTGGAGTTTGCTGATTTAGCAAAAATTGAACGGACGCAGTTTTTATGGATGGACGGAAACCGGAAGCACGGTTTTTTATACGGCCAAGTGGCGTTTGATATACATCTACCGGAGGGTTAAAATCATTGCAATGAGTTTCAGTTTTCCGGACTCAATGATAGCTCCACCGTCTAGTCAGTGAGACTCGAAACTCAGAACACACATTTTAAACCCTTTTAATTTAACCCTCTTTTAACCCTATAATTTTTCTTATGTTAGGGCTAGGCGGATAACATTAGGGTCAGTGTATATTCGGTGGAGTTAGCGTTGGAGTGTAGCTTGGGAGGCCCTAACGTTGAAACTCAACTCAACAAAGTTTGAAACAAGATACACGGCTATATCTGCTATGAGCCGCCTATGGTGGATGTCAAATAAACAAAGTTTTATTGTTTCTTATTCTTAGTATCATTATTAGGGTCTATGTTAAAATGTCAGCGGCGTCATGAGTTAAAAATAGGCGGAAATTTCAAATTTTCCGACAGAAAATATTATTGGGTGCTCAAGATATTACTTATGTCTGAACGTTTTTTTCAATTGGGGGCTTTTAGCCCCAAATTTTGCATTTGAAAAAAATTTCCACAAAAAAGAAAATTTCACGACAGCTGAAAATTGTGGATTTTTACCCTTCCCCCTGCCACTACCGCGCTGTAGTTCATTATTTATAGTTTGTTGTTGTGGTACGATTAGAGCTGTTCCAATGCGATGTTTTAGTCGCTGGTCGGACGCGGTAGCTACGGGTCGGCATTTGCTGCGTTGGAGCATCACTACTCGGCTGCAAACCCCAGCAGCTACAGTAGCTGCTGCAGTCCGTGGTCGTCTGCTGCTGCTGCTGCTGCTCGGTCGCCATGGCAACCAGCTGCTGTCAACAACTCGTCCTTCTTCGTTCCTAACTTTGCTGTTTATCAGCACGCCGCACTAGGCCTACACTGATCTGAACACTTTTGACGCGCAGCAGCTAGCTTAACCTATGACTTTAGGGTTGAACTGAAATTGAATAAAGGTTTCTCTCTTTTTAGTTCTAACTATAATGCATCTACGGCATTGAGCATTAGGCAAAAGGTTTAACAAAATTAGAGCTAACGTTTTTTAGTCCACCCGGCTAGGAACGGTGAGTGAGTGAGTGAGTGAGTATCACACCTCACACGATAGTGTGTGTGTTGTAAAAACGACCTTCAAAGCCTGTGGGAAAAGGCAAAATTTGACCCTCAGCCGACCAAAAACCCCTGAACCGATCGTCACCAAATTCGAATGGCGTGATTAAGCCGTTACGCCTACCACCAAAAAAAAATTGGGCTCAATCCGCCCAGGGGTTTTGCTCCCCATATAGGTGAACTATACACCCCTCCTGTTCGAAATTTACTACACTTTTTTGGTTCTTGAACTCGCCTACAGGCGAATCCGTTAGACCGATTTTTTATGTTCAGTACGTCAAATGACGCGGTTCTGCGCAAGGAAGTGCCTTTTTATTGTTATAAAATAAAGATTTTATTTTTCACTTATTTATTCGAAAAATTAAAAAAAATTACAATGGCGCCTATGGGGAAAATTTAAAAATTCTTTAAACTGTCATAACTTCGGTTGTGTGCAAGATAGAATCGTAATTTTTGGTTCTAGGATACGATTTTCGGGGACGGCCTAATTAACAGTGACATTTATATTTACCCCCGGTTGACCCCCGTTGCCACGGCAACGAAATTTGGGACAAAATTGGCTATAACTCTGCTTGCGTAAGAGATTTTTGCGGGGGGCGCTGAAATCGCGGGAGTGGACATCGCGGGAGTGGACAACGCGGGAGTGGACATTGCGGGAGTGATTGGTAGTAGAAAGCTCTCATGTAGCCTATAACCATGAAACGGAACGCTATGTTTTTTGGACATGTCAACTC
>Ga0209367_1006614_pt1 | contig 16019 bp, 14 predicted proteins | sample WorMetLIZISLAND2_FD_187412 | JGI IMG/M metagenome (GOLD analysis project Ga0209367, IMG submission 187412) | Marine gutless worms symbiont microbial communities from Max Planck institute for Marine Microbiology, Germany - Olavius geniculatus... ... | reverse complement strand
GTTCACGCTAAGTTAATATACAAATACCAAATTCTCTATCTGGATCGCATAATGATAGTTCCGTGGCACCACCTTGTGAATGATATAGACTTGTGTCGCAGCCCAAAATCGCCAAAAAAATCTATAAAACCCCCTATTTTGGCGTTCAAGGTCATTCAAGGTCATTGAATTCGGCGCCAATCAAGAGCCAGTGTACGACTTCCTATTAGTGATTAATAGTAACCTAGGCCTTACTGAGATACAGCGACATATTGGCCAAAAATCGCAAATTTTGCCTACCCCCCTCTCATTTAACGCTCTTGTTTGGGATGACCCCTTTCGATTTTTTGGAAAATCTTTACGGTTCCTGAAACTAGAGTCTTCCAGGCACCCGATGGTGAAGATTTGGTGATCCTAGCTTGCACCGTCTTTGACTGATCCACCCGTGTGACAGACAGACGGACAGACAGATGGATGAACAGAATTGCAATGGCTAAGATGCGCTGAAAGCAGTAGCTGCTTTTGCGCGTAAAAAACCTAGCACAATTATGCTATTTTTGTCGAAAATCAAATCATAAATAGACAGACATGAAGTAAGTTCTCTGAAGTCACATCACATAAAAACACCACTGAAAAAAATGCATGCTAACATACAACTGTTAACAAGATTTTTAACCAATAAGTGACCACAATCAAGAAACCAAATACAAGGCAAAAAAAATAATAAAATGGCATAAGTCACAAGATAGCAACCTGTTGCTTTCAAGGAACTGTCTCCGTCGATCACATGTCTCCTTATCTGACAGATTACTGTTGGAAGGCAGTTGTCTACACATCAAATATAACAACTCCGAAAATGGCAGATTGATTTGCAATTTCACACAAAATTGTGTACTCTGCAAACTTGCATGCATGCCGTCCATAGCCATGCATATATGTACAGCACATAGAGCATATGCATAACTAGTGCTCTGATCTTGACTCAATTTAAAGACAAAAACTTTAGTTTACAGTATAAAATACAAACAGCCTGAAACACCTAAAGAGCAAAAATAAATTGCTTGCCAGAGACACAACATCAGTTTTACTTAAACACGGCATTGGCAAAACCTAGCAGTAGCAGTCTACTGATACACAGCAACTACCGCAGTATGCTTGATTCATGCATTCAATGCCACAGAAGCACAAGCTTATGAGACAGCTCACAATAAATCAAAAAGTAACAAACTATAATCTTGTAGAAATACATCTAATGATGTTGAACAGAAAACGCAGCGCACAGTACGGAAAAAAACTTTATCGTTTTCCCAAGTACTAAAGCATGCAGTGCATTAGAGGATTCACACAGCTCAGTCATTTATAGAGATAGGAATCGAACTGAACTCGAACCGACATTTTGGATAGAACCGAACCGAACTAGAACTTCGAAGCAAACACTACACGTAGAACTGGAACGAAACAAACTGAACCCCTGGTCATGAAGAACCCGAACCGAACTGAACCCTGTTGGCTGGGTTCTAGAAAGTTCTTAGAAGTTAGTTAATTTAGCAGACTATCAAAAATGCAAAAAATTACTTGATATGCCTCTTTACAAAAACATTGAGACACATCACAATAATGACAGTCATACTTCTAACAGCTACTAGATTTTAGGACAGACCTTTTAATTTAAAACAACTAGAGTAGAGTTAGACAGGCAGGCTCAGCATAAGCAGCAGTTGCAAACCATTGCAGATATAGAGAAGATGTTGCTCACCATTCCTGCTATCAGCACATTGAGTGGGATATTATGGACTTTTCATACTATGGATTATTCAATATTCCCACTATTTGTGCATGTCCATAGAGTGTAGCAGCATTAATTTATCAAATACTGCACAGACTCATTTTTATTTTCATATTTGGTAATTAAACAACAGGCATAAGCCACGTTAAACACTTATTCAATGACGATGATGACGATGATGTGGCAAACTGTCACTGGAGAATCATATACAGTAAACTGAATGCTCACAGGTGGGTTGAGGTATCGGCTGCCTGCAGCTGAACATGCAGTGGCTGTACTGAGCTAGAGCCTGTGGCATTGGCAGCATCCTGTGACAGTGATAAACATGGCTGCTTAGCAGGTACATAGTGATGACAATCATCGCCCATTGCAGCTGCAGCGGGTCTAGTCCGAGCTCTGGGTGTTCTCTGTACTGCTGCCTTCAGTTTCTACACATCCGTAACGCAAAGTTTGCTAGGAAAATCAATGTCAGTAGGTAAGTAATATAAATTGTATAGTGCTATAATATGCAAATAGTGACTGACGTCGAGGTTATTATTGAAATTTCTTTCCCGAAGTTCGTAAAATATTTTACAAACTAAGGGAAAAAACTTCCAATAATGATTGATGACGCCAGTTGCAATTTGTTTTGTCATACCTCAATGCAAAATTTGTGTACTTTACGGTCTCTTCGAAAAAAGTAAACAGACAACATGGTCGTCTGCTAATAACGTACGACGTGCGGTTTAGCCATAGTACATGCATCAGACAACACTACAACGCAGTTTAGCCACAGTATATGCACACATGACTCTGTGACATACAGTTTAGCCACAATATATGCACACACAACACTACAATGAACAGTTTAGCTACAACAGAGCCAGCCAGCCGTATGTCACTGGCGTGGTCAAAGACGTCTGGAATATTAATGAGACATGACCAGTCAAAAATCACTTTAATATTGCCTCAAGGGCAATCAAGCGGTTGGTGTATAGGCATATTTGAAAATTTGGGCTGCAGATTAATCGCAGTTAACGTGAGATTAACGCGTTAATCCATTAATCGTGATTAATTTTTTTTATCGCAATTAATTTTTAATCGTGGGTGCAACGTTATATGTGTATTTGATTTACTTATTTATTGCTGAAACCGGAAACGTGACGTCATTTGCGATGTTATGTTGATAAACAAAAAATATTTGTGTAAAAGGGAGTAAAATGGTAAGTGAATCATCGGACAATAAAACCGATGCTGTAGAAAAGTTACAAACACGAACTTTGTTAAAGGGCCAGTTCAAATTTCGCGATGCAAACACCGTTGTCTGCATTTACTGCAACGATGAATTTAAATATCACCGGAGCACTTCAACGTTGGCTTATCACTTACGAGCGAAGCATGCTTTTAAGCCAACGACTTCCAGCACGTCTCATCAAGTGACAATGGCTGAAATGCTGGAAAAAGCCAAGCCTATGGATCAAAAACAAGTATGACAGCATCACAGCTGATATCACCAAATGGATAGCAATGAGTGGTAGGCCAGTTAACATAGTTGCTGATGGGGGACTACAGCAAGTGATTCGTACTGCATCAGGCAACCAGAGTTACATGCTTCCCAGTAGGCCAGTGATTGATGATCGTCTGAATCAGTTGTTTAACAGTGAAAAGGTAAAGATTGCCACCATTCTTGATAACGCTGATCGAGTTGCACTCACTGCTGACTACTGGTCTTCATTGGCTAATCATAGCTACTTAGGAGTTACTGCGCACACACTTGACGTGTCGTGGAAGTTGCATTCATTTGTGTTGCAAGTACATCACGTGGAGGAGCGCCATTACACCACTGTTTGTGCTGAACATTTCAGTTCGGTCAGCAGAGCATGGGGTATTTTTGACAAAGTTACCACGTTTGGAACTGACAATGCTCGAAATGTAACGGCTGCTGTGGCTCTTTTACCATTTGAACATATGCTTTGTATGGCTCATACCCTGCAACTGTCTGTTAATAAGGCTATCAGCGAGTCAGGAGTGGAAGCTGTGTTGGCTAAGTCACGCAAAATTGTAGGGCATTTCAAGCATAGCCCTGCTAATACCGCTGAACTTCAGAAACAGCAAGAAAGTCTCAAAATGAAGTGCGAGATGTTAATCCAAGATGTGTCAACAAGATAGAACTCAACTCTGCAAATGATACAACGCCTGGTGCGCAACAAAGAGCCCGTGATGGCAGTTTTGTCAGATGCACAGCACAAACATCAGTTAGCACTTATGTCTGATGCAGATTGGAAAAAGCTGCGTGTTCTTCAGATGGTGTTAGACCCTTGTCGCTATGCAATGGAATTGCTGGGTGGTGAGCACTACGTGTCATGTTCTGTGGTTCTTCCTGCACTGTGTCATCTGCAGCACGTTATGACAGTATCTGATGAAGATCCTGCTTATATCGTCCGCTTTAAGACAGCTTTCATCAGCGATCTCAGCAACAGGCAACAAAGCATGAATATGACCTGGCTGAGGATAGCAACTGCACTTGACCCTCGTTACAAGAATCTCAAGTGTCTTCCGAAGCAAGACAGAGAGTCAGTGTGGAGCGAGTTGCACCAGGTGGCAGCACAAGTTGAACTGAACATCGGACCACACTCACACACCAGTTCATCTTCACAGGAGCATGGTAAGGATTGTCATTTGTCATTCGTGGACTGTGCTGCTGTTTCTTTTTAATTCTCAATTTAAAGCCAACATAGAATAACCATGCTTGTAATTTTCATGCAGTAGGCCCTAAATGAAATGCTGACTGAGAATTGAGTTTGTCAAGTAGCTCCAATCTCAATGTGGTTGCACATATTTACTTTGTTTTGCACACTTTTCTTACAGTATCCTAAATAAAATGAAACATTAGTAGGCTAGGACAGAAAATTTAATTGAATGAGTGCTGGTTTTTGTTACAGAACCACCGAAGAAGAAAATTCGCATGCTTAAATACTCTTCTGATTCTGATGATGAACCATTGGTACCCCGGCAGTCATCTGTGTCAGGAGCTATCGCACGCTACAAAGCTGAACCTGAGATGCCAAAGGAATCGTGTCCACTGGACTGGTGAAAAGTTCATGGTGGTTCTCACCCACTACTGGCGAATCTGGCAATCTGCTACCTAGGAACACCAGCTACGACTGTTCCTTGGGAACGTATTTTTTCGAAGTCTGGACTTATCGTCAGCAAAACCCGTGCTGCTCTCTCTCCAACTAATGTCAACAAACTTGTGTGCTTAAATAACTGGTTGGGCCTGTAATGACAGCAACCTAAAAGCCAGCATTTGAGATTGCATTCGAGTATTAGGTTGCGACTTTTGAGTGAATTGAGCTTTGAATGATAATTGATACATATTGTCTGGTTTTTACTATGCGATTAATTCCGAGATTAACTAAGATTAATTATTTTAATCACGAGATTAATTGCGATTAAAAATTTTACTCGCACTGCAGCCCTAGTTAATTCCTTCCCCCACTTATGTAATCCTGGTATTACTTTGTGTGTTCTTGCTGATGTTCCTCACATCATAAAGAATGTTTGTAACCACCTTATTAAGGGCCAGAATATTGAGTTGCCGCAGTCCTTCGTTGAAAAGTTCTCACTGCCATGCCGTTCTGTTTCTATTGAGCCACTGAAGCATCTGGTTGAATATCAAAAAGACAAAGATCTGAACCCGGCCCCATCTCTCACTGCAAAACATCTGGATCCTGCACGTTTTGACAAAATGAAGGTCTCCCATGCCATGAACATTTTCAGCAACTCTGTATCAGCAGCACTCCGCGTGATGGTGCAGTCAAATGGCTGGGAAATTGACACATTGACCACTGCATGGTTTTTGGAAACAATGAACAAATGGTTTGATTTGATGTCATCACGACATCCAGTCATGGCTCTAAGTAAGTTTGATGATGCCAAATACACTGAGACTATTGAGTTCTTACAACTCATCGTTGACCTGTTCGACAGTCTATCTATTGGCACAAACTGCACATGGAAACCTGTACAGAGTGAGGTCATACTGGGGTCATCCTGTCTGTGCTAGAACTTCAGAGCAGATTAATTGATAAGGGTGATTTCGTTTTTCTACTCACATCACGTCTCACACAAGACTGTTTGGAGAACTTGTTCTCGTGTGTTCGTGGAAAAAATCCTATACCATTCGCATTAGAAATGAAGAAGTCTGAGAATATTGACTGTGTCACAGTAGGCCTAGTTCTTTTTAGTTTATTTCGGGCGGGCTTTCAACTTTTTGGGCCGTATCGGCCGAGCAGTTGATCTGTGTTTAACCGATGTGTTGTCTTTTTGGTACTCAGCTAGTTCAAGTACATCAATGGTGATGTCTGCTTTCCAATTGGTCACCATTCTCGGGTATTTTTATTTTTAACCGTGGTATTAGGCGTAGCATTCTCTGCAGCCGAATTAATGCATTGGCTGTAAGGTAAACTAGATTTTAAATTGCGGCGGCAATTTTTCATTTTTTTCAATATTGCATTTTTCACCTTACAATTTTTTTGGTATGGATAGTTGACGTGTAGATAGCTAATCCTCAGTTGTGCTGTATTGTTGTTTTAAGATCGGGTCGGATATGACTGTGTGATCTGCGAGGCTCACCGCACTTCCCACCTCGCGCTGCGAATACACCTGGGACTACGTCACCAGTCCGACCTTCGGCGCGGTCCAGATCCTACAGGGCGGTGGACGGATGTGGTGCATCGTCTGGATGGGGAGGAGCTGCGGGCCTGGCTAGCATCTTGCCGGCGGTATCATCGCCTCTGCGTTATGTTCCGTGGGCAGAGCCGTGTAGCCGGAGTACCAGTGACGTCAACGTTGATGGAGCCTGCCCCTTCTTCTTCCCTGTCAGTGAGCGTCGTCAGCACCATTCGCCCCCGGCCGCGTCTCAGTCGCAAGACGCAGAACAGCTGACACGTCGTCAGCGTCGTCGGCGGCGTCGCACGGCAGCTCGCGCTGCTGCCCGTGGGTCGTCGAAGGTCACTACGAAACTGCGGACCACTTCTAGGGCTACGGTGAGACGTCGGGAGCGCCGACGTCGGGCCGGCCTTTGCTCATGCTCAGTCCGTAAAGAGGGGTTTGACCCATACCCACCGTTGACGCCTTTCACGTAAACACCGTAGGCAGAGGGAGCGACAAACTGAACAGCCTCCTCAGTGTTTATTAATTAGGGGTGTTCCGGCCGGGTACCATTCGGGTTAGGAGTCTTCGTCCGACCCCGAATCTGATGGCGGACCTTGGGGACCTGTCTCCAAGTAGGTTTCGTGCGTTTGAGGACCTGGTTGCGCCTTTGCCGGTGGAGGCCCTTGGGCCGAGAGAGCCTTCATCGGTACCAATCGCGGTGCCGGCGGAGGTGACTTGGTCCAGTGGGTCGAGCCCGTCGGGGGTGCCTGTGGATTGGTTGGGGCCCGGGCCTGGCAGGGCTCGTCCAGAGTCCATAGGGACCCAGACAAGGGTAGAGACGACTAATCAGTCAGTACAAGCTATCCCGTTCACTTTGAACATCCGCACTAAAACCACGTTTGATTTCAGTTTTTCCTTCGGGGCGGAAACTCTAGATAGTGCTGCACAGACCGATTCCACGTAGGAACGTATTGAGCCACATAATACGGTGGCGCAGGCAGTCCAGCTAGTTTTGGCTAATCCATCCTTGGGACGCGGGTTTTTACGCCGCACTGTCTTTAGGGCTTTTCGTGAGACGGGGGTGTCACGGTTGAATTCCAATTTAGCTTTAGCCTTGCCTTGCCGTCATGTGACGTGCTGTAGGATAGGCTGTGGCTTGTTTGAGCTTGTTTAAACCGGTTTAAGGCGGAACTGCTAGAGCCGTCTTTGTCATGGGGCATGTGACTGAGCCTCAGTTGTATGTTGATACGCGTTGTGGTCATATCGCTGTGTTAATACAGCTCGGTTAAGGCCGGTGTTGGCCATATGATCAGTGACCGTGGCAGGAGTCCGGCACTGAAATTAATGCGTCGTTGCCGCTGAGAAGGGGACGAGAATCGATCAGCTAGAGCCATGGGCTCTGCTTGAAGCTGCAAGAGAGCTCTGTGGCCGCTAGGAGCGGTAAACTCGATGTTTGAGTGTTCGTTTGAATTTTGTGTGATCGATAGACAGATGTAGTTTGTCTAAACTTTATTGCAGATTTAAGACTGTTGCGGTAGGATATGTGTTGTAAATATCTGCTTTTGGTTAATGTAATTGCAACATAGTGTGTTTGATAAACCAGTGTATTTTGTCGTATTGTCGTTATCCGCCGGTAGATTAGATCTTTTGGGGCATTGTGTGTGATACTTATTCATACATTTGTCAGGCGGTTGAGTTGGGGATCATCAGAATCAGAAGAGTATTTAAGCATGCGAATTTTGTATCTTGGTGACCGAACTCGGTTGTCACTAGCGCCACCTGGTGACAGGGGGGTTCTCTCAACCCCAGAAAAGATTCGTGGTCGACACAGTGATGGAGTCAGTGTTTGCGATGAAGCGGGGTTATTCAGAGCGTCTCCTCCATAACCTGGGACTCCTAGCAGCCAACCCGCAATTCGCCTTGCAGCTCGCTGTGGCAGAATTTACTCAGCGTCTTAACCGTTTAGATTAGGTTTCCTTTTTCACATTTCTGGAGTACTCAATTCATTTTTCCAATATTATCTTAAAATTTTTTTAGGCAAAAGCAAGTTCCATTTTTGGCACTGCCTTTCAAATTTTATTACTAAATTCTACCAACTTATAAATTTTTTACAATTTTACTAGTAGCGCGGTTTTCATAGGTCTCTGTTAGGCTGTTTTTCTAGGCTTTGGCCTGTTCGTTTTTCCGATAATGGTGGTTAGTCTAAACCGCACATTTTATTTTTCGACCTAGGGTTATCCCATTGGTCGGTGTCGAGGGGTTATCTATTTATTTTTTCCGATGGGCGTAACGCTCAGGATTATTTTTTTCTCTTTAATCAATTTGGCCTACAAGATTTTTTTCTTATTCATTTTTTGGCCATAAATTCATTATTACTATTTTTGTGTCTTCGGCTGCTATTTGCAGATGCTGTGCGTCAATTATAACATTTAGCAGTACTGTTTTAGTCGTTACAAAAGTGACAGTTCAGCTCATAACATTTACTATTTTTATTTTTTTACTCATTAATATTGTGTTTTTTCCATGAATAATGTTTTCAGTGCGATAATTTGGGATTGGACTTCGCAGGATTGCCAATAGATGTGTAGGAAAACGAGTGTGAGTGCTAGCAGTACGCTTCATTAGATAACTTGATCTGAACGTAGTACGTGGAATGATTATCAATTCTGTCTTCATTATTAAGTGCATTATTAAGTCGTTTAATACAGGGATTGCCATTCGTAAGCAATTTGGTAAATTACGTTGCAGTTGGATATATCGCAGCAAGATGAGTGCACGACGTGTCAATAGCAACGCCAGTTGCTAACACGGCACGCACACTGACACTCAGAGATGCGTTCAGTTGCGCAGGCGCCTGGCAGGCTGCACATTCACCGAGTTTCACCTACATCAGGCTGCCTGCGGCTGCCTGTTGGCAGCGGCGGGCTATTAGTCGAGCAAACTTGTCCGCAGGCCAAGATGGCGTCGGTTGTTGTTATTTGGTAAGTTACTGCGTTTGTTCAGTTATATTTACGTTGTATTATTCTCACAAATGTATGTAAGTCACTTTTGCGCATAATATTATTAAAGGCATCTATTTCAAATTTAATGTGTCAAATTATATCATGATTGGCAGTAAAGTTTCATGCTGGGAAAGTGAGTTATGTAATGTTGTGCCATTTGTTCTTTGTCCAAGGTACAAGTGTTTCGTTTGCAAGGGCGTCTGTCCCTTTGGTACCGGCCCGCTATTCCGAAAGTCCACTAGGTGTGAACCACTTGCCCAGAGTTGTTACTTGGTAGAAGGCTGGCTGGGAGTTGAATCGGGTACTTCTCGGTCTCCAATCCAGTGCCCTAACCTCTGAGCCACCAGGAAGTGATGCAAGCGTGATCTTGCTTATGACGAATGTGTACTGTGACAGTTTATTCTGAATTCTTGTCATCTATCCTCTACTTGTCTGGCATCATTTTGTTATTTGTGTTTAGTTTACATTAGCATATGAGCTTTGTTGTGTCATTTTCTCAGCATACCGGTACCGCATGGTTTTGGCCTTAATTGCACTTCGGTATAAGGAATCTTAAGCACATTTGTTTTTACTTCGAATTACTGCCATTGCTTTTTCCAACTGTACGTTTAAATGGCACTAAATTTGCCAATTTGGTCAGTTTATTATTAGTCACAGTCAAGTGAGAATCAGCCAGGAATAGCCTCATCTGCCACCATCATGGAGCAGCACGTTGCTTCCGACGGCAGTAACGGAGCTGGGCCATCATCAAATGAACCGTTGTCAACAATTGTCACACCTGAGCAGTTGAAACCATTCCCAAAGGCCGGCGTACGCAAGTCTAACTCAGCCAGAGTGTCAAGAGCAGGAAAGACGATGATTTTGACCGACACGCCTGTCAAAGCCGAACTGGAGCAGATGGCGAGCAACAAGAAGAAAAGAACTGACAAACCAGCAAGGAAGACACTGAAGTTTGCACGATCACGTAAGTTGAAACGAGGCTCTGTTGTTTGTGACACGGAAGATGTAGAACCGCCTGATGCTGGCAGTCCTGCGACTACATCTGCAGCTAAACATCTGGATCAATTGGCTGATGTCATCCCATCATCAGAAGGAGCAGCTCATCTTCCTGGTGGTGCAGAGCTCCAGGGTGATGCAACCAGTCATCCGCATTCTGAACAGAAAAAAACGGTTATAAATGCAGCTGCATTTTATGGTGGAAAGCGCAGGAAGGACTTATACCATATTGGCATAGTTTTCATCACAAGGATCCCAGATTGTGATAACATAATAAAATTACCATATGATATTTAAGAAAATGGTATATATGTGCCAGTTGTTGTGAAATTATTTTCTTATTTCTAACAGTGTTATTTAAAACAATCAAAACTTGGTGCTAGTTAGTCTGAGATTGTTTCATAGTTCTCACTTTGCTAGTTCATGTGAGAAAAGTCCAAGTGCTTACGAAACAGACAGGGTGCAGTTGTAACAAACCAAAGTGCTGCACTCTGTGGATCAAAACCATAATCTTCTTTTTGCTTTAAATATCTGCTGCTTAAAACGTTCAACAGGTTCAATGAATTGCTACATCTTTATGACCACAGTTGAGCATTTATTTCTAGTTTGCAAAATTCTTACAGGTACGGAAACTAACCGGTACCTGATATATTTATGTGTCAAGACAATTAATGAAACAGTCAGCCATGACATGATTTGATGTTGACGTATACACAGTTGTTCTGGGGGTGCTCAGGTTTAAGATAGTGACTGACAACAACAGAGCAACTGGTCGCAGCAGAATCACGCAGGAGTTGTACAAGGCGATACGTCCCATCTTGGATCACGATCCATCCATCCATCCATCATGTATCATTTCTGCCGGCACTGGTGTGTCGGTGGAAACAGAAGGTAACATAGAAGCCGCATCAGACACGGGAAAACCCACTGCAGTAGCGTCTGCCACGACCGGTAGACCCAGGCCAGCTGCACCATCCACTGGCCGACGCAGACCTGCACCATCTGCTTCGACTGACCAACTCAGAGCAGCAGCACCATCCACTTCAACAGGCCAACCGAGAGCAGCTGCATCTCGGAAGAGAAACAATCAGGATTTAATAACATGCATTGAACAGTTTACTGAAGAATCAAAGAATTACAAACGAAAGATTGCAGATGGACTGAAGTCTCTTGTGGCGGAAGAGAAGAGGAAGAATGACCTCTTTGAACAATATCCGAATATATTAACTAAAGAATGAAGCGCTTTTGAGGTGCTATAAGCATTCCTGAAGTCACTGCAATTTTCTTTTTTGCGCTCATTGCACTGTTCAGGAAAACTGTCTGTGCATTTTACTAAGTCCTGCTTCTGCATTACTGTTCGAGATTAGCTATGCAGTAATCGTGATTAAATGACTGTGCCTTACTTTTCAGAGAACATTGTGATGGAGAATGGTGCATATAATTTTCTTCAATCATATGTTATGTGCTAGCTGTCAGTGCATTCTTCGGGTGAATTTTGGCACTGTAAGCTGTTGTATATGAGTGGCTGTGGAATTGTGTATAGGACATATGTTTGTCGGTGCATTAGCTTATGCTGATGACATTGTGTTGATATCGCCAACCATGCATGGTATGCAGTTAATGCTAAGAATGTGTGACGAGAATGCCAGCGACTTTGATGTTGTTTTCAATGCCAGCAAAATCCAAGTGTCTTGTTAATATGCTTCCTACTGTAGTAGTGTTGATGATGTATGTTTCTTCATTAGTGGTTATAATATAGAGGTTGTCAGTAGCTGGCCTCACTTGGGTCATGTTGTCAGTGACTCCCGTGGAGATGGGCGAGTGAGTGAGTGAGTAGTTTCTTAACAACACATCAGCACAAAATAGGCCATTCAGTGCCATACATGGTTAAAATTAGTTAAAAGCAGTTAATATATGTATAAAAAGCAAAGTTTACTTGTTAAGATCAAGGCTATTAAGCTAATGTAAAAACAAAATTATATACGATTGTAAAAGCCGATATCTTTAACATAAGCGATGATGTTGCGAGATGCAACTTTTTCAAAAAACGTCCTTAAGTGTGTCTACTCCAAAATATCTCTGACGTGCTGCACTGTAACGGGTGCAGTCTACCAAAAAGTGCTTAACTGTGAGCGAAAAACGGCAAGCTTCGCATACTGGCTGACTCTCTCCCTTTAGGAGATAAGAATTTGTAAGTCTTGTATGACCAATTCGAAGACGGCTGATGAGGACTGAGTCGTAGCAGCCCAGTGACGAACTAACACTGCGACCAACGACCGGTTGCACACTGTAAAGTTTATCAGATGTACACTGGTTCCACAGTTGTTGCCATTCTTTAACACACAATTGGTTGACACAAGTTAACAAATCGCCAACTGGAAATCTCATGTTGGTGATTGCGACATCAAGTTCTGCCTTAGCGGCGATGTCAGCATCTTCGTTTTCTCGGACACCCACGTGGCTGGGAATCCAGCAAAAGATTATAGACGATGACTGAGTGCCCGACCGTCGTATAATCAATAAGTAGAATGTGCGCCAGTATACGGTGGTGTGCGTTTGCAGATGTGATTGCAAAAATCAGTTGAAATTTTCATACTGTGTTGTGTTCAATATTATCTAGGGTTGATCCCAAAACAGCTAACAATAGTATAATTAATATAATTAACATAAATAACTGAAATACAACATTCTGTTGGCTGGAGAACATCCGCCGCCTTACTGCATAATAGTTGACTTAGCAGGCTTTCGTGGCTTTAAGACACAAGGTGCGCAGTACACACACCCATTTCCAAATCAGCCTAGCTGAGTGCCAGTGTTTCGTGAGAGGTTTACTGCTGTACTCAGTGCGTTACCATCATAGATAAGGAAGAAGCAACAACCAAAAGATTGCTGGAGAGAACAGTTTTCGTTGGATCTCTGTCAACCTATGACATGTCACAGAGCACAGGGTCAAACTCTCTGGCAGTGTTATGTTGCCTTTGATTTGGAAAGGGACAACCCAGACAGACAGCTTCCAAATGACATTCGATCGATTTTGTACGTCACAATAACTGGCCCGTATCATGTGGAACGCCGGGTGAATCAAGTGAATTACATGATTCGAAGGTCGCCGAGGGCCAAACCGTTCATTTGCCACATTGACAGAATGAGGAAATTTGTAGGCGATTTGCCCATGCATTCGAAACGAATGCTAGAGAACATACCGGTGCAGAATATTCATGAGCGACAGCGGAACGTTCCTTTGCCTGAGAATGTCCCAACTCCAAATGTTCCACCGCCGGCAAACAATGTTTCCACACCATCCGGGAATATTCCCAGGCGGAAACAGCCGACAAGAAACAAAAGGCGTCCAGTTCACTTTATGTAAACAGAAAACTGATACTTACAGTCATTGCTTACAGTTACAGTTTCGTTTGTAGTTGAAAAAACATATCATTACAATGTGTAATCAGTGACGTCGTCTTTGTTAAGTAACATGAATTAAGAACTTACCGCAAGTCTGAACTGAACATTCCCAATGGACAAACTGTGGAAATGTCCGCTCTGCTACTCCCATTATCTTACGGAGAATGGGCTGAGGAAACATGTCTGGGGTGCACACAAGTGTACGTTTCACCGCAGCCGTGATCCGACGCCATTTACAACAGCCGAGGCGGCACGGCGTCACGAGGTGGAACGTAAAAGGCAGGCGAACAGTACAGCGCCGACAAATGCGTGCTCAACGTGCAGCTGAGACAAACGCCAAATCTGGCTCTGTCATTGATGCTAGTCCTGCACCTACCACTGAGGCGATCGCCGGCCCACAGCCCCCCAATGCCGTCAAGGAAAACGACTTGGAATTCGAATGGCCGGATTTCTTAAAGATCGGCGAAGTCGGAATCCTGAAAGAGACTGAGACACAGACCAACTATATAAGTACAACAGAAGCCGGCACAGGTCCAGACGCGGATACTACCGAGCACAAGAGCACAAGCACTAAACTAGCCAAGACACACAAAGTTCCAGGCTTGCCACCAAACCTCAGGATGGATGATGTTGTGATGTACCTGTACGACAATCCAGTTGTTTCAGCAAGTCAAGCCACAACGGAATTACTGCCCCCCGAGTCGGACATCGACGGAAGGGGAGAACAGAGTTTCAGGGACTGTTAACATCATTGATGTATATACAACGCGAGACGGTCAAGATGTTACGCAGCAGTATGGCTGCCGTGTCTCGTGTGCAACCAGAGGAACGTAATGCTACAGTGCAGTGTATCTCATCTAACTAAACCATAGATGTAAAAAACGTTCAAGAAAAAATTTACAGCACACTGCAGCAAGACACTCAAGGACCATCAGCTTTGACGTCAGCTGGACAACTACCAGCGTTGATTGCGTATGCACTGTTATTGTGTTATACATGGTGTTTCATAGAAAATTACGTTTTTTTATTACTTTGTCATGGCGATAAATTTACAGCAAAATTTCAGAAGCTGTAGCTGGATACTGGAAAAGCTGACTTATCCCCACAACCAATAATAACAGTCAAATTTTGAGATATTATAAATTAGCTCCAGGGTAAAAATTTTATTGACATTTTTTTATTTTATTGTTATTTGAAGTTATTAAAGAAAGAAAGAATGCGTCATGTTTCATAAAACAACACATGGTTGTTTTCATTTTTATTTTTTTTTGCTTAAAGTTCTTCATTGCACTTGGATGGCCTATTTGTAGTTAGTTGGATCTGGTGATGAATGGAAAAATAATTTGGATGGACAGTGACAGTGACAGTGAGAGAGTGAGTCAGTGAGCAGTTTCTTAATGGCACAGTGACAGTGAGCAATAAGTATGGTAATGTAACGTAGTAAATTTGTTAACACACTAGAGTAAATAACGGCAGGAGTGATAGTTGCTTTGTTGCTCTGAGATTGTTTGTTAACAGTCAATTGAGTGCAGCATATACCAGTGACTAAATGAGGTCTGTGATATCATATAGTGACTATTCAAACACTTGTTGCTGTTGCAGCACTGCCAGTCCATGCTTGACATCAACATTTGAGCCAGCAGGTCTTTCATCAGTGGAACTAGCATCAGATGAACTGGTGTCAACACCTCAGCCTCCAAGACTGTCATCAACATTGAAGAGAATGGCACGGTAAAACTTTAATTATTGATGTTTGTATTTATTGGCATCATTGCTTTGAAATGGTGAATTGCAGTATTATACAAATAGTGACTGGTATTGAGGTCATCGTTGAAAATTTTTTTCCAAAGGTTGCACTGAGGTATACAAGAAATTTGAGCAAAGCTCACGAGACACGCGAAAGCCTATAGCATTTCCAGTTCAGTAGTTATAGTTTCGAAAATTGCATATCACTTGGACTCGGCCCATAGGGACCCTAATACACATCGGCCATAGGCGCGTGTGGCGTTGGCGACGGTAGCGCATCCTTGTGAATGATAAAGACTTGCGCAGCCTCATATCGCAAAAAAAATCCGTAAAAACCCCTATTTTGGCGTTCAAGGTCATCCAATGTCACTGAATTCAGCGCCAATCGAAAGCCAGTATACGATTTCTTATTGGTGATTAATAGTAACCTAGGCCTTGTCTCGCACCGTTACTGAGATACAGCGAGTTAT
>Ga0209367_1006612_pt1 | contig 16023 bp, 8 predicted proteins | sample WorMetLIZISLAND2_FD_187412 | JGI IMG/M metagenome (GOLD analysis project Ga0209367, IMG submission 187412) | Marine gutless worms symbiont microbial communities from Max Planck institute for Marine Microbiology, Germany - Olavius geniculatus... ... | reverse complement strand
TGCTGGAAGTACCGCTGAATTACTACGAATACCAATATCTTTTTGATTCAAGTTGATCAGTGGTATATTAGCGTTGACCGGTTCACGGAGAATGACAAAAATATAAAAATGCACTTTTTCAAAGAGCGAAATCAAAGGTAGATAGACCGATTACTTTCAATACTTAAATACCCAACCCGGATAAACCGGAAATAGCCACAAAGACACTAAGACACAAAGAAAAAAAATTTTAAAAACTTCGTGCCTTTGTGTCTTGGTGGCGAAAATCTATTATTTGAAGAATCTTTCGCAAACATGATGTGACTTCAATAAATAGGCACTAAATTCCTGAATCCCTAAATTGAACCCATACTTATCTGTGAAAATCTTGGAAGATCTGCGTCCCATTTTTATATCACAATTCGCATTTTGTGCTTCGAATTTCGGATTTATTTAGTTGTGCTAGTAATCTTCGCCCCCTTCCAGGGGTCTTCCTGAGGCCTACCGCTCGGTAGGAGAAGCGTTCACCGGTTGTCTGGAGCCAATTCTCAAGCCGGTCGGCGTCCTTCCTGTGAGTCACTCTCCTTCAATCCTCATTTCGCCGGTGTAGCGGGATTTGGGTCTAAAAACATTTAATAGGACCCTAATATTTTTAATACCGGGCATTACTCGGGACGAATCACCGTGCGATTTGAATCGGTGAAACCTCCAAGCAGCATATGGTCGGTGATATCCGATAACCGATTAATATGATATGAATTAACGTAAACACCACGACAAACGTCCACCCGGTGGCAGGGATCGACAACTCGTAAATATTGATTTTGGTATAGGATTTGCTTTATCCGGCTTATACGGGTGAAGCTGGGAGTGCTTCAACCTTTATAGCGGGTTGCGGCATATCCCATCAAGTATATTTTCGAGGGAGTGCATCCAAAAAAGAAAGAATGCAGATTATGCGGATGCTAAACAGGGAAAAAATAATTTAGGACATCCTGACGAGGACCTATTTATGAAAATCTTCAGCCAAATACGTCGACAGGGGGACCGATCGCAAATCTGTAACTTTATCAGAGCCCAAATTCGGGCGGCAGCGGTTTTGTTGCTGATGACCGGAGTTTGCCTGTTTGCCGCCAATCAGACCGCGGCAGCTGCGCCTGGCTGCCCCGAGTGTCAATACCGGCGCTCGATAACCATTGATTCAGACAACTTGGGCGCCAGCTGCGGCGGGAATATCAGCAATTTTCCGGTTCTGGTGGTCATTGAGGGAGCCAGCTATCTGAAACAGTCCGACAACGACGGCAACGTGGCCAACGCCAACGGCTACGATATTGCCTTTACCGATAACGGCGGCAACCCGCTCAATCACGAAATCGAGGACTATGATCCCGCTACCGGCGCGCTGGTGGCCTGGGTCAACGTGACGGTTCTGTCTTCCGGCGCCGACACCGTGATCTACATGTATTATGGCGACAGCAGCATCACCACACCGCTGGCTCGTCCCACGGACGTATGGGACGGCAACTACAAGGGGGTCTGGCATATGAACCAATCCCCGACCGGCGCCGTCGGTGACCTTCGCGACAGCACCATCCTTGCCAATCACGGACAGACGGTCCAATTATCGGGCGGGGACCGCACAACCGGCCGCATCGGTGATGCCCTGGATTTTGACGGGTTCGGTGACCACGTCAGAATCAATGATCCTCTTAATGGTGCTGACAGCGAGACAATTTCGGCCTGGGTCCGGCACGATGTGCTTCCCAACTCTATTGAACGGTATATAACCGTTGGTGACTCGGGCACAATTCGGCATAGTAGCAATGGTCAATTACATTTTTATGCGAAGAACCAAAACAACGTTAGAATACACCTTAGAGTCGATGGTGCCCTGAGTGCCGGCAACTGGTATTACGTGGTGGGGACGTGGGATTTTCCCGGCTCGACAATGAGTTTGTATTTAAACGGCGTGCGGGTGGCCAGTCAATCAAACAGCGGCAAAAAACTGAAAGATAGCGGCACCTCTTACATCACTTCCGGGGGCGAGACCATAGACGGCATCATCGACGAGGTGCGGGTTTCAGGCATTGCCCGGGATGCCTGCTGGATCGGAACCGAGTACAACAACCAGCGCAACCCGTCTGCCTTTTACAGCCTCGGAGATGAAGAAGATGTCGGTGAGCCCGAGGTGACCACTTATACGATCACGGCCACTGCCGGCGCTAACGGCAGCATTTCGCCGGCCGGTGCGGTTGAGGTGGAAGAGGGCACCTCAGCGATTTTCCTGCTGGTTGCCGATGAGAATTACGAGGTGGACCAGGTGTCCATTAACGGTGGTGCGTTTCAGGATCACGCCAGCGCCCAGTTTGAGTTCGAACCTGTCTACGCTGATGGCAGCATCCAAGTTACTTTTAAGCAGTCGATATTCGGGGCGCCGGGCGAAGATGACACGCTGCCGCCGGGCTGCTCGCAAAATGTCGCGGTCGATTACTCAGGGGGCTTCGATCCCCAGGACTTGGACATCGTCAACGCGGAGGTGAACGACGAGCACCACATCCTGCTGAACACCGGCAACCAGGCCATCGACCCCAACAACATCGTGATTCCCTTCCGGCAGCAGGTGGCGGTCACCTTTCTATACGAGTACGGCAACAATGATGAAACGGATTTTGGCTGGATGCTGGCCAGCGAAGGCCCCACCTTCGACCCGGCGCCCCACCGTATCGTCTATGAAGATATCAACGACAACGATAACAACGGCGCAATGGATGTCAGCGGCGTCAACACTGCGAATCGCTTCGGTGACCGCAACGGCGACGGGGTTGTCAATGCCCTGGACAATCGCGAGGTTCTTGGCACCTTTGATGCCGGCACCGAGCTGGTCTTCTTTCTCAAAATCGATGAGGGGGCTGGGTATCGCAACAATATGAACAATCCGGTGACCGGGTTGAAAGTGACGGACTTCGCCAAACAAAACGAGCAGCCATACAACTACACCAAGACCGCCTGGAATCAGAGCCGATTTACCAGCCGCGAAACCATGTCCAATCCCCAATGGTCCTGCGATCGGGCCTGGGGCAACCCGTTTGAAAAGGTTTACAGCCTAGGGACGGCTCAAACATTCCCGGGCGCCTGCCAGCAGAATGACGGCTGGTTGGACGCGCGAGGCCTGGCCCGGGCCGCCGACCCGTTCGGCCTTATTATGGACGAGACGGACGTGTCATCGATTTGGTTGGACTGGGATGAACGCTGGCCGGCCGTCATGGTGGGCGCCCCGGCCAATGACCCCAACGCCTGGATTTTGGGCTTTGAAGACTTGGTGGGCGGCGGCGACGCGGACCACAACGACGTCGTCTTTATCATCGAGCGTGAAACCGGCGGCACCGTGGGGCTCAACCCCGGGCAGGCCATCGTGCCGGGTAATCCCGACGCCAACATCAACGGGGTGAACTTCGGGGTGTGGGATTACATGCCGAAAAATGAGTGTGAAGGCAAAACTGAAATCGACTACTGGCTGTCCATTGACGCCGGGAGCAACTGGGTGGCCGTCGACGGCTGGGACGAGGTTTATAAATTCAAGCTGGAAGACGGCGAAAAGCAATTAAAAAACCGGGTCAGGAATTGGGAGCCTGGCGCCCCGCAATACACCTACCGCACCCAGCGGGTGGACTTTACCAGTCTGGGCCTGAGCGGACGGCAGCTTATTTGGCGGGCGGACCTGAAGAGCCGGCAGGAGGGCTGCGAGCCGAGAATCATTGATCTGGAGCTGGATTTCACCGCCTCGACGGCCGGCTTGATCGGCCGCTCCACCCCCACGGTGCTGGCCAATGTCATGTACAGCGGTAGCATGGAAACCCCGGCCCTGGACTGGACTTCGGCCACTTTGCGCGGGCATTTGAAAGCCACCCGCATTTACGATCCGGCGGATCCCAGCCAGACCGCTTCGATGGAGCTGTGGGATGCCGGCGATGTGCTCACGGACCAGACCCTGCCCCGTGACCGCAAGATCTACATCCCGGATGTTACGGTTCATATTGTGGATGCTGACAATGCCGAGCGGCTGGGCGTCGGCGATGGCGTGACCACTTTCTTCAGCGGACGCCTGGCGCACTACCCGGTGCTGGCCACCACCGTGAACCTGACCGATAGCCGCGAAGTCTTTACTGATTGGCGTACCGACGTGCTCGACGGCAACCTGGGCGGCAGCGGCTGGATCAACCGCGCCACCGGGCAATACCGCATGGAGTTTGCCACCGCGCCCAAGGCGGATCAGCCCATTACGGCCACTTACAGCTACTTTACCTACAACACTGACGGCGCCCTGCGCGCCTTCGTCGAGGATAATGTGGCGGCGGCCGAGCTGGGCCTGGACGATGCGGCGGCCATACCCAGCGGCTATATTTATGATCTCAACCAGGACGATACCTTCAATTCGGAAGACACCAACTGGCTGATCAACTGGACCCGCGGCTATCAGGACGGCAACGGCAAACTGAACAAAAAAGAATGGGTCCTGGGGGCTATCGACCACTCGGTGCCGGCGGTAGCCACCCCGCCGGTGACCGCGCCCTGGTATTATGGCACGGCCTTTCCCGAAGACATACCGGGCAGCGGGAACGACAACGACCGCAAAGGCTACCGGGAATTCCAGGAGGCCCACGCCGACCGCCGCACGGTGATATACGTCGGCGCGCGCGACGGCATGTTGCATGCATTTGACGGCGGCAGTTTCCGCATGGGCGACAATCCTTGCACCGATGTCACGGAGAACCGCGGCTACTACAAGTGGATTGATTCCGGCGACCCGGATGCCTGTCAGGACCCCTGCTCCCTTGACTGCGAACCGGATTACGGCACGGGCGAAGAGCTGTGGGCCTTTATCCCGGCCAACCTGCTGCCGCGGCTGAAGCACAACCTGATGCAGGGTGACGATCAGTCCTACGTGGACGCCTCCCCGGCCCTGGCCGACGTTTACACCGACGGCGCCTGGCGCACCGTGCTGCTGGCAGCCGAAGGCAACGGCGGCGACACCGTTTTCTGCCTGGATGTCACCGATCCTGACGCTCCGAAGTTTATGTGGGAGTTTGCCGATCCGCTCCTGTTCCGGTCGCGCTCCTCACCGGCGGTGGCCCAGATCGGACGAATTTACTACGGCGGCAGCCCCTTCTGGGTGGCATTTTTCGTGTCCGGCAAAATCTACGACGACACCCAGTACCCGGTCATATTCGCGGTTGATATCGCCAGCGGCCGGCTGTTGGGAAGAATTGAATTGGACGCTGGAAAGAGGGGTGCCGGCGGTGTGTTGAGCGGGCAGCCTGCTATCGTGGATTCGGACGGCAACGGTTACATAGACCGGCTCTACATCGGATCGGACAAAGGATTTATGTACAAGATCAACATTCCCGACACCCCGGGTGACATCCATTACGGCCTGGGCCACTGTGTCGTCAACCAGGATTTCAGCGACCGCGACGGCAACCAGGTGCCCAAAGGATGGCGCCGTCAGCCGATCTATGCCTCGCCCACGGTGGTCGCCAGCAACAGCGTGGATGAAAGCGGTGTATTGGCGTACGATATCCGCATCTTCTTCGGCACAGGGGACAGCCCTTACTACGACGAGGATATTAACTTCGCCGACACGCGCTATCTGTTTTACGCTTACCACGACACCTCCCCCAAGGGGTCGTGCGACAACAGCCAGGTGGAGCTGGACTGGTTTTTCGAACTGCCGGAAGGCCACCGCATCTATGCCTCGGCTTTTTCCGCGGCAGGCAACATCTATTTCGGGACGTCCACCGGCGAGACCGAGGACCCCTGCGACATCAACGCCAACAGCGATAACAACTTCGACCCCAACGCGGGCAAATTGTACGCTTTCGACATGCACAATCCGGCCGACGGCCCGCTGCTGGAACGCACGGTGGGCAATGTGCTGGCCGCACCCGTGGTCGCCGACCGGCACATTTACGTGCAGTCGGCCAGCGGCGACGTCGACTCGTTCGGCTCGGGGCAGTACAACAGCGCTATCCGCCAGGGCGGCATACCCCAGGTCGATATCAGCTGGTGGCGGGAGATGTACTAATCCGCAACGAGCCGGCCGCAAAAACGCCGGCCGGCCCATTGCGTATTTTATGAATATAGGCCGTGGAATAATGGAATATCGGAATGTTGGAATACTGGGGTTGGCGGGATGAGATCTGATCTTATGATGATGGTACGGAACAAAATTTGTAATCCGACCATCATCTGATATAGATTCCCAATATTCCAATGCTCTCTCCGATCCGTAGGCCATACGAGCCGGAGCCCATCATTCCATTATTGTACAATTGAGTTGGAGACCGAGCATACCCCAGCAGATGCAGAAAGCCCACTCTCAGCAATCCATTTCCGTCTCCTGGAGCCAATTCCTAAGCCAATCGATGAAATCGTCGCAGTCGCACCTTTAAATCGCCTTCCACCCATTGCCACCAAAGACTTTGGAGTACTGGAGTGCTGGAGTACTGGGGCATTAGAAGAAAACTTCAAACGTTAAGCCAATACTCAGTACTCTAGTTCCCCAATACTCCAGCATCCCAGTACTTCAATACTTCAGCACTCCAGTACTCCAGCACTTCAGCACTCCAGTACTCCAATACTCCAACACTCTCTTTGGGGTTATAGTACCGTAATTTTGTAAATCTTCTAAACTCCGAGAGTCCCAGGTCGCTGATGTTGAGTCTAAAAAAATTTAATAAGCCTCCAACAATTTTTAATACCTAGCACCGATAGGGTGGATTCACGAGCAGTTTAAATCGGTAAATCCTGCACTAAACATATGCGGGTTTTGCCTGATAACCAATTGAGATAATATAATTTATCGTGATCATCCCGACAGCTGCCTGCCAGGCGGCACGGGCTGGCAGGTTACCAATAGCAGGTTGGTATGGGAATTGCAGCTTCCGGTCTATCAGAATGCAGCTGGGAAAGCTTCAATCTTTATTAGGGGCTGCAACTTATTGATTCAAGCTAAATGACGGAGGGGCGCATCCTGAAGGGAGATTTGCTACATATGCGGATGCGATACGGGGAAACCAATTTGTACCTTAGTTGAGACAACAACCAATTGAGAGTTATTCGTTATTTGTTATTGGTTTGAAAGGCATCAGATCGAGTTCGAAACGTCACTGTCGATCGAAATATGCATTCAGGTTGCCTGCCTTTTCAAATGACCATTAACAAATAACAAATTACACCTAATTGAGCATTTAAGGCTCAATTAGGGAAGTACTGACAGCCAGACGGAGAAATTTTCATGAAAGATTTCAGCCAAACAAGTCGGCAGGGGGGCCGGTCGCAATTTTATGACCTTATCAGAACCCAAATTCGTTTGGTGCGCAGCGCGGCTTGCCGTTGGTCGCCGGGCCGGACGGCAGCCGTTTTGTTTTTGGCGGCCGGCGTGTGCCTGATGGCCGCCGCCCAGGCGTCCGCAGCCGGTCCCGGCTGCCCGGACTGTCAATACCGCCGACCGATTACCATTGACGCGGACAACCTGGGCGTCAACTGCGGCGGGGACCTCAGCAATTTTCCGGTTCTGGTGATCATAGAAGATCAAGACTATCTGAAATGGTCGGACTGGGGCGGCCGCGTGGGAAACATAAACGGCTACGACATTGCCTTCACCGATGCCGGCGGCAACCCGCTCAGCCACGAGATCGAGGACTATTATCCCGATGAAGGCACGCTGGTGGCCTGGGTCAACGTGCCGGTCCTGTCCGCCGACCCCAGCAACGATACCAAGATCTACATGTACTATGGCGACAGAGGCGTCACCACGGCGACGGCGAGTCCCGAGGACGTGTGGGACGACAATTACCAGGGGGTCTGGCATCTGAACCAGGCGCCGAGCGGCGCCAGCGGCGACATTCTGGACAGCACCGCCAACGCCCATCACGGACAATCCGTGAACATGTCGGATGGCGACCGCATTGACGGCCGTATCGGCAAAGCACTGAATTTTGACGGGCTTGCGGATTACGTTCTGCTCGGCGATCTCGAGATTCACAATAACAACCAATATACCGTCTCCGTCTGGCTCAAGGGGCCGACCGGACAGAGAGACAGGCGGTTTTTTGCCGAAGCCAGCACATCGAACAATAGGCAGCTGTTCAACCTGGGAACCCACAACAATGGTGCCTCAGGAGCTGCCGATATCTTTATCAGAGACAATAACGGCCAAGCCCGGCTTCAACATTACAAAACCCCCGGTACCGTGTTTGACAACACCTGGCACCGGTTTGATTTCGTGGATAACGGCGGAAACTTTACCTGTTATGTGGATGGCGCGCCGAGCGGGAGCGGCAGATACAATCCCAAGCAAAACAAAGACTTTAACACGACCTCACTGGCAGCGATTGTGAGGAGTTCGGTAAGTCACCATTACGAAGGCATTATCGACGAGGTCCGCGTCTCCGACACCCTGCGCAATGCCTGCTGGATCGAAACCGAGTACAACAACCAAAGCAACCCGTCCGGCTTTCATGTCATCGGTGACGAAGAAGAGGTCGGTGAGGCCGAGGGGACCACATACACGATCACGGCCACGGCCGGCGCCAACGGCAGCATTTCGCCGGCCGGTGAGCAAGAGGTGGAAGAAGGCACCTATACAATTTTTCTCTTGATTGCGGCTGAAAACTACGAGGTGGACCAGGTCTCCATCAACGGCGGCCCGTTTCAGGACCACAGCAGCGCCCAATTCGAGTTCGGCCCTGTCCATGCAGATGGCAGCATCGAGGTCAAGTTCAAAGAGACTGAGACCGAACCGCCGCCCGATATTGACAACCTGCCGCCGGGCTGCTCGCAAAATGTCGCGGTCGATTACTCCGGTGGCTTTGACCCGGAAGATCTGGATATCGTCAACGTCGAGGTGAATGCCGAAAATCACATTCTGCTGAACACCGGCAACATCGCCATCGATCCCAACAACATCGTGATCCCCTTCGAGCAGCAGGTGTCCGTCTGCTTTCTGTACGAGGGTGCCGGTGACAGATCATGTGATTTTGGTTGGATGTTGGCCAGCGAAGGCGCTGGCGGCACCAAACAGGAAGTATATACCGACATCGTCGACGAGGAATACGGCGCGGCTTCGGGAGACGGTGTGCTGGACGTCGGCCCCGGCATCCCCGGCAACCGTTTCGACGACCGCAATGGGGACGGGACGGTCAACGCCCTGGACAACTGCGAGGTGATCGGCAACTTCGAGGCCGGCACCGAACTGGTCTTCTGGCTGAATACCGATCAGCCAAACAAAGAATACCGGGATTTCGACTACGGCGACGAGGAAGACCCGATATACTGGTACACCAAGACCGCCTGGAACCAGGACCGGTATACCAGCAATTGGCCGGATATCGATGTCGACGACTATTTCGACAGCGTCTGGCATTGCGACTATAATTGGGGCGATCCGTTTGAAAAGACATACTACCTGGGAAGGCCCCGGTTGAAGGAAGGCAAATGCGACGAGCAGAGCAGCGGCTGGATGAGCCAGGACGCGATCGACCGCGCCGGCAGCCTGTTCGGGCTGAACTTCGGCATCGACGACGAATCTTCACTTTGAATCGACTGGGGTGAGCGCTATCACACGGTCATGGTGGGCGCCCCGGCCGACAATCTCAATGCCTGGGTCCTGGGCTTTGAGAACAGCATCGGCGGCGGCGACACTGACCACAACGACATCGTGTTTGTCATCGAGCGGGAGACCGGCGGATCGGTGGGGCTCAAACCCGCGCAGGCCATTGTGCCGGGCGACCCCAACGCCAACATCACCGGGGTAAACCTGGGGGTTTGGGACTACATACCGCACAAAGAGTGTGAGGGGCAGGTCGAGATCGACTACTGGCTGTCCGCCGACGGCGGGGTAAACTGGGTCGCGGTGGACGGCTGGGACGAGGTTTATCGATTCACGCTGAATGACGGCGAAAAAACCCTGAAAAACCGGGTCCGGAACTGGGCGCCGGGCACCCCGGAATACACCTACCGCACCCGGCGGGTGGACTTTACCGGTTTGGGTCTGAGCGACCGGCAGCTGCTCTGGCGGGCGGACCTGAAAAGCCGGCAGGAGGGCTGCGAGCCCAGAATCATTGACTTGTCACTGGATTTCACTGCTGGGACCACCGGCCTGATCGGCCGCTCCACCCCCACGGTGCTGGCCAATGTGATGTATGCCGGCAGCATGGAAACCCCGGCCCTGGACTGGAACTCGGCCACGCTGCGCGGACATTTGAAAGCCACGCGCATCTACGACCCTGCCGATCCCGGCCGGACCGCCACCATGGACCTGTGGGATGCCGGCGCGGTGCTAAAGAACGAGACGCTGCCCCGTGACCGCGCGATCTATATCCCGGATGTGACCGTTCACATGGTGGACGCCGACCATGCCGAGCGCCTGGGTGTCGGCGACGGGGAGACCAGGGCCTTCAGCGGACGGCTGGAGCACTACCCGGTGCTGGCCACCACCGTGAACCTGACCGATTCGCGCGAGCACTTTACCGACTGGCGCACCGACGTGCTCGACGGCAGCCTGGGCGGCAGCGGCTGGATCAACCGCGCCACCGGAGAATACCGCATCGAGTTCGCCACCGCGCCCGCGGCGGATCAGCCCATTTCGGCCACCTACAGCTATTTTACCTACAACCCGGGCGGCGCCCTGCGTTCGTTCGTCGAGGACAATGTGGCGGCGGCCGAACTGGGACTGGACGATGCGGCGGCCATTCCCAGCGGGTACCTTTATGATTTCGACGAGAACAATAATTTCAATGCAGCCGACGCCAACTGGCTGATCAATTGGACCCGCGGCTATCAGGACGGCAACGGCAAACTGGTCGAAAAGGAGTGGGTCCTGGGGGCCGTCGACCACTCGGCGCCGGCCGTGGCTACCCCACCGGTGACCGCGCCCTGGTATTATGGCACGGCCTTTCCCGAAGACATACCGGGCAGCGGGAACGACAACGACCGCAAAGGCTACCGGGAATTTCAGGAGGCAAACGCCGACCGTCGCACGGTGGTTTACGTCGGTGCCCGCGACGGCATGCTGCATGCCTTTGACGGGGGCCAATTCAGCATGGGCGACAACCCCTGTACCGACGCCGTTGAAAACCGGGGCTACTTCAAATGGACGGATCCCGGCGATCCGGATGGCTGCCAAGATCCCTGTTCGCTTGATTGCGAGCCGGATTACGGCACGGGCGCCGAACTGTGGGCATTTATTCCGGCCAACCTACTGCCGCGGTTGAAGCACAACCGCATGCAGGGCGACGATCAGTCTTACGTGGACGCCTCGCCGGCGTTGGCCGACGTTTACACCGACGGCGCATGGCGCACCGTGCTGCTGTCGGCTGAGGGCAACGGCGGCGACACCGTTTTCTGCCTGGATGTCACCAACCCCCACGCGCCGAAGTTTATGTGGGAGTTCGCCGATCCGCACCTGTTCCGTTCGCGCTCATCGCCAGCGGTGGCCCAGATCGGCCGCATTTACCATGACGGCAGCGCCAAGTGGGTGGCATTTTTCGTCTCCGGCAAATCCTACGACGACACCCTGTACCCGGCCATATACACCGTTAATATTGCCGACGGCAGCCTGGTGGAAAAAATTGAACTGGACGCTGTCCGGCGCGGTGCCGGCGGTGTGCTGAGCGGCCAGCCCGCCATCGTGGATTCGGACGGCAACGGTTACGTGGATCGGCTCTACATCGGATCGGACAAGGGGTTTATGTACAAGGTCAACATTCCCGATTCTCCGGATGTCCTCAAATACGGCCTCGGCCACTGTGTGATCAACCGGGATTTCAGCGACCAGAACGGCAACCAGGTGCCTAAACAACGGCGGGGCCAGCCTATTTATGCCTCACCCACGGTGGTCGCGAGCAACGGCGTGGATGTGACCGGTGAAATGGCGTACGACATCCGCATCTTCTTCGGCACCGGTGACAGTCCTTACTACGACGAGGACATCAATTTCGCCGACACGCGCTATCTGTTTTACGCGTACAATGATACCACCCCCAAGGGATCATGTGACCGGACCCAGGTGGACCTGGACTGGTTTTTTGAACTGCCGGAAGGCCACCGCATCTATGCCTCGGCCTTTGCCGCGGCGGGCAATATCTATTTCGGGACATCCACGGGCGAGACCGAGGATCCTTGTGATATCAGCTCCAACAGCGACAATGACTTCGACCCCAATGCGGGCAAGCTGTTCGGCTTTGACATGTACAATCCGGCCGACGGCCCGCTGCTGGAACGCACGGTGGGCAATGTGCTGGCCGCACCCGTGGTCGCCGACCGGCACATTTACGTGCAGTCGGCCAGCGGCGACGTCGACTCGTTCGGCTCGGGGCAGTATAACAGCGCTATCCGCCAGGGCGGCATACCCCGGGTCGATATCAGCTGGTGGCGGGAGATGTACTAATCCGCAATGAGCCGGCGGCAAATTCGCCGGCCGGCTCATAGTTAATTGGTTAAATAGTTGATTGGTTGATTGGTTATATTTACGTAATTTTGGAATTTTTATTGCATGCAAAATATTTGGAAACAATGCTTGCACATGATTTGTGTTATAGGCGGTTAGTCTATTTAAGGGATTCCGCCGCCATTTTTTAAATAAGACAGAGCGACGCTTTTCCTTCTTTGATTTTTCGAAGGATCGGACTTGGAGTTAAGTTCTCCGAGGTTTGTGCCGATACACAATGTTGCATGACTATTTTGCAAGATTCTGTTTCGCCGGGCAATGAACGAACCCGTTGGGATACTAACTCTTTTATGGGTACTAAAGAAAAATGTCGAATTTAGGATCAGGTGATAAAAAAAACCGGAAGATGCGCGTTATGGAATCGGCTGCGGGATTCACCCTCATGGAGATGATGGTGACCATCGCCATTATCGCGATCATCTCGGTGGTCGCATTGCCGTCTTTTATCGGCCGGCTGCCGGCCAGGCGCCTGGAATCCGCAGCTGGTGAAGTCAGCAACGCCATTCAGATTGCGAGACTGACGGCCGTCAAGGAAAATGTCCAGGCTACCCTTCTATTGGATGTGAATGCCGAGAGTTATTCCATAACGGTTGACGGGAACACGGTGAGGCGCGGCAATTTACCGGCCGGGGTGGATCTGATGGCGGTCAACCTGACCGGCCAGGCGGTACCCGCGGCCGGTGGCCTCGTTGTGTTTGACAGCCGGGGTTTCCCGACGCCGCCGGTGGATGTCGTTTTGCAAAACACGACCGGCACGACCTGGACCATTCAGATCAATTTGACCGGCAGTTCGAGGCTTATCAGAGGCTGATGACAATGAATTCGAAAAAAATATCCGCCAGAGGGTTTACCCAGATTGAATTGATGGTGGCCATGGTGATTGCGTCGATCGTTGCGGCGGCGATTACCCAGGTTTACCAAAACCAGCAAAGAGCTTACACCACCCAGCAATCGGTGGTTGAAATGCAGCAAAACGCCCGGTCGGCGATGACATTGATGAAACGGGAGATCCGGATGGCCGGCTACAAGCCGGCGGCCTCCGATGGCATTGACAATGATGGTTTGAACGGCATGGACGCTGCCGATTCCGGTGAAAACGGCCGCATGGTCGGGCTGGAAATCGGTGTCGTGGAGGCCAGCCGGAATCGGATCACCTTTCGGATGGATATCGCGCCGAATAATCCCACCCAGTGCGTCAACGGGGTCGATGACGGAGGCATGGCGGGTATCATCGATGACCCTGCGGAGTGCTACGACGGCCTGCCCGACGATCCGAACGAACAAATCACCTATACCCTGCAAGCCAACGCGGCCGGCGGCAATGATTTGGTGCGCATCAACAGCGCTGGAACCAACATTCTGGCCTATGATGTCGAAGACATCGCTTTTGGCTACGCCTTCGATATGAACGAAGACGGAGCGCTCGATACGGACAACGGGCAGCCGGATGGAAATGTCATCTGGGCCTACGACAGTGGCATGGGTATGCTCGATACCAATGCTGACTCGGGTAATCCGGAAATGGGTCCGCCGCTGATCGGTCCCAACGGTCCCCTTATTGGCGCCGTCCGGATATGGCTTTTGACCCGGACCCCGCAACCCATTCGGGGTGATCAGGATACCGATACCTACCAGGTCGGCGATCAGGAATTCGCCCCGGGTACCTATGATCCCAGGTTCAGACGCACGTTGCAAGTCGCCACCGTTTACTGCCGCAACCTCAAGTTTTAGGGGTAATGTAATGAATCGACAATGTCTGAAAATAGCAGATAAGCAGACCGACGACGCCTGTCGGGGATTTACCCTGCTCGAGGTCCTGATCGCCGTATCCATCTTTGCAATCGGGATTCTGGCAATTGCCGGTTTGCAGATTAGATCCGTAAATTTGAACTCGGCGGCCAGGATGCAAAGCGAGGCCACGACCGTGGCCGTGGACGTCATGGAAAGGCTGATGAGCCTGCCCTATGAACACCCGGAGTTGGATGATGGCGCCGGCGTGCAGCAAAGACAGGTGGGGACCTACACCGCCTTCTGGCAGATCGATGATGATGAACCCATCAGCTGGTGCAAAACCATTAGCGTTTGGGTCACCGCGAATAACCCGCGTGCCAGGCCGGTCAGAATCAACTTTATCCGGGGCGCGGAATTGTAAAATTGAGGATGGAATCCATGAAGAAGACAATATATCTCTCCAATAATGAAAAGGGCTCCGTCATTGTATTGGCCATTATGATTCTGGCCTTGTTGACGATTGTCGGCATATCAGCTATCACTACCAGTTCCAACGAGCAACACCTGGCCGTCAACACCCTGCTGTATGAGCGGGCGTTTTATGCGGCTGAAGGCGGTATGGAGCACGCCAAGGGCGTACTCAAAGTGCCTTATACGGAACAGAACCAAGGCAACATCGCCCTGGGCAATCTCGGCAGCTGGAGTTTTGCGTTGAACGGCAGCGGAGTAATACCGGGGCTGGGGGCGGCCCAGGATTGCGCGCCGCTGGATAATGGCGGCAACTGTGGCCCTGGTGACGGGGTAGGGGATTTCGAAGGCGGGGTGCTCCTGCTGCAAACCGACATAGATGGCATTGCATACGACATCACGGTCTGGAACAACGATGACCGTGCCACCGGCGGCACGCCGACCGTCGACACGGACGGCCGCATGATGATTCGATCTGTGGCCACAGGTCCCCGCGGTGCATCTTGTACGATTGAAGCATTGATCGAGGGCACGACCAGCAGCGGCAGCACGGAGGGCTACTCGGCCCAAGAGGGTGCCGGCGCCGGCAAAAGCTATAGCAACAATGATTTGGATCCCATTACCGAAGCCGAATTTATCCAGCAAATGTGATCCTCGACTTGGCTCCTGGCGACATCCCCAGACCATTTTTTGTCTATGCAACCGCCGACCTCGATAGGTGGGAGGTTTCAGAAGACAGAGGTCAGAAGACAGAGGTCAGATAGGCATCCCTGTGCCCTCAACTTATCACCTCTTATGAAACGCCTCTATTAACCCCAAAATAGGGTATTCAAATCGTGCTCGTCGTCGTCCTCGTGCTCGTCCTCGAAACTGAGAGGCTCAAAAGCTTCGAGGACGAGCACGAGTACGAGGACGAGGACGAAATAACAAGTGAGTTCGTAGGAAATTGATATTGCATTGATCTGGCACAGTTTCTTTTCTTGGATCAGACAGGACGCTCGCGGTCAGAGGCAGCGCTCGTGTGAAACTCTACATTTAAATCGAATCACGCTAAAGACGTGACCTAAAGCCCGCAGAATATCGAATATCGAACCGCAGAATGTCACAAATCCCCCCGGCCCCCTTTAAAAAACTGGCCCTTACCCACACATGAGACCGGGGTTCAAGGCCCAGATTTCAGGGGAGATTGATATTTCTTATGTGTCATCAAAGCATACATCTCGGTAGCAGTATCCAGTTTGAGAAGTCCACGCCAGATCGTCTGGGTGCCAGGATTACCGTCGCTTTTTCTTCCCATGAAGCCACCGATGCCTGCGAGCATGAAAATAGCCTCTTGC
>Ga0209367_1006611_pt1 | contig 16024 bp, 8 predicted proteins | sample WorMetLIZISLAND2_FD_187412 | JGI IMG/M metagenome (GOLD analysis project Ga0209367, IMG submission 187412) | Marine gutless worms symbiont microbial communities from Max Planck institute for Marine Microbiology, Germany - Olavius geniculatus... ... | reverse complement strand
CAATCTGACTCATCCATGTAGTCCGTGATCTGCCAGCGGGGCGATTCCAGTCGTGCTGTGGTATGTCTCCGGACTTGGAGTCCACTGCAAGCTTCAGGGTCTTATGTGCTGGTGTATTGGCGGGCAGACGGCGAATATGGCCGAAAAAGGAGTGACGGCGAGCGGCTATGGTACTGAGTATACTTGGCAGTTACGATCGTAACAATATCGTAAGATATCGTAAGATTGTCGTAAAAACGTCGTGTCCGAATTTTGGAAGATAGGGCCAAATTTTCAAAACTTTCCTACCATATTTTCCAAAGATCTTACTATGTCAAATGATTTAGGAATTCCAAAAAAGTTTTCTTTTCCGAATTTTCAACGGTTTTCTTTGCGTTTCCAAAAAACTTCTTCTTTTCTTATCTTCCTATCTTCCTAACTTTTTTCTTTTTATCTTCAACCAATCAGATGCACTTTTACCGATGTGACGTAATTAAAACTTCGTAGAAAAACTTCTTTGGAAAACTTCTTATCTTAGCACGTCAACGGGAAAACGCATTTTAAACACCGCTTCGTTTGTTTAAGTTGACGATAGGCCTACATCAATTTCCTTTACTTACTCATTGTTTATTTTACGGCAGCGTTACGCAAATAACCAATGACGTCACATATGACGTCTATACAAGTATACATAATTATATATAACTTGGTTCGGAAAGTGCACTTCATTAATAAATTATTCAAAACAGCACAGCCCTAATGTGGCGAACTACTTTAGTGCACACGAGATATCATTGCGTTTCGCTACAGTTCCCGTTTTTTTCACTCTAGCCTATAACAATAGTCAAGAAAATACTAATGACGATACCGACTTTTAAAAATAAGGAAAAATACCGAATACCGATATCGACCAAGGTAAAGTACCTACAGTGACCCAGCTCTAATCGTTTGTATGGCCAGCTAATTTTGACCAATCAGAAAGCGCGATTTTCGACAATCGGATGATAGAGGAAGATGGCGCGTCTAAGATTAGTGTTTACATTTTTGTAGGCGGCAAATAGTATGTTGTCATAATTTTACAGGTGCTGTTTCTGTGTGTCTGTAATCACATTTGAATGCTCTTTGACGATCGTCTGTCGCATTTTTTACCCGCAGAGCGTTTTCGGATACCTAGGATATCTACCTTGACCGAACAATTTCGTACAATTTCGCGGGAAGGTGTACTCTGCGAATGCAGAATTTTCGGAAGGTGTATTTTGCGGAATGAAAATTTGCGGAAAATTTGCTGTTGTTGTTGCTGACTTTTGTCATAGTTTGTGGCCACCGGCTTAAGATAGTAAGCTAATTTGTAGCATTGTTTTGATAGGCCTACGTGAAGTTGATTTAGTGTTAGGCCTTCGCTAACTATGTGACGCGCATTTTTTAGACGGCCGTTTTGGCGAAAGGTTATCAACCTGTTCTCAAATTTTAGTGATTCAAAAAGCGTTTTTGCAAAGATTTACGTCTTATAAGTTATTATCTGTAATAAAATTGGTGGGTTTTTTGTTATTTTTTTTGGTTGAGAGTGATTTTTTACAGTAAAACTCCAAGAATTAGCGTAGGCATGGCATTATGCCTTATGATAACCTATGCGACGTCATGTATAATTTTAGCGAAATTCTGTTCGATGTAACGTATTAAACGTACCTTTTTTTGCTGGATCGGCATTGAAATGATTAATATAACTGTTTTTGATAAACGTAGGTTGTCATTTTATTCAACAGCAGTGTAAACTTTCAACATCAACATTCCTAACCGGCACCAACAAGTAACGTAACGCATTTACCACCGCGAGCTATAGTAATCATAGTGTGTCAATATTCTATGCTTGTTTACGTTTGCGTGTTCGATTAATGTCAGCGATCAGATGTGAAATATATGACCAGGTAACATCGTTAACACTAACCCTAACCCTAAAACCTAACCCTAACCCTAAACACTAATCCTAACCCTAACCGAAGTTCTTGCTTACGAGCGATTTAAAGTAGCCCGGTGTTACCGATGGCCCGTGGCCATCGGTAACACCGGGCCACTTTAAATCGCTCGTGAGCAAAAATTAAGCAAAAACCTGCAAATTTTGTTTCAGATATCGACTAATAAGACGAAGTAGTGTGCAAAAAAGTAATTTTGAACGCAATGATCCGAGGACAGGTTGGTAACCCTTAGCCTCGCGTTTTAGCAATAATGTTCTTATAATGAAAGTTTTTCTTACGAAGTATAGAAAGTTAACTCCTAATAGCTTCAGGCCTACAAAAACGCCTAATGTAATGTGCAAAGTCTTTTCAGATAAAACTTGAGTTAGCTTCTATCAGACTTTGTTTAAATACTGTCTGTTAGCAGTTATTAGAACTACGCTCGTCACGGAACATGATTCTGCATCTGCAAATTTTGTCTACCTATGATCATCTGCCAGAAACCTGCGGATCTGCATGCACAATTCGCACATCTCTGGTGCTGACCGCTCCACCCCAGCTCCATTCACAAATGATGCACTGACAAGTCGCTTTCTCTCTGTGCCTGGAATTCGGATGCTGGGCTTCATATGTAGGCGGTACAGTCGGCTGTTTCTTGTGATAGCTGGGCTTCTTGTTTGCATTTTGAATGAAAATTTTCAGATGAGAAGGTATTTGGACAGTTTTGCAACAGCACAAAATTCAGGGGGGAGGGGACAGGTTTGCTTGTTTGTCATCTGTTCTTTTCTAGGTCTGTTGATAACTTTCGTTCTGCGCTGTGTGGTTGGTAGGCGTGGTTGTGAGTTCTGATGGTGCGTTGGCATGCAGCGTCGTCGGCAGGTTTCAGAGCGGCGTGCAAAGAACACTGCTTCAAGTCTTATCCGTGAAGTCACTGGCAAGAATCAACGAGACACAGACTCTAACAAACAGGTTCACTGCTCTCATCTGTGCACCGTATCCCAAAAAACAGTCAAAATTGTTTTTGTCATGACTAGGGTTGTTAAACGAAGTTCAGATTTGCGAACTTCGAATTTCAAGTTTGAATTCGTATTCGTTTTTCAGCCCTTTGATATTCGAATTCAAGCAATTAGACACAGACGGTTTTGCCTTGAAAGTGGAGTGCCGTTACTTCACGTTACTTCAGCGGTGTGACGATTTCTTTGTTCTCTGCTGGCCTTCAATTCAAGCGACGCCCGCCGCGTGTTTGCTTACCCCTCTCTTCCCCTCCCCTTCCTGCATACCGCCGCAGCATTCAATTACTCTCCATCTTGCATTGCACCCCATGCAAGCTATCAAAGTGGCCCAGACACAGAGCAGACATCGATGGACAGCAATAGAGTGTGACATGGCTTGACGTCCTGGCTGATTGCACTGTTGGTAGACTGCTTCCCGGCATGTGGCGTGTGTGCTGTGACCTTCATTTCGCCCCATAGTGCAGACATCAAACGTAAATTGCTTAAACTTCTCCACAAATGTATAAACAAAGTTCGAATTAAATCCGAATTTTAGCGGTCGAAATTCGAATTTGGAAAAAAACGAATCTAACATCCCTAGTCATAACCTTGTCAAATTTCCACCAATTTTGATGGTTTTTGGCACAATAATAGCCAAGACAATAGTATTATGTAAGGCTCACTTATTTACAATCTCACGTAATTTATGTTAATGCAGTACCGTGTGAAACGCAGATGCTTCAAGTTGCTACATTACGCGGTGGTTATGTGTATCAGTTTGATCAACTTTGCATCGTTGATTTGACAGGGTCCTGTGTGGTTAAATAAATCTGTGGTATTAATTATTTCATGGTAAAAACAGCAGACAACAATATACCTGGCTGATGAGCTTAAAAACGTAATTGATAAGTGAATGTCGTTTCATCAGTCGATCATTGATTTTGTTTATTCTGCTATCAGGCAGTGGCATTGTATCTAAACCATTGTGTCTGCGTATGCAAAGCACACTTTGGGCATAAATTCTGATAATTTGCAAGCAAGCTATTACACAGATTTTTAATTTGGCTAAATAATTTGCATTTTAATATATTTTGTGCTTAATTAATTCGTTACAATGTTTACTTGAGACAACAACTCCACATTATGCACCAATTTGGAGCATCTATGTTTCACACAGTAGTGCCTTTATTGACATAAATTAGGTGAGGTGGAAAATAACTGCTCCTTAAGCAGTTTCATCGTCTTGGCCATCTTTGTGGCAAAAATTATAAAAGTCAGTGGAAATTTGACATGGTCACGATAAAAACAATTTTGACTGTTTTTTTCTTAGACACCGTGTACACCATGAGTCAGTAATAAACTGTTTACACGATCGAGCAAATGTTGAGTAAATGTCGATCAGGCAGAGATATGCGGATCTTCAAATTTTGACTTCGCATCAGTCCGCTGATTTTGAACTTGAGGATCCACGTCTGTTCGCGTCTGAAACAGGAGAGAAGTAATGGATTCGCTGTTAGTTCGTGTCTGCACTGAATAGTGAATACGCCTAGTCCTTAGTACATAAGGTACCCATTAGTCAGTAGGTGACAAAATAAGTAAATAACTGCAGTAAATGGCTTTGTAAAACATTTTGCTAAGCAAGACAAAAATTAAACATGCTTTCCAGTCTGTTAGCAGTTATTAGGAAAAAAACACTCGTCATGGAACAGGATCAGCGTCAGTCTGCGTCTGCAAATTTTGTCTATTTTGGATCCACTGTCTTTTCGTGTATGCACAAAATCCTGCGGATCTGCATCCGCGGACGGACGGGTCAACAGTCCGCACATCTCTGCAGTCAGGCCTGATGGAACCCCCCTGCCTCAAATGTAGGCCTAGACTTAGCCCACAGCTGATCACGTGTTCCAATTACAACCTGCTCGGCGCCCGCCCTCTTAATTAACATTAGACGTCGAGCAATTAGCACATGTATTTTGAATAATTTGCTCATCGTGTGAACGGGGATTAAGGGGCACTAATTGAAATTGTCTATAATTCGGTCTGCCGTAAACAAGGTCCACCAAAGCCAGTCTATGCAATTTATTTTTATTCCTAATCTTATCACTAAGTCACTGACCCTATCCCTAATTCTTGTCAGACTAGTGCCCCTTTAAACTAGTGAACTGTTCTCTCTGAGTTTTCAAAGCGTGGCACTAAAATTGATAGTAGAAACTTTAGGCCTAACCATGATTTTGTTGCAAAATGTCTGCTGAGTCTGCTGGTCGAAAAAATTTTAAAATCGGTCAATATCGGGCAAAGATATGGGCAAGAGTTTAGTGCCATGTTTTTTTGTTATTACGGAGTATTCTTCTCTCAGTATGTTTTCTCTCCATAACTTGGCACACGTGCAACTGATCAAGTTGTGCATAGATTATAATTTGTGTTCCTTGCAGTCACTGGGGACAAGGATTGCTTTGTATTCCAATCCACTGAATCTATTTGCCTATTCTTGTGGATGCGTTGAAAGCCGAGTTGACCAGGGTGATTACCAGGGAATACCACTTGGTTATGTACTAACTGAGATAGTTTACTTTGCTTGTCAATCATCCACCCAGGTAGTAACTGGACCTTGCAGACCTGTCATCAAGAAGCTTTTTTGATCATGACCAAGTGTCTCCTGACTCCTATTCATTGCTCCATTCCACCAGTCTGACTTTTCGTCTGATCTTTTCACATGCTTTAGCTTAGTAGTGGGTATGTTAGGAATTAATTGTCATTGCTATTTTGAGAACTTTTCTTATTTTTGGAAATTAGCACAGATAGGCTATATGATGCAGTAGCTTGGTATTGTAACAGTAGGACATTGGACTTACAGTCATGAGGTTTGCCTCCTCCCAGTTGGGTTGCTATGAAATGGTTAGGCTAAAGGTTCGAATATAGCTCTTAATGAGCGAACCCATCTCAGAGCTACGGAGTGTCACTTGTCATATGGGATCACACAGTGTTACCTGCCACCCGACAGAGGTGAACGCGCCTCGCCTTAACCCCAGCCAGATAGGCCGGTACTCAATTTACCTACCCCGGAGGGATGGAAGGCTGAGTTGACCTAGGCGGTTGGTTACATCTCGAGATGGTTTACCTGCCCACAGGCAGTCACCCATCGCAGTATTAACCGGGCCCAGCGTACAGTAACTTCGCTGATCGGATCAGACGCGTTACCACTACACCACGCCTACCACCCACCTACTACCTAGTGTTCTGGCTGTGTGACCGTTTGCACTTAGATAAACTATTTTGGTATACCACCAAGGTCATCTCATCTCTGGGGTAGGTGAATCGAGTACCAGCCTGTCTAGCTGGGGTTGAGGCGGAACACGTTTATTTTTGTCGGTCAGCTGGCAAGTAAGACTGTGTGATGCCGTATATCGGGTGATGCTTATTAGCTTCTTATCTTAGCTCTGTGAGGGATCGCCTGTGAAGAACAATACCCTTCAAACAGTGATTTGCATCTAGAATCTAGCTGTTGTTTGTTGGTTGTGTGATCCAGCTGAAATGCAAGGAGCTGCTGTCTGCTGCGGGACCGGTGCAGTCACTGGGCACAAGGATTGCTTGTATTCCAATCCACCGGCTGAGCAGGGATGCGGGGATGTTATCCCCAGAGAAAACGGCAGCAGCAGCAGCCATGACAGCCGAATGTTTCCCGCGATCCCATTACGCCACTCGTAGTGGACAGTTGAACAGTTTGCAAAGGGAACCACAGTCCGACGCCAACGCTAATGACTGTCAGGTGGCGCAACAATCTGTAACCACTTCCCAGCATGCTCAAGTGCCTCACGACAATGTTGTTGCAGAAGTTGACGACGTCAGAATAAAGAAAACGCCGAAGAAGTGCTGTCAGCTTGCCACCAACGCGAGGAAAAACAACAACTCAGCCTCGCCCATAGCTAACACGAAGAAACACTCAACGTCGCCCATAGCTGCTGACTGCACTGTAAGCCTGTCACGGATTGTAATTACAGACTTGTCGCCGGGAGCGATGAAGAAAGAGTGTGAAGAACGAATTAGCCCCCGACGAAATACACCAGTTAGTGCTCGTTCGGGTGTTTCACCTCGGGCTAGAGGTGCCACCGATCATGATACTATGTTCGGTGCAAAAACTGAGAGTCAGTCATTTCTGCTACGGGCTTCTGTTGCGTCCAAAGCAGTGAAGAAAGAATGTGATAAACGAATTAGTCCCAGAACTACACCAGCTCATCCACCAGATGTCGATGCTTCAGAAGCGGAGAAGAAAGAATCTGAGCGAATTAACCCCAGAGATACACTAGACAATACATGTCGAGATGTCAATGTTAGCGTTTCTCCGTGTGATGTAAATGCTGCATTTAATGGTGAAGGTGAGACTGGATTGCCATTGCTATCCGGGTCATTTTCTGTGCAAACTAGCTGTGATGAGAGTAGCATGCCGTCAGCATCTATTGTTTATCCTTCATGTGATCAGAACATTTTTCTCGGAGGCTTTGGCCTGGCAAATCGAGCGGCGCTGCCGTCGTTGAGGATGGGTGTGGTGCGGAACCATCTGCACCGCGAGGTCGGGGGCATACTGCGACGTAGCGTCCGATCACACGCCGCTGCGCAGGTGATCGTGCAGCAGAGACGCACCAAGTCCATGAGATGTATATCGTTCGAAGGAGGCAACAACGATGCATCAGGTGCGGGTGAGTCAGTGAGTAGTTTTCAAGGTCAGCAGCATCCTGGGTTAAAAAAAGTAGGCAGGGCACGAAATTGTAATTTTCTGACAGGCACTGAAAAATTTCTGGCGGAATTGCAACAAACAGGCAAATATTGGGCAGTACACAAAGGTGGTTTGGTGGCGTACTAGTTGGTTGTCATGTTTACAATCGAGAGGTTGTGAGTTTGACTTCCGGTTGGGTCTCTATCAAGTGGTTACCGTTGTTTGGATGAGTAACTGTCTGCGGACAGGTAAACCGATTCAGTTTCTGAACCAACAACACCAAGGTCATCTCAGTCTTCCATTCCTCCAGACTGTCTGGCTGGGATTAAGATGGTTTGCATTTACATGTGTCAGGTGGTGGGTAACAGTGTAATGCCATATGACAGTTGATGCTCTGTAGTTCTGGGATGGGTTTCCCATACACTTTTAATCTTATTTTTAAATGCCAAATCACTCTACTGGTTGGTGGCGTGGCATAGTTGGTAATGCGTTTCGACTGAAACGAAGTTACTCTACGCCGGGCCCGGTTAGTACTGCGATGAGTGACTGTTTGCGGGCAGGTAAACCATCTCGGTGCGAAGCCTGCCAGTTAGGTTGACTCAGCCTTCTACCCTCTGTGGGACGGTAAAATGAGTAGTAATTCATTTATGGGTTACAGAAGGTGGTGACCTTAGTACAGCTGACTGGGGCTGCCTAGCCGGTCGCTGCATTAGCCTGTGTCTGCAGGCTGCACGTGGTGGTCGTGCGGCTGGCGGCTCGGGTTAGTGACGGAAAGCGCATTAGAGGCGTTGTACGAGAGATGCGCTATGCAAATTGACATTTTTACCTTTACTGTAAAGTTTATTTTATGTGCATCAGGTGAGGAGACGTCTCCAAGAAGCCTGAGACAGAGCAGCCCTCGGGCTCTGCACTGCAGAAGTGACTCGACCAGTGTTTCCATCCGGAAACTGTCCCCAGCACTTTCCAAGCAACTCAAGCCTTCCAACATCGACATAACTGAGAAGGACTCTTCGGGTTTACCCGCACTGACTGAATTCTGTAGAGCGGAAAGTACACAGTCGGAAAGCACGGGGGATGATGACTCCCAGTCGTCGTTGTCGTTACTGGCTGACATGGCACTGGCTGATCTGGAGGCTTCTCAAACACAAGATTCGACACCACTGGTGCAGAATGCTGTGAAGCGATTGGCACCTGCGAAGTCAAAGGCAAGCATTGTTCTTGCAACTTACATTACTAGAAGTGTCTGTCAACTCAGCCTGTTCATTCCTACATGAGCAGAAGCTGGGACATAGGGCACGATGCTCTAGCCATTCATCCGTGATCTCGCAGTGTAAACTGCTGTCTGGGCTAAGCAAATGGAGATCAGCACCACCCTTTGGACCTTAGGGCTTGGGAACGAATATACTTTTACTTTCTTTACTGTACTTAAATATAACTGTCAGTCAGTCTGTCATGGTTACAAGGAAGTTGTATAGATTCGTTGAAATACATCCTTCATCTAATTCAATCATTGATGTTTATGCAGCTGCTGCTGCCTTTCTTGTAATGACTGTCCACCAGGTGTCGCTGCTGATGCAGTTACAGTGTGCCTTGCAAGGTCACAGAGTAAGTAAGTCAAGTAATGGTAGTTGAATAATAACACTAAACTCACTGCCATTCAACTGGCTGCCTGGCTGAGTTTGCTTAAATTAGAGTGTACTTTTAGTGTTTTGTTTTCAGTCTTAAATAGCACTGTGGTTGTCAGAACTACAAGTAATATCATACTGAAAATCCGGCATTTAGTTGATCCTCCTGGTAAATTATTATAAATAGCAGTGTAAAACTGTATTAAGTCTTCTGCTAATCGTGATCAGTCATCGATATCTCACAGGTTAACACGCTTTTCCCGTAATTATCAGCTAAAACTGTGACAATACAAACACGCACTGGTACTTGATTTGCTTACGCTGGAGGGACAGGAGACTTGAGTTGATGTTGGTGGTCCATTATTATATTGCGATGGTTCACTTTTAACCACTTATGGCACCGAATGGCCCATTTGTGCTGATGTGCTGTTAAGAAACTACTCACTCACTCACTGACTCATCTGCTAGCATCCAAGTAGTAACTATCTGATAGTGACCCGACTGCAAGTAAAGGTAAAAAGGTAAAGGTTGTCAATTTGTATAGCACATCGTCGCGAGCACGCGCACGCCTTTAATGCGCTTTCGTCACTAACCAGAGCTGCCTGCCGCACGACCACCGTGTGCAGCCTGCAGATACATGCTGGCGCAGCGGCCGGCTAGGCAATCCCAGTCAGCTGTACCAAGGTCCCCACCTTCCGTAACCCATGTAAATGAGTTACTACTCATTTTACTGTCCCACGGAGAGTAGAAGGCTGAGTCAACCTAGCTGGCAGGCTTCACACCGAGATGGTTTACCTGCCCACAAGCAGTCACCCATCGCAGTACTAACCGGGCCCGGCGTAGAGTAACTTTGTTTCAGCCGAAACGCATTACCAACTACGCCACACCACCAGCAAGTGAAACCCAAGATCTCTTCATTGTTTGTCCAATGCTCTGACCACTCTGCCGTCAAGCTCAGATTGTGTACGTGACATTATCAATACATTCAGGGTTTTGTCAAGTCCAAGTCAATGGTCGAGTGGGGCACATCGTCGTCTGATACGATTGCACCATCACGGCGCAGCAGTCGTAACTGCGGTGTACAACGTCGTGCGTGGCACCACTTGCTGCGAGCCAACCCCGACGAGCATGACCCACACACAACCAGCGGAGCATCGATCTCTACCATGTCATCTCCTGCCAGAGATCAGGCCAGCCACAGAACCAACTGCAGGTTACCAGTTTATTTTTTGCGACCGTCTACTAACTGTTGTTTAGATACTTCTTTGAACATTATTCTTATGACAGTATGAGACTAATTTTTCTGAAACAGTTATTTGAAACAATTAACGAACGCTTTATCATTGGCTTTTTTCAAGGATATTTCTCTGTCAAAGTATCTGCTGTCAGCTTTCTTCAGATTTATCTTTGACGCTGTTTTATAACTGTTTTTCTAAATTCCCATTTTCCGTTACCCGGTACATTACTTGAATGGCATTGTATGTATAGCTTTGTATGTGCTTTTTTGCTCACTCACCAGTGATATTAGTACTTCCACAAATCATTGGGCCTTAACTTTGACTTTTGCTAGAGGAAAATTTTTTCACATTGACTTTGAGTCTTTAGAATTGTTTGACTCTTGACTTAATTTGGCTGAAATCGTTTGACTTTGACTTTTTTCGGCAACCTTATTTGACTTAAGCTTTGATTTTGTGTCATGTCAAACATGACTGCAGGTTACCCAGGTCATCTTCTGCAAAGAGTTCCGGCAGCCTCTTGATCAAGTCCGATGTATCATCGACCACCTCGTCGCTGAAATCATCATCACTGGTGCGTCAGCAGCACGTGAAAGCTTCGCGGAAGGGTTCGCGTTTACAGTCGGCGTTCGACCACCACCAGCGCAAGCGCTCTCATGGTGTGTCAACTGGTGATCGGGCTGAGGTGTTGAAGAAAGCACCACGACACTGCACCAGCCTGTCCCACTCTCTGAAGCAGAGTTCAGTCTCTTCATCGTCAGCAACACTCTTGCAGCAGTCCGGGATGACTTTCACGTTCATGGACGGTGGTCTTGTTCACACGTCTGAAAATGACAATCCAACGCCACCCGACTTGAGCTTTCTATCATACAGGTAAACCACTCCTCTGGTGGTTATTTGCTGCATGTACAAATGGGATAGTCTTTTTGGTGGCTTGGTGGCTGAGCGGTTGGGGCGTTGGATACGAGACCAAAAGGTCCACGGTTCAATTCCCAGCCGGTGCACTACCAAGTAACAGCCTTGGGCAAGTTGTTCACACCTACCTGCCTGTGTAGGTGCAGGTGGTCTAGTGGTTGGTGTCGACTAGTAACTTTCAGGTTGCAGTTCGATTCTCACTGCCGTCATTTGCAAGCAACCTTGAGCAAGTTGCTAACCTACTGTGTGCTCAGGCCAACTCAGCCTCCTACCTTCCGTGGGACGGTAAAGGAGTAGTAGCTTACGGGCTATGGGGTGAAGGCCTAGTGTGGCTGATTGGGGTGGTGGTATGTCTGCTTGCTGCAAACCGCGGGTCTAATTGTTCACTGATGCGGGCAATGGATGGCCGCATAGTGGGTATCATTCGCTCATGCTAATCAGCTGCCACTTCTGAGATTGCAAAAGTGCTTTTGATTTTTAGTCTGCTCATGTAAGAAGCATTGTAACAGGTACTGGACTTTACGTTTTTGATATTGTTCAGTGAAATTAGTTCACGCTGGGCCTATTTAGTACCTGGATGGAGCATCAGGCAGGTAAAACATCTCACTAGCTAGTTAGTAAGTAACCAACCACTGGCATTAAATGGAAGTCGCTGATACCAAGTGGAAGTGGAGAACCGGCAAACACAAAAACAAGCAAGTACAATTTGCTGACCTAGCAAACACAGTCGAGGAGTTCGGTAGACAGCGATTCCGCCTTTTACCGCGTTACTTTGGTGCTTATTCACTGTTACTAATGTTGGGTTGTTAGTAAGTAGCTGGAATGCCTGACACCTCTCCTGTGTAATGCGTGCTGGGTCCATGATCACGTGCACTGCTGCAGTGTGAAGTCAATTACAGTGATTCTGCCTTTTACGACATTACTTTGGTGTCTGCTTGCTGTTGGCGTAACTGCTGCATTGTTTGTGCAGCTACAAGGAGCTGGAGTGTGTGACGCCCCACATGTGCAATGTGTGTTGCGTCAACGATCACATGTATTGTCACAACATGAAGCGCATTGCCCGTGAACTGCCAAACTTCTCCACGGGTTGTATCCATTACATTCCTTGTGAGCACTTCCGACAGTCCGCCGGTATATACCAGGAGCCTCGTGGTAGCAACAGCATGTCTCTGCATTGGACTAACCAGCACACGGAGTCATCTCATAGGTACGAACTACCAATAGCAGTAGCAGAACAGTGATCCCAGCTGTTCAGAAGGTGCAAAATTTTGCTGTCTTCACTAACTGCTAGACTTAATGTTAATGTAATCAATCCTTTATCTACTATGAGGAAATTCGTTTGTCACTTTTTATGCATACTAGTAATGCTGATATGAAAAAAGGCTTTCGGTGTTACTTTGCTGATTTGCTGTGTTGGGAGTTCTTTTGATCTTTGTTGCCTAGTGTTATTGTACTAACAGTAATAATAGTATAATTTCTATAGTGTCGTGTCATTCTAAAATACAGAGCTGTCATCTATGTTTCATTACACATATGCTGTACAAAACAGTGCAGTTTTTGTTGCAATATGACAATATCTTGCAATATTGTTTTAGGAAGTTTGTAAGTACATGAAAAGCCCTGCTGACGCAAAGGGGAACGTGCAACAGCAGTGCACCGTCGTATGCTAGTGATCCGTGGACTTCATCCGTAGATCTCATCCATGCTGCTTTTGGCTACAGTTTCAAAGAAAGACCAGTAAAACAAAATCAGTCGCCAGAGGCCGCCAGATGACCGGCCCCTAAATTATCTATAGTGTTTTACTTGTACTCACCAGAGGGCGCCACCTCTCACTCTGCCAGCGGTGTATCGGCTGGATATTGCAAATTTTCTCTACCCCTCTCTCATTTAGCACCCTCGTTCAGGGTGACCGCTTTCGAATTTATGGAAAAGCTTTACTGATACTGAAACTAGAATTTTCCAGGCAGCCGACGGTGAAGATATGGTGATCCTAGCTTGCATCGTTTTTGACTGAATCACCCATGTGACAGACAGACAGACAGGCTGACGGACAGACAGAATTGCGATGGCTATGACGCTACAGCAGTAGCTGCTTTTGCGTGTAAAAATTGTAAATATATATAGCACATAATGTTGGAATTAACTGCTAGTTTTGCATTTCACTGTATTATCTGTGTTGTATTTGTGCTGCTTTTCTGTGTAATAAAGATTGATAATGACTGTAGGGTTATGTCAGCAGATGACCTGCTGTGTGATGAAGTGATGCTGGACGCGCAACTGACAATTGATTGGGTAATTGATTGAGTAGTAACTCATTTTCATGGGTTACGGAAGGTGGGGACCTTTGTACAGCTGACTGAGGTTGCCTAGCCGGCCGCTGTGCCAGCCTGTGTCTGCAGGCTGCACACGGTGGCCATGCGGCAGGCGGCTCTGGTTAGTGACGAAAGCGCATTAGAGGCGTGCGCGACTGCGCGTGCTCGCGACGATGCGTTATACAAACTGACGACCTTTACCTTTACCTTTTAATTGTTTGGTTGATGGGTTAATGGTTTGATTTTTTTATTAATTAATTTTATTTGTTAATTAATTCGTTCATTTATTGTTTGATTATGACAGGGTAGTGTCGGCTGACGACCTGTTTTGTGATGAAACCATGCTGGACTCAGAACCGGACGCGTCCAATGACAGCTTGGCAGTCGATGGTACAGAGCTGCTGCAGATACAGCTGAGAGCACGCACAGAGCAGATCTGTCGCAGTCTCGGTGTAAGAAAGCTGCCTAAGACCACGTCATCTTCACCACGATGGACGTCCGGTGTTCTACTAGACTCACTTCAGGTCACGGTCGATAGAAATCATGATCTATAAAAATTGTTAAAAATTGATTTTTGGACTATAATTGGATGTTTTTCAATATAAATTAATTTATCTGTATTTTTGTTATCTTTTCTATACCATTTTATGCTATCTATGATAACCAGCAGCATGGACCCAGCTGTCTATGTAACATCTTTTAAGTCTTTTTTTTCTTTTGTCATAACCATTATGGTTGCTTTTGTCTGTTTGTTTCTGGATGTCAGTAGCTGGCCTTGATTATGGAGTTCTTTTCTATAGTTACGTGTTATTTATTTTGACAGCAGCTTGGCAAAGAACTATTTAGAATTTTAACCTACTGCATGCATTCTAGTGTTTGTGAATAGTTATATGGCTGTGACTTTGCAAGTTGTAAACTTATTTAAGGCAAATGGCAGATGATTGATGATGGCCATACCATTTCTGATGGCTGTAAGCTTGAAACAAAATGCTGAAACTAACCGGCAACAACAACATAAGCAGTCAACAGAAGTTAAGACCAAGTGTTTGGTAACGTTAAAGTTACACCAACTCAGCAGCGCAGAAAAGCTCAATATTTGTGTTGTTAAGAGAATAAGTTGAATAAAGCCCAAATTCCATTACGCCGACTTTCACCGAAACTTCCCCGCGGGGAAAGTTGTGGACACAAATCATGAAAGTCACGGACACAAACGGTGATAAATCATGAAACCGTGAAGTTTTGGTGAAAGTCGCTGTCACAAATCACAAAAGTTGCGGACACAAACCATGCCAGGATGTTTGCGACAAAGTCCGCGACAAAGTTCACTTGTCACGGACACAAATCATGAAAGTCAGCGACGTGATTTGTGTCGTGGACTTTCATGATTTTGTCTGCGACTTTGTCGCGAACTTGTCCTGGACTTAGTTGCAAAGTCGGTGTAATGGAATTTGGGCTTTAGCCAGCACTACACTGCACTCTATCAATAATACACTGTGTCTCAAAAAAACTGGGACCCCTATACACATGGCAACAACTACGTGATTTTTTTTTGTTTTAACTAAAGAATATTGATTTTACGCCCTATATGAAATGTTCTGTGTAGGCCTGCTGCTATTTTTGTGTGTTTTTATTGATTTTATGATTTGATTTGATTTTACTTGTGTCAGTTGCCGTGCTACTCTCGTGTTTGTGTATTTAGCTTAGGAAGGCTACTGTAAGTGCTCTATGAGCCTGGTATGTCTTGCCAACTGTATGTTTGTGTCAAATTTGTGCACTATGTTTTTGCTGGCAAATAAATGATGATGATGATGATGAATGGCATATCCTTTTCGCCACATTAACTATGACTTATTTCCTATAAACTGTGTAATTTTCAATAAAATTCCTCATACTGTTTATGAGATACAGATGTTTAATAAATGACACTGTTGTACTAACGTTTTCAATATGGACGTCACTCGCAGTACCGGTCTGATTCACAGTTAGGCGAACAGTTTGTTCTCAAAGTGGCCACCGTTTTCACGAACACAGGCCCTCAATCAAACACGCCATTGCTTGATGGCATTGTCAATGATTCCCTGTGGGAAATGGTGCCACTCTTCGATCAGAGTTTTTTTCAACTGTTCCACGTTGTGAATCCGGCTCTGGTAGACACGCTGCTGGAGTGCACTCCAAACTTGATAGTCAACCCGGTTTAAGTCCGGGCTGTTTGGCGGCCACAACGATGGTGCAATGAAATCAGGAGTATTGCGAGACAAGAATTCCACTGTTTCCCTGGCTCGATGCGCTGGGGCATTGTCTTGCTG
>Ga0209367_1006610_pt1 | contig 16025 bp, 13 predicted proteins | sample WorMetLIZISLAND2_FD_187412 | JGI IMG/M metagenome (GOLD analysis project Ga0209367, IMG submission 187412) | Marine gutless worms symbiont microbial communities from Max Planck institute for Marine Microbiology, Germany - Olavius geniculatus... ... | reverse complement strand
ACTGAGTCGTAGCGGCCCAGTGACGAACTAACACTGCGACCAACGACCGGTTGCACACTGTAAAGTTTATTAGATGTACACTGGTTCCACAGTTGTTGCCATTCTTTAACACACAATTGGTTGACAACTGGAAATCTCATGTTGGTGATGGCGACATCAAGTCCAGCCTTAGCGGTGATGTCAGCATCTTCGTTTCCTCGGATACCCACATGGCTGGGAATCCAGCAAAAGGTTATAGATTCACCACTGTTAATTAGTTGGTTGTGATCCTTCAGGATCTTTAAGATCAGTGGATTTTCGACTTTGCAGCTCTCGATTGCTTGTAAGCTAGACAAAGAGTGAGTAGTTTCTTAACGGCACATCAGCACAAAATAGGCTAGACAAAGAGTCCGAGAAAACCACATAATCTTTGCTTCTTGTACGGCAGATGATGTCTAGCGCCATGTCCAGTGCAGATGACGGCCGTCAGCAAACAAATCACGACGAAACCATTCCTCAGCGCCATCTGTACAACGGCACTAAACATAGCAGATTAAGAAAGGTCTAATAATTAATTATCATTATCTGTGCATGCAATTTATAGATTTAATAAAATTTCTCTTGTTCCAGCATCGATGCTGCTTTATACGTTAACCGAAAACTGTGTAAAACAGACAATCGGGAATGTGGCTGCTATGCTAGTAGTCGTAAGATGACCGGTTTCATTTTCACTTTCGCCTGTCTTTTACGTTTTCTCTCTTGCATCAATCTGCAAAGCTGGTGTTACAAAATCACACCAGTAACATAAGTTGTCATGGAACAAGACTAAATATTCTTTAGTGCCGTTTTCATTTGTTCCCTCTTTCACTATTCGCTTAGCTTGCTCACAGGCTTGAACTGGTTCAGCAGTTGCTACAGATTGAGCTGCGAGCTCGTTATCAATCATTGTGTCATGCCGCACCAACTGTGGCCTTGACTACAGCAGCTGCCGTAACTAAAATTTAACTAAAATTTATCATATTTGGCCATTTAAAATTTACAAAATATATCTATAATGTATTCATTGGATAGTTTTTCGGATATCAAAAATCCAAATCAAATTGCTTCTCGTTTAACTAACTACAGATATCATTGCACTTATTAAAACATGAAAGTTTTGGAAATTAAATTTAAATTGGTTATAAAAACAAGAAATCAGTCTCCAAAAATTACAAAAATTGTTCATCGCTTTACCAAGCCTACTTCAAACGAAATTTCAGATGGAGTTCTGGGCTTAGAAAAACGATTTTCAGTTCAAAGATGTAGATGGGCGTATAAAAGAGAAATGGTCGCACACAAATTTTCGCATGGGGAATTGGAACGGTCAAAATTACAGGATATCTGGCAGTCATTACACATTGATAGTTATGACTTTTTAAATATTCTTGTTCGGCGTTTCCATCTTTTTCATTCAGAATGGGTTACTATTGGGGTTCCTGTTTCACGAATTTCGGCCTTTCCACAATTTGATATTTATCGACCTGGTCTTGATGAGGTGGAATAAATGGATATTTTAGTCTGTGCGATTGTGTGTGCAAACTGACGTCGATTTTATGTTTTACTCTTGTAAATACAATAGACCAGAACCACGATGGTTAATCTATATGACTGGATAAGTGCGCCTTTGGCCAGTACTTGAGTGACAATTTAATCAAAATTGGGCAGGTATAATGACTGTATGGCTCCCCGTGAGTGGGGAGATTTATTCGTGTTGGGCCAGCGTCGCCTTGGTTCTACCCTAAAAGTTAATAGGAAGACTGGCCATACGGGGTTACGGCGAATAGCCTAATTTATAGGCACAGTGAAGGTTATGAATCTCTTTGCTTATATGATTGGAAGAAATATGCGCAGCCCAGTAAGGCCGTATTACTTAGTTAGTACGTAGTTTAGAAAGTTATTTCATTGCTCTCGTTTAATTAACGAGTGGCATAATTGTCCATTTTATCTGATGTCATGAGCACTTGTTTGTTTTGTTATTATGTGTAATAAAATGTCTTTCGGTCATTTCGGTCGTTGTGGTTACAACACATTCAATTTTTTTAACCTCATCAAGCATCTTAAATGATAAAAAGAAAACATCTATTATTGGTATAAATAATTATTTGAATAAATATCGATTATACGTTTATTGTAATTATATTGTTTTTATCACTAACTGACTAATCTTATGCAGTCTGATATCTTTCAGTTTTTGTTTTAGTTTTCTGTTAAATTTGTGTTTGTTTGTTAGTTGTTTTTGTTGCAGCCTCTGACGTCGGATACTACTTGCTTGGCTTGCGAGAGGTAGCGAGATCGATGCCCGCATTGCAGCCATAGTACCTATCAACGTGTGATGTATCGAAACGTGGAGTCGGACCGGAACGTTGAGCGTCGCCGGTGCATTACCTTCTTTGGCGAACAACGTCGGGGTCGGACGACGATCAACGCTTGATCAATCTTTTTACCTGTTATCTACAGAACAGTCTTCGTCTGAGTCGCTATACGCACTGACGTCATACTGGCGCAGCGCGGTACAGTTGGGAGCGGACGTGTGGTGAAAGGTCGGTTGAGGAGTGGTGAGGCGAGACGGCGCGCGAGCCGCACCACGAGTTGAAACGAACAGGCACGCAAGGTTACGCTGTCTGTCATGAATTACGTCAGGTGCTGGGCTTCACTCCTGCAAGCTGTCTGGTATTCAGCACATCGTTCGCTCATGCTCAAGGATGGGCGTGGCGACTGGTAGCATACTAGTATCCGGTACCTGGACGGTTGCGCTACAAAGCTACAATGCCAAACAGTGCCAGAAAAGCATTCTGAGCGTGGACTTACTGTGGGTTGGTGAGACAGCTGTCGCCGTTCCTGCAGTACCAGGTCTGCAGATGTGGGCGTGCTGTACAGTCGGTGTGACATTCTGACAATATGCCATCCTTCCCAATCTCCATCATTCCAAAAAAACACTTCCAAAGCCTGAACGTTCACTGTATATAATAATTATTAACGTAAAAAAACTGTTTAGTTTATAACACCACTGTAAGAGTGAACAGATAATTGAAGATATAAAACTGCAAAGATCACTTTTTTTAAAATTACTAAATTCGAACTTAACCATTACACAGTCAGCAGGACTCTTCTGACAAGGTGAAGGTCAAGGTCGAGTTGTAAACGGACATTTTGCTTTGATTTGAAGAAATAAAATACAGTATTGTTATGTTGTATTGCATTAAAATGCCGGTAAGTTAAGTGCACACATTTGCCATTTTCCTATTATTTATAACGGTGATTAGAATACATTGTCGTACGTCAATTTATAGCTGTGATAGCAATTTTTTTGTTTCGTGCACATGGTTTCCCAGTAAAAGCAAAGGCCTGCCAGTTGAACATGGGAAACCAGCTGACTATAAAAAACTAAGTCAAGATCAGCTGAAAACAATTCAGCTGACGCCCCAGTTGTTCAGCACAAATGCCATCTAAACATAGAGAAGAAGCACTCAAACGCAAACGGCGTTACTCACAGAACAGTGAGGAGGCAAAATCCCAAGCCCACTCACAGTACAAGCAGCACAGACACGCTGTTATTCAGCGCTCTAAACTTAGACTGCTGACTGATCAGACGCTTAGAAAAAGCAACGCCATTAATGTAAAAAGACGTTAAGTGACAGATGCAACGTATAAACAGGAAAACACCGAACGAGCAAAACTGAGTCAGAAAAGAAGACTGCAGACTGACAAACAGTACCGGCTCAGCATGACCTTAGAATGAACTTGTCTGTCATCCCCATGGGTGCTACTTATTGCCTCCCCATGGGGTGTTTCCGTGTTGTGAGTTATGTGTTGTACCTATAGACGCAAAAATCTTGCAGAAATATCTTACACAGACCGAGTTATAGTCAATTTTGTCCCAAAATTCGTTGCCATGGCAACGGGGGTTGGCAGGGGAAAAATTTAAATGACACCATTGGACAGCGCAGGCCCGAAAATAGGAAGTAGGTGCAAACAGCGTGCAATTTTCTTTTAAGGGGGCCGAGTTATCGCCCATTTTGTCCCAAATTTCGTTGCCATGGCAATGGGGGTCAATCAGGGGTAAATATAAATGACACCGTTAAATTGGCCGACCGCGAAAACCATACCCTAGAACCAAAAATTACGACTTTATCTTATACATAGCCGGAGTTATGACAGTTTAAAGCATTGTCTAATTTTCCCCATAGGCACCATTGTAATTGTAATTTTTCATATTTTTGTGAAAAATAGGTGAAAATGTTGAATTTAAATTTTGTAACCCCCAAGAGGCACTTCCTTGCATGAAACCGCGACATATGAGCCATCATGCGTTAAAATCAGTTCAGTCATTTTTCCTGTAGAGGACGGGAAGCAAAAAGGGAAGGAAAGGAAAGGAAAGGCACAAAAAGTCACGCAAGCGTTATATTTCACCTATTCGTGGGGAAGCCCCCCGTAAACGGAAATTTTGCACATCAGGAGATATGCTGGACGTAATCATCTGTGCAAATTTTGGGGTGGAAAAATTAAGGGGTTTGGGAAATGCAAGAGGTCAAATTTTGGAGTTTCCCATTGAAATGGCTGGTCACCCTTACAACAGTGCTGCGCTAGCGTGCAGCCTGTGATGTATTGTATTGACACTATGTGTGTATCGTATGTTACTGTGTAACAGTGTTGTGGACGCAGTATGGACATTACCGTTATTTTAAAAAGTACAAAAAAGTACAAAAGTAAAAAACTTCAAAAAATACAATACTCAAAAAATATGAAAAATATTATCTCACAATGTCTTTGGGATGAAAATACAGTTATAATGTTGAACTTTTCTTTTTGGAGAGGGGGAGAATAGTTGTCATTATTTCACAATACATTATTTGTTATTTGAATAAATTTTGATTAAAAGTTATCTGATTCTTGTTACTACTTTTATCAAGACACTGTGAAAGGTTTTAGTTGTTTTTAGTTCTTTCAGTTATATGTGTTATCAGACTGCATAAACAATTTTCTTTAAATTAAGTTAATTAAACAAGCAAGGCACTTGTCATTTGGGGAGGGACATGTGTCTTGGAGCGACTAGGCCGATGGCCCGTTCAAAAAATAGCTATACGCTACGGGCTACTGGCCAGCGGACGTCGCTGCCGAGCACGTGGCAAAAAATTTCAGTCAGTCAGTGCGTTGCGAGCTTTCGGACAGACAATAACTCAGCTTAGTTTCGTGATATAAAAAAACGTGAAAACTTTCATTGCGCTGTTTGTGTTTATTTCTGAAAAAATAGCTTAAAATGATTTAATAAATAATTAGCGTAGGCCTGGTTCTCAGCGAAGTATCTGGTAGATATTGTAGTCAAAATTGGCTTGAGCTATTCCCCAAGGTCTTTAATATTTTCTTTGGTATCAAAAGTCATTTCCCATATGCTGTTCTTGCTTTTCATTTACCACTGTTTTGCATGTATAGCCATCTATATTGTGTTTCATGTTGCTTTTATTTTTGTATAACTATTACTGCTTGCTATAATCTTATGCAGATGGAACTCTATACTTTTAGCAGTCAGCATGTAATATAGTAATCAATCGTCGATTGGACAATATCATATAGCACCACCCATTCTCCACCTACTGACTATAAAAAGCAATGTGCACAGCTATGCAGTCGCTCGCTTCTGTTCATATGCCGATCAGCCGAGACAGTTCAGTGAACATTACCTATATCGCTTGATATCTGACCATCTATGCCACTGTACAGTTATCGACTCGTGTTCTTAAACACCACATACCAAAGTGAGTGAGTGAGTAGTTTCTTAACGGCACATCAGCACAAAATAGGCCATTCAGTGCCATACATGGTTAAAATTAGTTAAAAGCAGTTAATATATGTATTAAAAGCAAGGTTAAAATACTTGTTAAGATCAAGGCTATTAAGCTAATGTAAAAACAACATTATATACAATTGTAAAAGCCGATATCTTTAACGTAAGCGATGATGTTGCGAGATGCAACATTTTTAAAAACGTCCTTAAATGTGTCCACTCCAAAATATCTACATACCAAAACAAAATGCTTAACGCGGAGTGCATGTTCAGCCTCTGCACGCAAAACTCTTATATTCCACCATGCACTGATTGATCAGATAAAAGCAAAATACTGAGAAACTCCAGACCAAAGACACGAACACGTGTATTCATGTATGGTTTGTGGTAAGATTCTAAAGAAACATCGCTTGCAGTTGCAGAGCAGTCTCTTGATTTCTCTGCAAAGCAATAAAAGTCCTCCGGGGAGGAAAAAACAGTACAGATCAGTGTCGGCAACATTTGCTCAGGTGGTCTCAAGAGTTTTTTGACTGTGATGATGTGAGCTGCATAACATCGGCAACAAAGCAGACTGTGACATTTAAGAAAGAAAAAACCAAAGTGGCTGATAAATGAAATACTGAAAAATCTATATGAGAAGGTCATGAAAGAAAACAGTGCACTGAAGCTGCCGCCTGAAGCCATTTTGAGTTGTTAAGCCTTCACTGCAAGATAAAAGAATGTGCTTGTGTAAATTTCATGAAAATTTTCATCTCCACGCTACATAAAAGAAGGAACTGAAAGCTTTATCAACAGATGATCTTGAACAGCTTGTAAGTGAGACTGTACTGGACGGGTATAAATACATAAATCTGCATACCCAGGCCAATGATAGACTAATGGGTGATTAATCTAAATGTACTGCGGTGCCACACCAGCCTTGGCAGATTTTGTGTAAATACGTAAGCAGACGCGGAAGCAAGGAGGACGACGCACGCATGCATGTATGGAAGCACGTAGAAAGGGCGAGCAAGCGAGCGAGCGAGTGAAACGGTAGGGTTAGTTTTGCGAGTAGTGGTGCATCGTTGATGACTTTTGAGTCTGTGAATTTGATATATTGAATGAACATGTAAACTTTGAATTGGTACAACATTTTATCCCTTTAAACTCGTTTTCACCGCGTGATACGTCTTCTGAGATGAGTCGATAGCAACCTGGCGGTTCCGACTCATCTCAGATTTAGGTAGAGACAGAAATAGATGATAGCTTTCTTCCAACCTGAAAACAAAGGACAATAAATTAGACACATCGATTGGTGATAAAGTATTAACTGAGATAAGAATTCCCCAATAATACAATAAAATATACTAAATAAACATTAAATACAAGACTGTGTGTGATACTGATAATTTCGCTTGCCATGTATGGTGTATGTGAGAGGTGCAAAGATGCTGAGAACTGTTTGTCAGGGATTTTATCTACTTCCAGAATACTGCTCCATCTTTTTGTTAGTTCTAAAATACTTTGTTTACATGTTGTCATGAAATCAGCACAGTGTAAAACCTTGTGCAAATCGCATAAAGGTTACTTTGATGCAGAACAGTAAAGTGTGTGCACTTATAGTGCATTTAGCTGTTGGAGAAGTCCACGCTCTGATGCCAAAGAGATGGCTGCAAAAGCAGCAGGTATTAATAATCCACATATACAGTACAAAAGAAATTTTTGCTGCATATACATTCCTGAATCTTCGATTGAAAAATTCTAATCTATAAAAAGACACAGCTGTGCACAGAGCAAAAACAGCAGGCAGTAATCTGAATAAATACTACCGGGTCACTTGCCACTACCACCATCACAGTGACAACAGACAGTGCTACTGACAGCCAGTTGCCCACCAACAGGTTCAAGAGGAACAACATCTGGCCGATTGGTTCTGTCTACAGCTGGTGACATTCAGGGTCCATCAACCAGTGCTGCTGCTGTTGTGCCAGCCACAGTGAATCACAGCTATGTGACTCCAGCAAGTCCACACAATATAAAAAAGAAGTATGAGCAGATTGCATAGATACATGCAGCACAGCTTTCTTGTTGACTGATCCACCCGTGTGAAGGACAGACGCCAGATAGACAAAACTGTGATAGCATATAGCATGCTGCTACTACTGCATTACATGGTTACGTGCTAAAAATGCAGGCTGACACACGCATACTCAGACTATGTTTCTCACTGTGTGATTGAACTGCACTGGAATTGGAGATGCAAGTGTTGTCATTTGGTAACGTATATTAAAATGCATTGACAGTTTAACAATTACATGCTGTAACTGTTACAGAGTTGAAAGATCAGTCATAGAATCTTACTTCTGGGATGGTTTTTGCTATGATACTATTCTGCGATTCCTTCATAAGTACCACAACATTCACATGAGCCACAGGACATTGCGACGTCGTCTGCGCACTTATGACTTCGACGACACATGCAGCCGTGTTCTTTGCTACATGTATGGAACACAATAAGAGCTGAATTACAAGGCCCAGGTACATATTACGGATACACATTCAAAATAAAGCTGGGATTCATTTTCTGTGTCGCAGAGCATACATTACCAATGAGCTTATTACTAATTAAGTACAATTTCAGTTAAAAGTCTGATATGGTGATTCTCTCTGGAATCCCGATACAATTATCTTTTTTTGCAAGTTGTTATTCTGACCAGTTGTGAATTGGAAAGGCTTAAGCAAAACAACGACAAGAACAAAAAGCAGAACTGTTTCAGTCATTAGGGGATGCTTGTGCATCCACCAAAAATGGTCCGGCCTAATGATTATTTACATGAATTAATGTTTTGACACTCTTAATGGCAGTAGTATTAGTAAGCAGCTTAGTATAAGTGAATTCATTGCAGTGCTGCATACAGTCATTCAGTGCACCTGTCGTTATGTTGCTATGGGCATCTTGTCTCAGTGACGTATTTAGAATTTAGGGAAAGGATTTCTGGAGAACAGAGCCCTTTGGTTAACTGATGCGTAAATTTTGATGTTTCGGAAAGCAAAATTGTGAATATGGCAGGTTGCCCTGCTCCAAGTACACCACTGTCTAGACTAGAACTGTTGAGTGTTTAATTTTGTTTGCACAAACCTGATAAGTAGAGCTGTCAAGGCATTAATTTTTTAACGCATTAACGCAGTGCGTTAATTTTTTTAATGCATTAATTAATGCGTAAATTAACGCACCCAGTCCCATCGAGATGGAGAGTAGAAGGTAAATTACTCCGGGCCCGAGACGTTTATGGGACCCGCCTGTAGAATATAGAAAGTTGAAAAAAATAAAAAAAAATTTAAAACACATACAACTTTTATTTTTTAAACGTATTTACTATTTAGACTAACTCGAAGGACGCAAGCAACGACCAGCGTCCTCAGTCGGTGATCTCAAAAGACTTCCGTATTCCGCTCAAACCTCAGAAGCACATGCATTATGAACACCGTGACAGTCCACCAAGACGTGTGCTGACGTCACCCAAACTTGGCGAAAAACGCAGAAATGATGATTTCTTTGATGGAGGTCAACGCTACAAGAGACTAGCTTTCCAGCGACGATTAGACGGATGGTATGCTCCTCCACGCCCTTTCGAGATGTCACATCCCCGCCTGTTTATTTACAGTAGTGATGAAACGAAAACTAGTTTAGTTACTTGATTTCATTCGATTGTCATATAACCGCAGTTTAATGGAATATCCGAACTTTTGCTGCACAGAATTTAGTAACTGAATTAAATAAATTTACGCACCACCTACCAAAACAAAATGCTTAATGCGGAGTGCATGTTTAGCCTCTGCACGCAAGACTCTTACATTCCATCATGCACTGATTGATCAGATAAAAGCAAAATACTGAGAAACTCCAGACCAAAGACATGAACACGTGTATTCATGTATGGTTTGTGGTAAGATTCTAAAGAAACATCGCTTGCAGTTGCAGAGCAGTCTTTTGATTTCTCTGCAAAGCAATAAAAGTCCTCCGGGGAGGAAAAAACAGTACAGATCAGTGTCGGCAACATTTGCTCAGGTGGTCTCAAGAGTTTTTTGACTGTGATGATGTGAGCTGCATAACATCGGCAACAAAGCAGACTGTGACATTTAAGAAAGAAAAAACCAAAGTGGCTGATAAATGAAATACTGAAAAATCTATATGAGAAGGTCATGAAAGAAAACAGTGCACTGAAGCTGCAGTCTGAAGCCATTTTGAGTTGTTAAGCCTTCACTGCAAGATAAAAGAATGTGCTTGTGTAAATTGCATGAAAATTTTCATCTCCCCGCTATATAAAAGAAGCAACTGAAAGCTTTATCAACAGATGATCTTGTTGATTGCGACAAGGACGAATTTCTTTCAGAACTGTCTTACCAACATGTAACAGACATCCATAACATCACTGTTCCAAACGACTCTGGGGGTAGAAGACATACAAATACCTTCATAGTCACCTTCCAGCTTCCGTCTGTTCCTAAATATATCAAGATTGGTTTTATTCACGTCTCCGTCTCAGTGTACGTACCTACCGCTGCAGTGTTTTAGACGCCATTCACACTATGAGTCTGCAGTGCTTATAGATACATGATCTATATGATTATGATATTACAATGGCGACTAGCACTCAACTCAGAAGAGTTCCGGTTTCAGCAAACCTATATTTTATCAAATAATGTGAAAAGCTAAGAAATTGCGCAAATTGTTTCAGAGGTTGGGTAACGATTCAGTAACACTGCTATTTATTGTACTCTAAACCATTTAAGTTCAAACGACATTGTACACACACTGTCAGCAAGACGACAAATTTTAACAGTGGAACAAGTCAAATGGGGCATGATTCCCTTAGTCTGCAGCCAGTTTAGTTGGTTTACATTGGTGACACATTGACTGCATTGATACTTTGTGATAGATTATCTCTTCTTGCTAGTGTGTGACAGTATATTTTGCATGTAGCATTTTTATGATGCACCAAAACGACGATTTTGATCTGGCATCTAATCCAGGTCCCGGCCCGTCCTATTGGACCAAGCGAAGAAAAATAGTACAGTCCATTGATGAAATTATGAGTCAGATTTCGAACTCAGATGGACCTGATGTTACGGCCGAACAAGCATCTGTGCAGAGAATGAAATTTTATTTTTTTTCACTCATTCCTATATGTTTACTTTGTGATATTTCTGATATTAAAAATGTGCTGCTAGGGCTACTTTCAAACAGTTTGAGTGTTTAGTGTAAAGTTCGGGTCTCCTACTACTACGCTCCATGCGTCTGCTGACGGGGCACCAGTCACTTCCGAAACTTTTGCCACCATTATTGTTTTTTCGTAGTCAGCCAATTGTTTAGAACTTTGTTTCACAAGGCAATAAGTAAATGAAGATTAAAACCGAACAGCTGGCGATTAAACCAGAGTGTCATGGACTGACCGAACCGATCTTACGAAACTAAAAACTGCAGAACTATCCAGACAAACCTAGATAAACGACAAGTAAAAGAATTTCAACAGAACAGGGCAATATTCCGACCCTTAATTTACCAGTATGAGACGTCGTAATAGTACGTTTTTGCCCCACAATCGGCATAGTAAAAGTTCTCTGTGTGTGGAGTAAAGAGATTGAGGTTGGTTGGTTACTTTTGGTTACGCTAAAAATGGCTGACCATGAAACGAATAGCATAGCAAAACAAAATACAAACACAATCATCATATCATAAAGCTAATAATCTTTAGGCTACTGAATATATTGTTATATACAGCTCTACATGTAATACCTCATACACACTACGTAGTAGATTGTTTGATAGCAAAAGCTTATATTCTACCATTTTGCGAGATTATATAGTCTGTCGTTTCTCGCTTGCAAATTCTCTTGTCTCAGCCTTCAAGAGGTGTTCAACGTAGGCCTACCTGTTATTGTCTGCGGCTGCTCCTATGTCATCGCTGTGTTGCAGGTCATCGTCTAGTCGTTGACAGCAGAGTCCCAGCTCTTAGCTATCAACGAAACGGGTCTGCCCAAACAGTAGATTTATTTCCTAGGCTAATAGAATTGGCAGAGTCCTAAAGCTGTGGTTGTGGAGGCCCTAGTTGGACACTAAGATGCTAAGCTTTTGGTAAGGTACCGATTTATGTAAGACCTTGGAACTGCAATCTTTTCTCTCATTCTATATGCAAAACTAAAGTTTTATTTAAGGTTTTGTAGATTTTATTAAGATGTGCTTTAATTTGTTTTACAGGACATCCAGTTCGAGCTGCAATTACAGCATCTCTACTCAGGAAGTGTCCATCCCGCAACTGTTTGCTGAAGGTAACAATAGCGTCACTCTATCCTGCTTTGTTCTAATGTATATTGAGATACTTTGTAATATTTCTAGGCATTAGTGAAGTTTAGGTAAATAGTTATTCTAAATAGAAATATTGGATCTTTACTGAAAGATTTTAGAAAGTTAATATGGCTATAGAATTTTACCTAGGCTTTTGTATATTAAAGGGAAAGAAATTCTGAAATTTATTTGAAATGACTGATCATGATGCTTTTAAGCTTATTGTTTGGTTCTTGTGGTAAATTTTGATTGTTGCATTAATTCTATAGTTACTTACAGTTTAGTACGATGTGTTTGTTACAGGATGCCTCACCAGCGCAAGCCAACTGGAAGAGATCGGGATCCTCGTGTATTCCCCTTCGCACTGTCCTGCCAACTTTGTGGGGCACAAGAACATTCATATGGGAATTTTACCCAACACATGTTAGAACGCGGGTGCTTAGGACACCCGGTCCATTGCGGGCACTGTGGGGCTATCTTCTCTTCCGGTTTTGATCTTTTGCAACATTTAAACGTGGGGGGTTGACACGGTCTGTACCATTTCCAGCTTATACTACAATTTCCCTATCTAGTTTTGTTTCTTCAAATAGTGTTTTCCCCACTGCGGTCAGCTTCTGCCCAAGTACTATCTTCTCAGTTTACTCTGCGAATCCAGCACCTTCAATTCTACAGTTCTCTCTAAATTCCACGTCCAATCAGCCTTAACTCAGGCACAGATCATTCAGCTATCTCCACCTGCCAAAGTCCAGATGTTCTTTCTCTGTCCTCCTCTTCTCAAAGCTCTTCACCCTCGTCTCTCAGTTCGTGCCCGAGTCCTAGTTTTCTGCTTACCGGTTACTCTCCAAACCCTCTTTTTCAGTGGTCCCCTTCCAGTTTTCTTTGCAGTTCCCCAATTTCTTCCACTCCGGTGACCAGTTCTCCCCAGATTTCCACTTCTATGTCCACTCCCCCTACCTGCTCTGTGTCCATATCTCAGTCTTTCCCCATTCCATCAGTTAGACAGGATGATGGTGCTAGTTTGGCGGCAGGGAACTCGTTTCCATTTAGGCCTGGCCGCAGTATATTATACTTGTTCTTTTTGCATGATGTTAATAGCTCTTATTCTACTCCAGAATTGCAACAGCGGTACCGATCCATGGAAGCTTCTTTCCGTAGTTACCTGGTAGCTGAAAATTATCCCCAGGCATTAGAAGCTTCTGTGGGAGACCTTTTATTATCCCACTTTGTTCCCTTAATTAATCTAGTCGGGGAGAGGGACCGTAATCTACCCTCATTCTAAATTTAGTGGGCGGTCCTAAATTTCCTTAGCTGTTGCAGTTCTGAATGACTGTAAATATCTACCACTGTCTTATATTTGTAAATTAACTATTTCTGTGAGGGGGGTCCAAAGATTAGTAAGCTTGCGTTTTCTTTGTCGTACTAGAGGTCTTGGCCAATATAGCCAGACTCGCTGACCGACACTCAAATTGATCGGTTTTACCCGGTGATCAAAATAAGTTTTCTCTGTTCGTGCATTCCGTCGCAGCGCTTCGCGAACGCGCTTATGAGCTTCGCGAAGTGTGTCTCGAAAATCTCCAGCATAGACTGTGGATACCTTTGAGTCAGTAGGTGGTGCGGCTATTAACGTACAAGGAAATAAGACCTAGGATGAAAGGGGGTAGTTCTCGTCTTATGAATTCCTGTCAATTTGCAGAGTTCTTTGACCAAAGCAGCTTCAAAATTTTTCCCCTGGTCACTATGTAGTTGTCAAGCAAGGCCGAAGCGAGAGAAGAACCCATTGTAGAGTGCTGTCATACAGCTGGCGGCCTCTTGGTCCGGTAGACTAAAGGTTTCAATCCATTTTGTATAAAAATCCACGGCTACCAATAAGTATTTGAAACAATCATCGGCAGTGGGTAAACCAGAAAGTATATCGATAGTGACTAAATCCATAGGTGCGGTCACGACGATTTTTTGTAATTCGCCGTGCGGTCGCACAGGCGGACCTCTGCTGCATGCGCATTGCGTACATTGCTTATACCAAAGCCTCACGTCTCTGTTGAGCCCTGGCCCAAGGTCACAGCATCACTGAATTGTTATAAATGTTTTGGAGACTTACATCCTTCTCATTTACATGTTTAGGTGCACATGTAAGAACTGCATTGTGATGCCCACAGACAAAGAATGCAGATGTTGCCGGGAGATCACACAGGCTAGTAATGGATGTTGTTTTATCAATATAACAATTGTTCATCTACACAAAGCTGACACAAAAGTTGTTCAACAGACATATTCTCTGCTGAAATCATTGTTCACAATGGCATTTGTTCATAATACATATTCTGTGCACAGTGTACACCATAAACTAAATGTGTTATTCTACATAAGTAGCTGAGCCATCCCTCAGTGATGCACAACATATGTGCTGCCACATGGAGAATCAGTGGAAAGGGGTACCCAAATTTGATGCCCCTGTATGGAGTTGGGTGTATGGGGTTCACAGAATGTTAAAATCTAGACCTACATTTAATAGTGAAAATTTGAAATTTCATTTGCAGGTTATATTGGTCTATCTCCATTAGGCATTATGACACAGTTCATGGTTGAAATATGCATCACAGCCTAGAATCACAACAAATTCATATTTGTTCTTTCAAAATTTTGTAGGTAATGGACAAGTGCTAAGAAGCTGTGGACTGCCCAGAGTGTGTGACCATGCACCCTGGGTTTCACTCCGTGGCACTTTGTCCATGGAATCTCCAAGCAGTCTACTATGGCTACCGGCAGCAGCACGGCGACATGAACAAAAAAACTTTAAGAAATGGTTAACAAAATGGAAGCAGAATGTCAAAGTATGAGGCTTCGGATCAGGTCGACAACCGGGATTTGGGTTTCGCACCTGAAGAAAGCTATGAAGGGAAAACAATTTGGCAGATCAAAACTGCTCATCAGAAATTGATCGAAGCACGACACAGCACCGCGAAACCAAAGTTGTCAATCTTTGCACAGCGAGGAAAAATGTATCACTTCTTTAAACAAGAAGAAAGATGTAGAAGGTGAGGCCAAAACTCCCAGCCACTCAACATATGCAAATGTACAGCTTACAGATTATATATAGACTCCTACAGAACTGTCAATGCCCACCCAAAGCTCCTTGTATGTGAAAGGACGTTCGAGACAATGGTCGCGATCGGGCCCTCCCGACATAACTAACTGTATGTGTATAGGCTAAACTGAACTGCCTGTGCCTGTGCTGCTGCAGCAACTGGCAGGCAGCCATTACTGTTGTTTCTGTAACTCAGACATCACTGCAAGCATAGACCGCAAACCAGGGACGGGGAAAGGGGAAAGGGGGCAGTTGCCCCCACTTTTTTGAGTGGGGGGCATGTAGTGAGTGCTGTTTGCCCCCCCCCACTTTTTCACGTGCATATATATATATTTTTATTGTTGATTTTTTCACGTTTGCTTGGATGAAGACTGCCAAATCTTTACTTAGGCTCTGTGTTATTACAGTACTGCAGCGTTTTCGCTTGCCCTGCACATGCGCCTGTCTTTCACCACGCAGTATGTCACTGGGACAGGTCATGGAGACATACATTAACCTCCCTAGCGGTAAGCCCGAGATACCCCGGGACAGAGTTTTTCTATTAAAAACGGTATGCCTGGATTCTCTCGGGCACCGTCAACTTGCAGAGAAGGCCTCGCAAGAAGACTGGCATAAAGCTTGTGATACTATAACAGAAGATAAGGTAAAATGGGCAGTATCACTGTTTGCCCGATTTAAAGGTCCATGGCCACGGTCAAACTCACTCGCGCAATTTCTGTAGATTTAAATTAGACATTTAACCTCGCATGTATAATATGTCGATTTGAGCTTCATAAATATATGAAATTAATGCGTGAATTCAAACGAAATGCGGC
>Ga0209367_1006609_pt1 | contig 16026 bp, 10 predicted proteins | sample WorMetLIZISLAND2_FD_187412 | JGI IMG/M metagenome (GOLD analysis project Ga0209367, IMG submission 187412) | Marine gutless worms symbiont microbial communities from Max Planck institute for Marine Microbiology, Germany - Olavius geniculatus... ... | reverse complement strand
CAGTTGTAGCTGAAGAAATACTAATTCAAAATATTGCAACAAAATATGGCAGTTGATTAAATATTCTTTGCTAGTCCTGACGTAATGCTGACATCATAATGTGTCACGGGTACAAGCTGGATAGTCTCAACTGGTGCTGTCAGTTGCTACCCTGCTTCGATGGTGAGCTTAATCTGGTTTGCTAATGAAAAATGTTTATTGTATCAGCACTAAGCAACATGGGTCATGAAATCAGGCGTCTTGCGATCCAAAAATGCAACCATTTTGCAAGCTTGGTGTGCTAGTGCACTGTCTTGTTCGAACACGTATAAGTCTAACTATCCCCACAGACCTGCAAATGCCATCACTTTGCATGTTTTTGTAACTGTAACTGTAAAACTTCAACAATTTGTCATGAAAGAACCAGATTTTTCACCATTGGAGCAGGGTAGAAACTAACAGCACCAGTTAAGACTATCCAGTTAGTACCCTTGACGCATTATGACGTCAGCATTACATCAGGACTAGCAAAGAATATTTAATCAACTGCCATATTTTGTTGCAATATTTTGAATTAGTATTTCTTCAGCTACAACTGTTACAACTTTTGTGTAAATTGATCATCAGTTGAGTGAATTATGAAAAAACAAACAGGGGTCCTTTTTTATGAAACACTGTGTAGATAGATTTACCTGCATAAGCACTGTTGCATCGAATGATTGTTGTCCATTTTTTGGCTGACCGTACTTAAGTAACGGTCGAGCTTATGGTACGAGTTGTCGTCTGTCTGTCTGTCCGTCCATCATAGTCTGACGTCTGTAACATATATATTGTGCCTCAATGGTAGGTTGTATGGGAATTTTTTTACACAACCAATTAGCCCTGTGTCTTAAACATAGGCATGCAAAATTTCAGCATTTTAGTGCAAGGGGAAAATTTTCAAATTTGGAGTTAAATGTAGGGGGTAGGAAAGGTATGTGTTTTTAACGTAAAACTAGCCATATCTCGGAAACGGTGAGAAATAGAGCTAAGGTTACTATTAATCACTAATACAAAGTGGCATTATATGCCATTTCAAATGAAATGAAAATCATCTACCTTGGATGATCTTGAAAGCCTCTGACAACCAGTATTGTCGGCTGTTCTCAAGACAGCTGGACTTCTTGTTATACTCGGGGCTCTCTTTTTCCTCAATACAATTTTTAGAATGCTCCACAACAGATCTGTTGATTTTCTAAGCCCATATGTTTTTAAAAAACACATGCATTTTTTCAAATTATTGTTCAGTGAAATTATGCTATCAGCACAGTTTGGAGTTTAAAATAGCAGCTGTGTAAAATGTTGGCTCTGATATTGTGTTGACAGGGCAATCTATTTTCACGTATATGCCAACAGCAAACAGTTCCTGGCACCGTACTTAAGCATTGACAGTCCATCTAATCATCTGTTGTCTTCTGGTAGTGCAAGTGAGTATTATTTCCCATGTTAACTAATTTGTTGCATGTTGTATATTATTGACATTTGACACATTATATGCGTCGATGGTTTGCAAGACTATGGTCACGTACGCATCAACCAGTGCCCTGGATCCTGGTTGCTCGTTGTTCAGTTCGTCAACAACTAAATCATATCAGTTCGGTTATGTCACTTTGTATGCTTTTTACGCGTGAAAGCAGCTATGCTTTTAGCGAGTTTTAGCCATCGCAATTCTGTCCGTCCGTCTGTCTGTCCGTCCATCTGTCCATCACACGGGTGGATCAGGCAAAAACGGTGCAAGCTAGGATCACCAAATCTTCACCGTCAGCTGCCTGGAAGACTCTAGTTTCAGGAACCGTAAAACTTTTCAATAAATTCGAAGGGGGTCACCTCAAACGAGGGCCCTAAATGAGAGGGGGTGGTCAAAATTTGCGACTTTTGGCCAATAACTCGCTGTATCTCAGTAATGGTGCGAGATAAGGCCTAGGTTACTAACTTACTATTAATCACTAATAGGAAATCGTATACTGGCTTTCAATTGGCGCCGAATTCAATGACCTTGGATGACCTTGAACGCCAAAATAGGGATTTTTAATGGATTTTTTGGGTGATTTCGGGCTGCGACACAAAATCATTCACAAGGTGGCGCCACGGTACTGGCGTTGGTGGCGTGGCGTAGTTGGTAATGCATTTCGGTTGAAACGAAGTTACCCTATGCCGGGCTCGGTTAGTACTGCGATGGGTGACTGCATGCGGGCAGGAACTGCTATAGGCTTTCGCGCGTCCCGTGAGCATTAGCTCAAATTTCTTGTTTTACTTTGTTTACTCTTGTATGATGTTAAATAAGTAAAGAAATATTGTTTACCAGTAAAACAGCGTGCTGCTATATTGATCTTGACCCATTGCCTGTTTGTCTGTTTTAAATGCTGTTTCATGTGGCTCGTAACTTCCAGAATCAAAAGACGTTGAAAAACCAAAACATGCAGCACTGAGTTGACTTATATATTGTCATACACCATCGAGTTATACTGTTTTAGACATTTATGTTGTAACTGTTTAATAAAGCATGCAATATTGTTCACTAGAAGTGATCTTTTATACTGTTGATGCTGGAAGTTTAATGATGTAAGTGCTGAATAACTGTTATCAGTAGTTACGCAGAATGATGTGAATTATACTTGAGCAATTTGTGTTAGCAGGCACGCCTCATTCTCTGCTGTCTTGCTGTTTTAAATGTTGTTTTAAATTTTCGTTTAGGTATTACAGCAGCTTCGTTTACGAATCCTATTTGGTTTGTAAAGACTCGCTTGCAACTCGACAGCAGGTTAGAATGTTCAACTTCTATTAGTTGATGTGTTGATGAGATAACGGTTGTTGTTATCAGTTTTCTGATTCATTTGTGTTACTGATGACGTGCAACACTGCATGATTTTCATGTAAAACTCTAAGTAGTGTGAGTTGCGTGGAACAGTCATTCACCTTAGCATTGTGAAATCGAAAGCTTTCGTGCTGAGTAAATACGATCATAAGTATGCTTGTATAAAGTGTGATAACTGTGAAATCATCAATCATTTTTAGGCACAATCTTACTAGCGTGAACGATTTCGTATATGGATACCCATTTCTCCATAGTGTGGTCTGTTATCTCTCACATTCATGCACCGTGCTTAAATTGTTTAGGGCGCATTGCACCAACGTCGTTCATGATCTCGGTTCAGCTGAACCTAGATCAAAAGTTGAACCAAGTTCACGCTGAATTACGTTGCACCAAGTTGAACTCGGATCAGCTGATCCCGTTCAGCTGAACGGCCGTGGTTATACCGTGGACGACTCTGATTAGTCAACCACCTTCAGCCTACGGGCGAACTACAGTGTCGTCACAGTCACACGCAATGCTTACGAAACAGTCCAGTACAGATTGGTCGTAATTTTTGCATCAACAGTTGCATGACAAAGTTCCGAAGATACGCATTTTGTGTTCCAATAGATATTCGTTAATTATTCTACGTTCGTTGTCAAGATAATATATTTACCGTAGCTATGGCATATCAACGGCACATCGGCACTCTAGAATGCTGTTTATTTATTCATTAATTAATTTGTCAAGCAAAAATATCACAGAAAAACAGATATAGCACAAATGTAACATATTTAGATCACAAGTATAATTGAATTTAATGCCTTATAAATCAATACGAATGAGTTTTTGCTGCTGTGGTTAGGGTTTGATCGTATGTTTACTGTAGGAGCGAGACATTGCCACCAAAAAATGCGATTTATTTGTTTATTTGTTAATTTATTGAGCACAAAGTAAACATAAAACGAATATAGTAGAAATCTAACATATCCAGATCATCAGAATAATTGCATTAGAGGTCTTATAATTCAATACGAAGAAGTTTTTTGGACAGGTTAAGATTCGAATCGGACAATTTTTTGAAGCAATAGTATCACGGAAAATATTTATTGCTTAGTGCGCATGCATAACCGCGAGTTGAACTGAGATCAAAATTTGATCGGTGATCAGGTGTCGGTTCAGAATTGAATGGAGATCAACGCTTGAACCGCTTTGGTGCAACGTAATTTACGGCTGAACTAGGTTCAAATTCAGATTTGACCCAGGTTCAAAGTTAAACGACATTGGTGCAATCCACCCTTAGTGGACTTATGTGCCACTTGACTGGTATGCTCGTGGGCTTCAATGAGTACAGTGATGCATTGTGTTAGATTGGAGTCCCTCACCCTAGGGAAGGGATATTTGAGGGTTGAACTCCCAGGCAAAACATGCATTTGCCTGCTTATGCTTATGCTGTTCCCATGCATTTGCCTGCACTGATGAGAAATTTCACATTTTGCCAAATTACTGTAAAACTTGGAATTAAAGCTGGGTACCAAATAAAATGTTGGCTCTCAGATTATCATATACACTGTGTTTCATAAAAAGGCACCCTTTTTGTTTGTATTTTATAACTCAGTCGAATGGTGATTAATTTGCATGAAATTTTTATCAGACGTAGCTGAAGAAATACAAATTCAAATTATTTCAACAAAATGTGGCCGTTAGTTAAATAAAATATTCTTTGCTAGTCGTAATGTTATGCTGACGTCATAATGTGTCATGAGTACAAACTGGCTTGTCTGAACTGGTTCTGTCAGTAGCTACCCTGCTAAAATTTATCTGGTTTACTGATGAAAAATGTTCATCGTGTCAGCACTTAGCAACACGGAGGCATAAAATCAGGTGTCTCGCAATCCAAAAACTCACCCATCTCGTAAGCGGAGTGTACTGGTGCACTGTTTTGCTGAAAGGTGTAAAAGTTAAGCTATCCCCACAAGTGTGTGAAAGTGATCATTTTGGGTATTTTTGTGGCTACAGTGTTAAAACGTCAGCAGTTTGTCATCAATAAACCAGATAAAGTTTGCCATCGACGCAGGGCAGCTATTCAGCAAGTCTGTCAGCACCAATTGCAATAAGCCAGTTTGTACTCACAGCACACTATGACGTCAGCATAACGTCACGACTAGCAAAGAATATTTAACTATCAGCCATATTTTGTCCAAATATTTTGAATTAGTATTTCTTCAGCTACATCTGGTAAAAATCTGTGTAAATTGATCATCATTTGACTGAATTATGAAAGAAAAAAAGGGTGCCTTTTTATGAAACACCATGTACAGGCTAGGCAGCTTGTAGTAATAGAAGCCAGGAGCTTTTATTCAAACTTTTACGGTGCTACAGTCACTTGTTCTTTTGCTTTATGGCATTAACATTACATGAAGTGTCCATGTGTTGGTTGGTGCAGGAGAGAAAGGTTGTCTACATTTAAGCTGGTACGAGACGTCTACCGACTACATGGTGTTCGTGGCTTCTACCGTGGAGTGACAGCTTCTTACTATGGCTCAGCAGAGACGATGATCTACTTTGTCCTGTATGAGCGCTTGCGGCTGTCGATCGGTCACTGGCGTGGCATGACCATGGATGAAGATCGGCGCATGTTTGATTTTCTTGTCTTCATGTTGGCCAGTGCTGTCTGCAAGTCAACCGCATGCTGCCTTGCTTATCCACATGGTCAGTCTGTGAAGCGGAAATGTCGTCTAATCGACCGATTATATACTATACTCAGTTTATATATGCAGTACATTGCTAAAGCGGATTAGTACAGTTTTGGATAACCAATTTTGCTTTTTACGTTCATCAAACATAGATTAGGCTACTTAAGAATTTGATTAGATTAGAGGATATGCAATGTTTTGTTATGTGTGATTAGCATTAATTTATCTCATCATGTTCATTATGATGCTTTGTTGGAGATGTTTTGCAAATTTGGTTTACATTTCCTTAGTTAATGCTTTTCTGAGTGGTGTGATACGTGTTTGTCATGTAGATGTTTCGTGCTGTCACTGTGTTGAAAACTGTCCAGTTGACATTTGTGAGCTAGGAACTGCTCTAGACTCTAGAGGATATGAAACACCTATAACATCAATAATTTAATTTATTTAACTAAGCAATACTGAAATGCATAGTGCAGTGTCGTGCTGTGATGCTTCTACGGTAGCTGTTGAGCCAGTGATGGTATAAGATGTGTTCTTGTTGTCAGAGGTTGCACGGACACGACTGAGGGAGGAGAGTGGGCGATACAAACGGTTCTGGCAGACGCTGCGGCTGGTCTTCATCGAAGAGGGTGCTAGCGGACTGTACCGTGGACTGTTCACCGCTTTGATACGACAGATTCCAAATGCAGCAATAAGCATGGCCACCTATGAGACTGTGTCATACTACCTGCGATCCCGGACAAATCTGAATGACGAGTACACGCAGTATTAGTCGGCCTTGGTGTGCATCAAGTTTCATGCAGCTGATAATGGGCATTGTGCATTCTGTTAGTGCCTTCCACTTGGATGAGGCATTCTTCCCACCATTTTTCACGAAGGAATGTCCATTTTAGTACTGATAGTTTTTGAGCATATTCTGACAGGAACGAACAGGTGCTACTTTTTTGTGCCTGGCTTTTTACTGTGTGGAGTAGAAGAAGTCTCACAATATTCCAGTTTCCCACTCCAATGTTGTGCGGATTGCCTTAACCATGTTTTTGTTTTTGTACACCATTATGTAGTTGTTTTTAATTTTTGCCGCTGACTTTGTGTCATCATGTCAGAGCCGGTGCAGGAGTTTACCCAATTTATCTGATTATTGCACAACAACGATGGACCAGGGCTGTAGCAGCTGTATTTTGATTGGTCTGGCAGAAGCTGATCCAAGAGTTGCATTTGGAGGAGGCAGGTCAACGTGAGCGAAATCGAGTTATGCCAATATCGGTGGGGTGCTGTAAGAGGATATTTCTTCCCTACAGAGGAAGTCTGGGGACGGGGAGTGAAAAGGGGGCGCTTCCCTCCCTCCCCAGAAACTTTCGATATTTTAATGTTGAAATGGCGTATTTTTGTAACTCTTTGGTGCTAAATTTTGTTTTTCTCTATATCCAGTAATAATAAAAAATACAGCTGGAATGCATGGATTGCCATAGAAATTGACTTGCATGCAATGAAGACAGTAAGGTCGTAGAGTAAGGTCACCCTTTGCTTTGCCTTGACAATTTGGTGCATTGTAATTATAAATCTGTCCAGTAAAACTGATGAAATTTATACCTGTTACATGCATTTTCAGGGCTTTTTCATGCCCAAAAAAGCGTTGATCGTTGGGCCAGGTACGGGCTGTCATTGTGGCACCACAATTATGCAGATATATAGAAAGGCTAAATGATGCAAATGAACACAAAAGTAATTATTTCTTATTGCTGTTTTAGGCTAATTGCTTTGTTCGTCTAAACACTTTGCTCAAACATAGTTAGGAAAAAATTATGTATGCGCCCGAACGTTTGTCCGGCGGTCATCGGACCTTTCAGACTGGTTGCTCCGGCTATGTGGACGACCACGAACCTTTGGACCAAGCCAATCAGCTTCAGCTACAAGTTTGCCTAAACAATTGGCTATAGTGTTGTGTAAATCTATATGTAACTCATCAATGTATAGGGTAATTAGCATTATGTTTGGCAAACTGCTTTGGTGTTTCTTTAGCTTTGCGTTTGGCACTCCAAAACTTGTTATTCTATCGTTACTACTATTATCGTTATTATTATTATTAAATGCAACCCAAAATTTCCTGCCACTTTTGTAGTGCAGTATTTTGTTGTGTAAAATGTTTTGCATCGAATTCCATTGTGTTGCTTCATTTTTTACAAAACCCAAACAGTGATATAGTTCAGATAATTGTGCTAGTCCATTGTGCTTAGGTGCATTAGGAGCCTGCGTTTGATGTTCATTGTGGCAGCAGTTTTGCCATGACACTGAGGTGTATGCTGCAGCTGTTTTACGGTCATCTGTTTCATCAGGAGGCTTCTGAAAGTAAAAAAAAATTAAGAAGAGAAAGAAGTAAGAAAAAAGTGTATGCCTGACCTAATATAAAGTTTTTCTGTTGTCGTACCCTTGGGTATGGCCTTTGCTTTGCATTTCTGAATATGCCCTTGGTTCCTGGTTTTCTGTCACTTGCTGTGTGTACACGGCCAGATTTGCCACACAGCAACAACTGGATGTCACACTGTGCTTACATAGAAATTTTCAGACAGATGAAAATCTCTCACTGAGGTTTCATCTACACTGTGAGGCATAAAAAATGCACCAAGATTATATTGAACGTAACTTAAAGGTGGATGATCAGATTTTAATAATTTTTGGTATGAATATTCCAGACACAACTGGCCATCGAATGACCATTTATGTTCCCGTCGCACCAAACGTCTGTTTCTGCACTACCTGGGGAAAACAAAACAAGCAAAGTATTACATTTTTATTTAATGCGATATCGTTATTTGATTCAAATAATGCACATTTGGCACATGTTTTCCAAATTTCTAGCGCTTTGGTTGACAGTTTATCCAATTGTCTAGTTGTGCAACTGCTGACAGTAAATATTCGAATTGTCAGCCATTTGTATAAGCACAGGCAGGGAGATGCATTCTCTATGCGTTGATAGCAGTGTTGATAATGTTCTGCTTCAGACTTCAACCAGTCGCTTCTTGAGTTCATTGATATTCCTTAACAGCGTCTCATAAAGCATAGTACTGCAAATACTGTCGAATCGACTGTAATCAGGGCTGTTAAGGGCTGCATATCTGGAATGATTAAATTTACTGATGTTTTTCTGTTATTATCTCATGTTGCATTTGTTCTGTTTCTTCAGGTAATGCAGCAACAGACGTCAGGTGAGCTGGGAATTTGAATGGCCATTTGATGGCCAGTTATGTCAGAAATGTTTATGCCAAAAACTATTAAAATCTTTTTATCCTTCTCCAAGTTACTATCAGTAATGTCATGGATGGTTTTTAGCGTTTTTTGTTTATTTTAATGTCGATTTCATGTGTTTTGATTTTCCCGGGTAGTACAGAAGCATATGTTGGGTGAGGTGGAAACTTGAATAACTGATGGCAAGTTATGTCACGAATAGTTGTATCGAAAATTATTAAAATCTGATAATCTGCCTTCAAGTTATGATCGATAAATTTTGGTGTGTTTTTAATGCTTCACAGTGTATTTCAGTACAGTGAAGTCTTTTAAACAGTATGTGTACATGTAATTGGTTAATTTGCTTTGTCTTTGTTGGTGCTTTGTTGTAGAATTTCCTGTTTTTTGCAGGTTTTTTAATCACTTGTTCAAAGTTTAATGTTTCCACCTTCTCTCTCTCTTTCCCAATCAGGGGATGGGTCACCACTGCCCCAATTTTCTCCAGGAAACTCCACAGGTATTGTGCATCAGTTGAAACTTGAAGTTTTTTCTGCCTCGCAGCAAGAGCATTTTCTTGTATTTTGAGGATAAAATACAACAGATTATTTTTTCATAAAATGCGCAAAACCTTATTCACTGAAAAAAGCAGAAGGTCAGAAATAAATATGCATGTTTGTGCCTTAGTGTAGTTAGTGTAGTACTAGAATATAATTTTTGTAATGGAAAATTATTTTTATTTTGCTGGAGTGTTTGAACCTGTGAAATCTTGCCAGTAAGTGCTTGTATATACCAGGAACTAGGTACCCAGACCCACTTCCAAAATTCATTACCCAGTTTCAAGTCCGGGTAATTGGTACCCGTTTTTCGCACTGATTACTGATGAAACTGATGAAAATCTCGCTACTTGCAGCCTTTGTGGCAAAATTCAGTGCTGCAGGGGAAATTCAACTGCAGCCATTTTTGTTGACGCACTATACATGTTTGGTATCACAGACACATTATAGGCGTTTTATACGAAAAACTTAACTTTGTGGAAAAATATTGTGTAATTAGTGTTGTTTTTCCTATACTTGCTTTAAAGTTAAAACCAGCTCCGGGTACCCGGGTAATTGCAACCAGGTACCCGGTTCTTAAAATGGGTAATGCTGCAGATCACTAGTTTATAGCATACACAGTTCATTTCCAGTCCTGAGTGTTGTGTTCAGAGACAAAATCTATTGTTTACTATATTTGCTGATTGTTTTGAATATGCCGAATGTATCTTATCAGTTATGTCTCATGTATTGTTTCATGCAGAGATTATTTCATTTTTTGTCTATACAGTTTTGGCTAGCAGAAATGGGCTATAGATTTCAGTTTTAATTAGTCCGCCTTGAAATGATAGTTTTCGGAGTGGACTTACGTTTTACCACTATGTTTTATTTTTTATTTCGCCATGGCATCTAAGCTGTGTCAGCCAATCGCAGCAAAATTTTGCACCGCAGTCGGAAGTATCTTCCGTTTTATAATGCAGATCCAAAATTTAGGGGGCCCTCCCCAGAAATTTTAGGGGCCAAAACGTAAAAATATTGGCTCAATTTCGGATGACTTCAAATTTTGGTGGTGAATATCATCGGAACGGATGAAGATATTCAAAATCGGACAATATTTGATCTACCGGGTTTCTTCCCACGTTCGGTGAAAATGTTGGGTGAACTTTGGAGATCAAAAGGTCAAATCATACCCATCCAAATAGACTTGTTCGGAAGATTATATTTTGGCCGCTAGGGGGTGGTGCGCCCCCAGATTTTTACACGCACTAGAGAATGACCAAGTTTTACTAGTACACATCACACTGGGATGGGGGTTCCCTTTACAACTTTTTTTACATTGGAGCATCAAAAATTAGCATAAAATTTAGTGTATTTGCACCTATAACCTTGGGGGTAGAGGGACTTTGTTTGTAACAGGGGGAAATCAAGCATGGTGTGTGAGTCTATTATGGAGTTCAGATAGAGGTCTGGTGGAGATCAGAGGTCTTGCAAAATATGCCAAAGCACATGTATTCATGCATGTACCACGTTTGAAAGTGAGGGTGCATGCCTTTTTCCCCATCTGGTTGCACAGTCTATGGCAATAAGATAGTTGTCACTCTAATTTTTAAAATGTTGTCTAACCTTATAATCTGGTTTTGACTTCTGTTGTTAATTTTGTTTGTTGTTCTGAATGGTTTCAAATGGTTTTAAATATTTCAGTTGTGTTGAAAGTTGATTATTTCTGATATTTTGTAAAATTTGTTGCTCAGTGTACAATTGCATAATTGCCTCGATTTGGTGCAAATAGTTTGTCACATTTTCTTGTTGCTTTGTATATAAGAATGTTGTTTTGTGCCTATTACATCATTGGCAAATTAAGCCAATGCTGATGTTACATTATTATAAAATTATTAAAATTGTATAAAGTATATGATAATATTTTGTGTGCTGCATTCAGGGCCATCGGGAATTTGGCTTTCTTCAAATTCCCGTGGGTATTCCCTGGAAATTTGCGAAAGTAGAAATGTTTGTATTTTCAAGGCATTTTTCATCCAGGAAACCGTCAAAGTTATCATATTCAGGTGCAGAAATGTACTGGAGTAGTACTGCTAGTGATATGGTCCATATGGAGGAATAGGTCCATAGGTTTGATGATAATGAGCTTCACATTTGACACTTGGAAATTTGCAGTGTGATAAACTATGAAATGCCATTTTTAACTAAATTACGCTATTTGTCAGTTTATATGCAAATAAACTTTAATGCAAGACTTTCACTTCGGTTTGCGTACTTTTTTATTTCCTGTTTAATCGAATGATTACGAATACTTGTGGTTCGAGTATTTGTGACATCACTAAACTAACGTTGTTTACATCTTTCACGGTTGTTTACTTTCTGCATCTAGTAGTAACAGTGATGAATTAGACTGTTTTTGCCGTATAATTGAGTTATTCATGAGTACAGACGACTTAGTTGTGAAGTCAACGTTGACTATAAGGTTGATAAGATCATTCGAGCACCGAAACATCAAACATGTCGTGATACGCGATGTGGACCTGACATGGAAGTCGTCTAGGTTTATGGAATACGTAAAGAGTTGTAAGTGTCCAGTCACTATCTAAGGACTCTTACGTGAGACACTAGACTCTTTAACAGACTGTTTAGTAGACTGCTTAGTTTGCTGCTTTTGGGCTTTATAAGAACTTCTTACTTTCCTCTAGTAGTATGTGTTAGGGCTCGTAAACTTGTATAGGCCTACCACCCTTTCCGTCCGCACGGACTGATAAGTAAGCCAACCTGACGCTATTTTCCGTCCGCCATTGTCGGACAGAAAGTAAAGCTGCATAAAGACTATTTTTCATTTATGTGTGTAGAAAAAGACACGTCCATAGGCCCTGTGGGCTCATCATCAGTATACGAAGCCAATGGTGCATCAATTTGTCAGACATTAGCAGATATTATGTACGTTATTAATTATTAAGAACTACTTCATTTACTGAACGTCAAAGCGCCTGCATGCATCAAAAATGTACTATATCTGCCTGGAAATTAATAAGGATGGAGCATAGCATCAAATTTGCTGTTCTTTATTCATATGAACATGTGTGTATGCAGTTCCGTCCACGGCGGATGGAAAATAGCGTCAGATTTGCCTACATTTCCATCCGTATGGATGGAAAATAACATCGAGCCTTCAAAGTTGTGTCAGATCAGATCAGATTATTTCACAGCAGTGTCAAACTGTCGTGCACATTGGCCATAAATTTTTCTCAAAAGTTGTTTTTGAACACTTTGAAACTTTATTTCACCATGGCGGCAACAACACAAAACATACATATAAAAGCAAACAGAAAGAACACAAAACACAACACAAGCACACAATGAAAACAGAAATTTTAAAAAACGAGAACAAAGGGGGAAAAGCAAATAAAAAACTACAAACTAATCACAACGATAAACCTTTAGATAATAGTTCGTCGGAACCAAATGCATCATACAGAAAATGCATCAGATAGTTACTTGTTAACCACAGCCTTCGCTAAAAAACAATTCTTCGAGCATCGATTTCAGTGGCTAAGCTTAGCATTGTTACACACTTTTTGCAGGCTCTACCAATTCTCAGAACCATGGATTTACTGGTATTAAACTTCATTTCTTGTTCACATACATCAACCATCTTCTGCAGAACAGATACTGAAGCTGACAAGAGTACCAAGTCATCAGCATACATAAGTCATCTAATGTAGGTGGCACCTAAAACACAACCCAATTTTTGGTCATGTAAATTGATGATCACATCATCAACATATATGGCAAATAAAAATGGTGATAGGACCCCACCTTGGCATACACCACAAGTCATAGAAAAATGTTCTGAGAAAATGCCCTCCCATCCAACAACAACACCGCATTTGCTATACCGATTAATAATTACATTTAGCAATATCAAAGGAATTTTTCGCATATTTTTACAAAAAGGTTATTATCTTGATTTTTGTTAATAAGGTGGACTATGAAATGAATCTTTATCAATATCATGTACAGCGCATAGTCGTATTATCTTGTGTAATGTATATTTTTTTGTATTTTTATTATTTTTGTTTTTACTATCAAATTTAATTATTTGATGTAGGGTTTTACGTGTGTGTAAAATACTGGGTGGTGCTAAAAAAACGTCCCAAAATTTGCGTAAATATAACGCCGTGTATACTTTATGGAGACGAATTTCCCTTCACACATTTGTAGACCAGTGTGTACTCTTACTCATTTATAAATTTCAGTGACTTTAAGTAAGTAAGTAAGTAAGTAGTCTGCATTTGTAACGCACCATATGTCAAAACAGAAGTTCGAATCGTAGGCGCAGATGGTAACAGTTAGTCGATGGTGGTGTTGCCGGAGAAAAGATGAGTCTTGAGGTGTCGTCGAAAAGTGTTGGTAGTGGATGCTGTTCGAATGGTAATTGGTAAACTGTTCCAAATACGAGGTGCAGTGACACCACTGAATGCCGCTTAATGATGTAAGACAAGTTAAAAATCCAATTATGTATAGACAACGTTTCATCACACTACATCAAAGCAACTCAAAATTTTCTTCAGCACAACACGCCAGATCTCATCAGCTCACAAGAATGGACATTCAACAGATTTGAATGCCTCTACATTATTCAGTTTGTGATATATTGCAAGAACTTGTCTATGAAGGAATACATGAGCCATTTGCGAACCTGAAAGATCTTCAGAATGTTATCACAGACACATGGCATGATGTCGCCATCAGACAGCCAGAATCAGAAAAGCCATATTGCAGTGGAAAAAGCATCTAGCAGCAGTGGCAAGGGAGAATGGAGGACCTATTCATCACTTTTTTTTGTTGACCAGTTGACTGGTGATTCGGCTTAACTGTGACAGTAGCCTGCCTACAGACGGCAACGCAAATGATGAGCCGCTTGCAAAAATTGCTTTATGGTGTGTGACGCTATTTTGTTTGTATTATGGCTAATACAGAAGTGTCTTAGGCGAAAATTCCTACACATATTCTGAGATGTTTGATCGTTACATATATGCTTTTGCACTGATTCATCCAACCACTCGGCTGAATAATGCATGCAAATGTTCGGAACGTTTTTTGCGCCACTTAATATAACCTAAAATGAGCTTTTACGTTGTTTGTAGATATCAGCACTGTACAGGGTCTTTCACCACCATTCAGAAACTATCATTATGGTATGGAAACTCATCATATATGATGTTAGATTCGTCGGGACAGTAAAAAATCACGCAGACACGGAAATCACAGGAACCGTGATTTTCGTCAAATGCCATGATTTTGCCAGAATGTGATTTTGCTAAAATGCCATGTTTTTGTCCAAAATGCCGTGATTTTGCATTTTACAAGAATTTTTCGTTTTTAATCAGCATAAGTTGAATTTTATTGTGTGATTTTAACACAGAAATAGTTATCTGTGCCTTTGCTACCAAAGTCCATGTGCTTTTTTACTTACTGGCTTAATATATGAGTGCAATGTCATAATAAAAATATGTATTTTAATGCTTTGCAGTAACAAAATTTTACAGATGAAAACTTTGCACTGCATGTATTGATGATCGTCAGTGCTAGCTAGATGTTGAGTTTTATAGACCATATAATGGTATTCAGGCCCTTGATTTGATGCCATGTCTTTGTCGTGATTTTGCCATGATTCTTGCGATTTTTACAAAAGTTTGCTTTGTTTTTTTGCTATTTTTGTCGTGATTTTTTACTGTCCCTATAGATTTGTAGCATAAAGTACAGGGTGTGCCAACAAAATGACTCGACTTTTTGCATTTTGTCAGAACTTCGTCAAATCTGCACCAAATTTGATAATTTTTGGCACACAGATAGCCAGGACGATAGAATTATGTAAGGTGTGCTCATTGTCCACTTCACATAATTTATGTCAATGCACTACCATGTAAAATGCATATGCTCCAAATTGTTGCATAATGCTGAGTTGTTGTCACTGTAAAAGTTTTAACGATTTAATTAAAAACACAGTAAACTGAAATGTGATTTATTCAGCAGAATTGTAAGTTTATGTAAGAGCTTGCTTCCAAATTATCAAAATTTATGACCAAAGTGTATGCAATGGCTTAGACATGCTGCCATGGTTGACAGCAGCATTAATGATCAACTGGTCAAAATGCACAGCACTCATTCATGGATAAAATGTGTTTTAAGCTCATCAATCAGTTATTTTTGTCTGCTGTTTTCAGCATAAAATGTTTAATACCACAAAATTATTAAATCCCATGGTGTCCTTTGTGGAATTATAATGCACGAGTGAGCAATCTGATACTGCTAATTACCGTGTAATGTAACAATTTGGAGCATCTGCATTTTACATGGTAGTGTATTGACATAAATTACATGAGATGGACAATAAATGTAGTGTACCTTGCATAATTTTATCGTCCTGGTGTGCCAAAAATTATCAAATTTGGTGTAGATTTGACAAAGTTTTGACAAAAACAAGTTGGGTCATTTTTTGGCACACCCTGAATATATTTATAGGCTAGTACATTGTGCAGTTGTGCCCAGTATGTGTCTTTTTGGTGTATATTTTTATTGCCTTGCTTATGTTTTTGTATTACTGTAAAATGTGAATAGGAGTCGTGTTCTGAATAAATGCCAGGGGCCAAATTTTCGAAACTTTCCTAAGACATTTTCCAAAGATCTTCCTATGTCAGATGATTTAGGAATTCCAAAGAAGTTTTCTTATCCGAATTTTCGACGGCTTTCTTTG
>Ga0209367_1006608_pt1 | contig 16028 bp, 10 predicted proteins | sample WorMetLIZISLAND2_FD_187412 | JGI IMG/M metagenome (GOLD analysis project Ga0209367, IMG submission 187412) | Marine gutless worms symbiont microbial communities from Max Planck institute for Marine Microbiology, Germany - Olavius geniculatus... ... | reverse complement strand
TTGATTTGATATGCAATATGCCTATGTTTTGATGTACTTAAAAATTGACCCATTTTTTCAACTTTGTTCAAAAATTCAAATTCAAATTTTGAAGAGAGCACACGTGGGATTCATCGGGAGTTTTGATATGTTACTCCTAGTCCTTTAGGCTAACTATTTTGAAAAAATCAGCTTGATAGTAATTTTTTCCTTAGTTGACCCCAATATGACCTAATACTCCTGGACTACTTACCATAGATGTAAAAAACGTTTTTTACGTTTTTTTTATTCTTGGCACGATTTTTTAACGTTTTTTAACTTTTTTTAATTTTCTCAACGTTTTTAATTTTTTTAAAAAACGTTCATCAACATTTGAAAATTCTACCGAGAACGTCGAGAAGGGCTTTTAAAGCCACACAAACGAATTAATAGGCTATAGTAGTGGTAGTTTACTTACTTAGTCTAGTGATACGTGGTCGTCTTATGATTACATGGTTGAATTGAAATTGAATGAAATTTTATCTCTTTTTTAGTTCTAGCTGTACTGCAATTACAGCATTAGGTTTTAGGCAAGAAGTAAAACAAATTAAGGCTAACGTTTTTTATTGACGTTTTTAAACGTTTTTTTATTTTTGCCACGTTTTTTACGTTTTTAACGTTTTTTTAATTTTTTTCTTAAACGTTTTTTACATCTATGGCACTTACATGTCATTTGAAGGCGGCTGGATACTTTTCCCTAATTCACCCGCACCCGAATTACTATCGTTAATGCTAACGCCAACCATAATCCTAGGCCTAAACGTGACCCTAAACCTAACCCTAACCTTAAACCGGTACTTGTCCGTTAATTCACCCGCACCTGAATTATTCTTCTTAACGCTAATGCTAGCACTAACCATAACCCTGACCCTAACCCTAACCCCAACCCTAATTTCAACCCTAACCCTATCCCTAACCTTAACCCTACCCATAAGCCTAACCCTAGCAGTTAATTCGGGTGCGGGCGAATTAACGGACAAAAACCAGTTGCTGAAATGCGTTCCTGCGTCTGGCCCACGGGTTAGGGTAAGGGTTAAGATTAGACGCTCCGACGCGACGCATAGCCTAGTACCTAGCCTAGTTATAAGCTGCATTCATATACTGAGCCGTGTATAACAAGGCTACCTAGTACCCGACTCCCCGTCAATAGTCACATGTGGTGAAGATTGTGTGATGGTGTATGTCCTGGACTACGCAGCCTTTGATGCTTCGGTTGACGATTCATGTCCTTGGCGGGGGAGAGAATAGCCGCTGCTGGAGAAGGCAGAACAGTGAATCGTGATTGGGCGAATAACGTAACCAATAAGCATATCGTGGACTTAATGAGTGCATTGGTTTTACACGACCAGATTAGATCTCTGCAGCCCCCTCTCAACCTGTCGCCAAGTCGGTGTCAACATTCGATATGCGAATTCTTCCTGCGCAAACAAGTCGCCTAACGTTATCTGCTACGTGAATCAACTTTGACATTGTAGGTCTACAAGATATCGTGCACAAACTGGCTGAAGATACAGCTGCCATGCTATATTTGCTGCGACAAAATCAAGGCTGGAAAAAATCTCAAAAGTCCATTTTATATTTTTTTGGTTTTTACACGCAACAGCGTGTAATGCTTCGCGCGCCTTAGCTATCGTCGAAGTGTCCGTCTGTCTGTCCATCCGTTACATTCTGCAGCCTTATCATAACGGTGCAGGCTAGAATTGCGAAATTTTTACTGTGCGCTGTCACAAGGATGGTAGTTTATGTGACAAAATTTCTTGCTACTGTGTGAGTGGATTTCCCGCGAACGAGGGTGTCAAATAAGGATACCACCCTAAAAAGTTTTTATTTTGAAAGTTAAAGGTTAAAGGTGGTGCTTTATAGCTCTTATTGGAAACCTATTCAAGAGCTACGAAACGTCACCTGCCGTATAGGATCACAGTGTTACCTGCCACCCGACACAGTAGGTGAACACGCCCCGCTTTGAACTCAGCCAGATAGACCTATACTCGATTTACCTATCCCGAAGGGATGGACGGCAAAGTTGATTTAGGCGGCTCCTGATAACATGGGTATATGTACCCCATGTGGGTGTAATCTGTCCCATATAGCCATATGTCTCCCATATTAACACCCATATTGAAAATCTGTCTGTCGACTGCAGTAATACACCCATGATCAGACCACATATATTTCGGTATATAAATTGGCATAAATGAATTGTGAAATAGATGTAAACTTATCAGCACATGTGTTTGCAGCGAATGCCGGACATTCTTCCCCTCGGTCACGATTCCCCCTAGGACATTCTTCCCCCCGGTCGTAATTCCCCCTTTTACAGTGGTAGGCCTAAAAGTAGGAATTGTAAGGCGGCGGTCTCTCATCACGTCTGCAATCGTAGCTCTAGTAGTTATAATAGAACAACGTTGCCGGTTACGACTCCCCTTTGACAGCAGCAACAGACCTGCTCAAGCCGATCGTCGATCAAAAGTAAAATAGTTTAATTTGGAATCACGTCTTTAATCATACCTCCCCCGTAACGACTCCGCTTTGTCCGGTGAACAGCAACAGATCTGCTCAAGTAGAGCTGAAGGCAAAACAAGAACTTCAAAGAAGAGATTGAGAAGGTGTGAACGACAATTTGGGTTAGTATAAAGTGTCACGTACGTGAATCTTTTGTGACATCGATAGTATTCGTCTGCAGACACTCCAGGCCTTAGGTCATGCATAAGACTTGTTAAGTAATGAACAGTTGTCGATGAGCATGCCCTGTTTTTCGTAACTGGGTAACTACAACTGCATGTAATTAGGTGAAGTTTTTCTATATTCAGATATTTCACCTCTGGACTTAATGCTGTTCTCCTTGCACCTTATTATGAGTTGATGAGTGATTAAAAAGTACCGTGTAAAAGTGTTTAGATAATCGTTCGTTTCTACGGGAGTTGTAACCGGCAACGTTGTTCTATTGTCACTACTACAGCTACGATTACAGGCGTGATTACAGACTGAAACAATTCCTACTTTTAGGCCTACCACTGTAAAAGGGGGAATTACGACCGGGGGGAAGAATGCCCTAGGGGGAATCGTGACCGGGGGAAGAATGTCCGGAAACCGTTTGGAGCACAGAAACTGCATCAATAGCAGCGAGTTTTGCTATTTTTGTTGATTTGTAGAAGAGAATGGCAATTTTAGCCAAATACGTTACTTATTTATTGTTCCACCACGTCGTTTTGAATTGTTAGCGCCATTTTGGTTTGTTGTGTTTGTTTTATTTTTTGGTTTACATCTGGACTTATTTGTGCAATAGGGACGGTACGCTGAATAATTATGGATGCAGTTACAACAGCCATTTGTCCAAGTGCGAGGGCATTGTTTGAAAATGCGACAAAACTGGACGTTGTGCTATATAATGGGGTATGGGTAAAACGCGCCTGGTGTGCATTGTGCACAAGCGCGTCTAATGTCTACTATCATCATCATCATCTAGTTCATTTATTGCATGCATTCAGCAACAACCAGTGGCGTCGTGGCAGGGGCCAGCATGCTACTCCCCCTAATTTTAGGCTGTCCGGAAATTGTCGGAAAACCTTTTGTCCAAAAATTGGAGTAAGAAATGTGACATTTTGGGCTGAAAATTTAATTTTCAGAAAATGTAGGAACAAAATTGAAATTTAGAGCTCCCTTATTCTATTCTGTTGGAAGTTTAGACTTTAGATTTTAGAAGCATGCATATCGGTAACACTAAATACCGAAACTATAGACAATATTTTTGGTAGTTTTCAGTAGTTTTGGTAGCGAAACCCTAAAACGAAATACTGAAAACAATAACGAAAACTTATGGGGATAGGGTTTTTGGTAGTTTTTAGAATTTAGGGCTTACCGGATACATTTTTGGTAGTTTTTGGTATGCACGGTGATACTTTCAGATCGTTGATCTGAAAATGTGTGCAAAAACTGATCTGTTCAGATCACTGATCTGAGCACTTCAGGATAGTCTGCCAGTGTGCTGCTGTAATGACATGTCTGTGGCGCGCCGCAGACACGTGTAGTCAAGGCAGCTGACCAACTGACGACCTCAGCCCCAACAGGATATCGCGTGTTACGTGCAGTTGGCCAACTTTGCAGACTCGGAGCATTCAAGTCCAATACATCACCAATGATACACCGTTAATATAAAAATCACTGCTAGCGGTAGATCGGCGATCTCGCACTAGTGAGCTGAAAATTACTAGCGGTAGATCGCCACTTTATCTAATTACATTTATTTCGGTATCAATGCCAGAATGCAGTCACATTTCTGCCCTGCATTACCAAGACTGTGGTTGGAACTAAAATATCAGTCACTTTGTTATCAATTACCACACATTAAATAAAATTTATTCAAAAACAATATATTTCGGCTTTGGCTTAAGACAGACTCTGATATAATACCGAATAAGCCTGATTTAAATATGTGACAGTGTCATGGCACGGTTTATAAACCTTCTACTTCTACCAGGAATATAAGTTGTACCATATACCCAATAATGTGTCTACCCGATCTACCTCTAGCAATTTTTCAGTGCTAAGAGCAAGATCGCCGATCTACCGCTAGAATTATCATAATATAAATGTCCATTTCTCATTACGTTACTCTGTAAAATACACTAAACCTAACTCTAACTTTAAAGTTAGAACTGAACCCTAAACACTAACCCTAACCATAATGCTAACCCTAATAAAATATTAATAATATATCCTAGTACATTACACATAACAGTAACACCCTTTTATGAATCTATTTGCGTATGCACAGTGCCAAATTCAGATCAGCGATCTGAGAATCTTTATCAAAAATTGATACCTTCAGATCAGCGATCTGAAAAATGTGTCAAAAGTGATAGGTTCAGATCACCAATCTGAACGCGATCTGAACGTATAATTGTCAGCTTGAGTTATGAGGTTGTAATGTTATGTGTGCATTACAATATTAATGTTTGTTTATTTATGTAATGGTGTTTGATAGTTTACCCTTATGTACTATGGCTATGCTAACCTGCCTGGATCCTGCTACAGATGTCATATAGTAAGTAGGTGAGTAAAATGTAAATTATACCGGTATATAGTGCATCCAATGTCTACTATCATATGCCGCCAGATTTAGAATAGAAAGCACTATTGTCACTTTATCAGCCCATGCCTCCAGAGTGGTGAGTGTTTTTTACGTGCTCGTATGGTAGTTATAAGCTGTTGTGTTGTAGATGTAATGTCGCAGTCGCAGACAGGGACAGTATCATAAACACAGTAATCATGTGTATTTAACTCAAGTTCAACTGCTTCAGTCAAGTCATCACCGACAGCCAGTGTTGGTAAGAGACATATGTCTTATGGGCATTATATATCTGTAAGTGGTAGATAGGATTTGTACATTGGTTTTGAAAGCTTTAGACATTATTATTGTGTGTTAAGGTGAAATTTTGGTTCATGCTTTGTGATAGACTGAACTGATAGTAATGGAAGTTATTGCCGAGGAGTTGTGTGATGTTTTTATAAGGGAGAAGATCAGGGCTCGAAGTGGGATGGACGGATGGTATGGACTGATATGGCATACACCGGCACTTTTTTGAGAAAAGACATACCTGTATGCTTAAATGCAGGCATTTTTCTTAGATATAGGCAACTAGTCGTTGATGTTTCCGTCAATCAGTGGCCCAATTAGTGCTAGCTTGTTTAGTTAACAATCATTTTTGGTTCCAATTTGCATTTATTCTTTAAACTGTACAAGGGGAGGAAGGGAAAGCTACCATATTGGCACTTATTTTTTCCCACTTCCAGCTCTAGAGAAGATTGACGGGGCAACCCGACAACCAGTTAAACCACATTTACTTAAAGATGGCATGTGCATGACTGCATGTGTACGTTTTCAGCAGCATTCAAGTCTTATTTACTGCAAAGCCTGACTATACTCAACAACACTGTTGATGATATTAAACAGTGGCTGGATTTTGAGATGCGAGTTCTGCAGGACATTCAATGCATGGTAATAGAAATTTGTTTAATTTGCTTTTCAGTCAGTATGAACAGGTTCTGTTGATTTGTTGTAAAAATACAGTAAAATGATTAAAATTGGTGTTAAAGCCAAATTTGGAAACTTTGAATACCTGACATGTCTAACTGCAGATTTGTTGACTGATCATGTAAATTTTTTAAATGTTCTATTTCGTTTTGTTGATGTTTTTGATAAAATTACAAATAAAATTGTGCAGTGTATTTTTGAAGCATTCTCTATGTTGACCTCTTCTGTCTTGTTACTACTGTTTTAGTAGGCCTGTTTTATTTTTTTTCTCTTTTTTATGGGCCTTGAACCTGTAACAAATTTCAGCTGAGTTGAGTTTACTAAACTCACAGATGCAAGTTGTGTAATTTATATTTCTCGTGCGCTTGTCTGCAGTGGGCCCATATATTGCTAATGTATTCTATATCTGTTAACCATTTAATTTTATAAGGTTGTAGGCGTGCAAGCCATAGGCATGCCGGTCAGCGACTCTGCATCCAATCACATGTGTGCAGCGATGATGCGGTTGTATCTCAATATACAACATCAACATATCTTCAGGGATCCCCCAACATCGTGCCAGAGGCGCAGCCTCCCGAATCATCAGTCACACAACCCATGTTCGCAGTGAGACAACACAACAACAACTAACTGACTGACCGTGCTGCGATGTGACCGCATCATTGCTGCACGCATGTGATTGGGCGTTGACTGATGTGCGTAGTGTGTACAGCCTGCATGCCTACACCTTTACAATTTATAAACTAACAGTGTTGTTTAAGGCCTGACATGATAGTCTGGGATGAATTTTTTTACAAAAGGCCCTGCTATTTTGGTACCTTAAGTCCTAGCAAGTCCTTATTTTTTAGCCAGGCATTTGAGTGAAAGCCTTGATAGAGTGTGAATTTCGCACTGCTGCTATATGCTTACAGCAGCTGTTGTGCTTTTGTGTCTGTCTTCCAGATGCTGCGCAATGTCATTGATGTTTCCCGTCGTCTGACAATGCCAGTTTTGTGCTATGGGTGCGCTTGACATGAGAGACACCTCACCATCTGGGCAGCAGGACAGGCTGGCTTCAACACGTGCCTCAGCAGCAGCAGCGAGCCTCAATAACACTGACTGATGCTGACTGACATTCTATCACTCATCTATGACACGCTCTGCAGATGTAACTTTATTTTTATGCATTGTATATTTCTTGCTGCAACAGTGAACAAGTTGCTAACTGTACACTACGGAACTACAGATTTGCCAAAATTATCACACTGTGATAATTTTACCTCAATGCAAAATAACTGCACACAATTGGTCCAAATTGCGTCACATGACAAATGTGATATAGTCACTGAACCTGAATCAATAGTGCCATCCGGGGACTATGGAGTAACATCCATAGTCCCCGGAGGGCACTATTGAAATGATTTTAGGCTAAAACGTCCATCATAGTGTTGTGTGATGCATGTATTGTGTACATGTACCAGACTAAACTGTACGTTGTAGTGTTGTGTGCATATATTGTGTCTAAACCGTACGTGGTATGTTGTCAGCAGACGACTATGTTGTTTGTTTATTTATTTGAAGGGACCATAAAATAGCATTTAGTCAAAGGGACCAGAAAATTTTGCGTTGAAGTATGACAAAACAAATAGCAACTGGCGTCATTGATCATTTTTGGAATTTTCCCCCTCTGTTCGTAAAATATTGCCTTTGGTCTTCGTCCTTGGGCAATATTTTACAAACTTATATTCAGGAAAAAATTCCAATAACGACTTCGACGCCAGTCACTGTGTATAGTATACACTGCAAGGGTGCACTGGATCCAGAGTGTTCAGATCCAAGCCAGATCTGTAGACTTTGGACTCGAATCCATGCTCCCGATCCACCGATTGGTCCAAGTCTGATCCACGAATGCACGATCTGGCCAGATCTGGATTTGGTGCCACCCCTAATATTACATGTAATTAACAAGAAATATTTTAGATTGTGACCAATCTAATGTACTCCTCGCGCGCATTATTTTCTTTTGTATTCTTTAACTGCTTTTTAGTTCCTTTCCTTTCACACCGCAAATAGTGGCTAAGCAGACAGGGGGTGACTTTTTCACGGGGGCACTGTACGTAGGGATCGGATAAGGCTATTCCGGTCATCGGTCGGTTCTCAATATTACACTGATGTTATTTACTCCTCTTCGCTACGTTAGGAACGTAGCGCGCAAGGAGTAAAAATTGCACTGTGGTTAGTGATGAACCCTGGTATTTCGTAGTGTGCGAATGGTTAGCTTGATTTATGAGGTCATAATCTTATGTGTACGTTACAATATTAATGTTTGTTTATTCATGTAATGTTAGCATTTAAGTTTCTGGCTGTTAGTTGTCACTGGCTGCTTTTCCAATTTTCATACTATGACTTTCATTTTGAATGTAGTAGCTAACCTTCCCTATTTGACTGACTGATGATAGACTTTTTTGCAATTTGGTTATATTGTGTGTGCATATGTGAAATAATAAGTGGTGGAATTGCATCTGTGTTTCAGTGAATTCACAGAAGTTAGTTGTTAGTTTTTGTGTAAGCAGTTTACTGTTTAGTGCAATGCTATGGGGTGTAAAAGTATTATAGCCATACTTTACTATTGTCAGTGGCAGATCTAATTGAGCCTCTGGTCAATGCCCAAGTGAGGATCCATTAATTACTGAGAACCAATTATATTTAGGCCTATAATACTACCTTCATAAAAAATTATATATGGCACCCATGTAGAATACATATAGGTTTCTTATATGGGCCCCATGTAACACCCATATACCACCTATATATCGTACCTATATGGACACCCACTGACTTTTTGTGGTGCAAAAAATATGACACACGCATATAGCATTACCACATAGACGCCCATATAGCATCATATATGGGAGTCATCTGGGTGTATATATTGAATGCTGTCTGGGATATGGTTACATACGGAGATAGTTTACCTGCCCGTAGGCAGTCATCTATCCAGGTACTAACTCTGCCCGGCTTAAAGTAACTTCGTTAATCGGATAAAACACGTTACCGGTACGCCACGCCACCAATCCGCCATTGGCTCGTCTAGCGTAAAAACGGTTGCAGGTAAGTAGATAGACCCTAGCCATGCCACAATTTTTGGCCGCAGGCACATATTTACTGCATCGCCCAACTCTAGCTGCTTGTTAGGCGTCCATGTTGCCGAGTTTAATATTCTGCGCACACCATACAGGTTACATATTCATTGGCTCCTCCACAACAAGCTCGCCACACGATTTGGCCATAGGACGAGGCCCTTTACATATTTGCTGCACTACCCAGCTTTAGCCGCTTATTTACTTATTTATTGTCAAGGCTAAATATAGAAGTTAATCAGTTCGAACAACTCTAACTACATCTGCCGCCATCTGGCGAATCTATTAGAGGTCGACCAAGAGAATACTAATAGTTTAATGGTCTTCATTTTATTCATTTATTTTTATATTCTTATGTCGTCAGTTTCCTAAATTGTCAAGTGGAAATGTGTAATGTGTTGAAGCGTCATTTAGTTAGTTGACAGTACAATAACAAGGGCTATTAGATGATAAAGCGCAAACGGAAGATACGATACATCAGTATTAAGTCAGCTCCGTCGGTTAAGCGCTTCGGGGTTGCATACGAGTACCTGGGTTCGAATCCCAGTCTTGATTTTACCGACAAAATATCGCTAAGAAAAGTCCCGTACTACGGGAGAAAAAGTCCCGAGATTTGGGACAAAATGAAAATACATTTGATGAAAATACATTTGATTTAATGCAAATTATTACAGAAATATGTATATATTGCAAAAATAAATTTGTCCCAAATCTCGGGAATTCCCAAATGTTGGGAAAAATATCATGATGCTAATGTGTATTTCTGAACAGGAGCAAAGCGCCAACAAGCACCGTTCAGTTTGGAGAAGTTTCAAGAGCAGCTGAAGAAGAGCGTCGTCGTTTGTTCGACCAGTTTACACGATGACAGCCTATCGAATACGGAGCAAAAAGTAGCTGAACAAATGACAGAATTTAATGCGGTCATCGGCTCTAACAGCCGTCAAAATACATATAATTATTGCATGATCGGGCGCAACTTAGGAGAACTGCAGAAAAGAGGTAAAAAGGGCAAAAAAACTGGTCGATTATGTTCAGCGTTATCTCCCGGCAAAACAGTACAGTCGTAGCCAAGTTTATTTTTTGATAGACCTACAGAAACTGGCACAGGAATACAACCAACTTATGTATGTGACGCTGGGCATTGGTGTTCTTAAAACCAAGTTCCGTTTTGTAAAACTTGCGCTCGCTGCCGACAAAGAGTTTTGGCAGTAGACTTGTGTATCAGATTGCGCTAGCGGTATGACATCGCTGTATAGGCCTACATGGTTTTTCCGTTCTGTGACTTGGTTTTGGAATTCTTTTTTGTCTGAGAGCGTACGATAAGATGTGTTGTAGAAGTAAGTAGGAATAAAGATTTACTGTCTTGCATTTTTTGTGTTATAAATTTTTCCTTTATAAATAAGGTTGTAATATAAATGGATCTCACAAAAGAACAAATAAGAAAACTAGAACAAGCAAAGCAAACTTTCAAAATACAAGAGCTTACTAAAGAACAAGCTGAGTTTATTTTAGGAAGAAAATTAACTGATAAAGCATGGAAAGATTATAAAACTTCAGAAGATAGAAAACGTAAGAAAACAAATATTGAAGTTTACTCGGTTAAGCATTTATTTATGCAGTTGAAGAAAAAGACAAAGAAACCTGACTTTAGCTATTCAGATATTGCAAAACCTGCAGCAAAAAGGCACAGCGTTTACAGACTAAACAACAACAGCAGGATACTGATGAAGTTTACAGGGTAGCCAAATTATTTAAAAGTAAGCAAAATAGTTACAGAATAGAAAAAATTCAAGAATACAAATTCGATAAATTTAGTTCGAGTAGATCACACTGGAAAATATATGGTGATGTTGATATCTTTCAAATACACACTGTGATAGAAGAACTGATATGTAAAATGACAGAGGGCCTATCAGATAATGTGAAATTACAAATTATTCTAGAAAACGATAATAATGACAAGGTGAATCAAACAGCGTTGTTAAACAAAGCAGATATGATTGCAAAGCTAGTAGATTGGGTTATATTACTTATAGATTATCATGATATGCATATCGAAGACATTGCTGTAAAATTATTAAAGACTAAGATTCCTACAGGTACAGGGCGTAGAGTCAACAAGATAATAACTGTAGATAGCAAACGTAGTATAATTCAGATTAGAAACAAAGATACAGTATGTCTGGCAAGAGCAATTGTAGTAGGCCTAGCAGTAAATCACAAAGAAAAATTGCAGACTACTTTCAAAAATAATCTCACAGAAGATGAAATGAAAGAAATTAACAAAGGTAGGAAAGGTAGTTCACTAATAAATGAAGGCATAGTATCTGAAAACGAGAAGTCATATTTAATAGACGGTAGAAAAATCCAAAAGATTTTAGCACATGCTTTACACAGAATATGTAATATTCCAGTAAAAGAAACAGACAGATTAATAAGATTAATAAGATCATTTCAAGATGTGAAGTTGTTTGAAGAAGAGTTAGACATAGAAATACAAATATATAATTTCGAATCCAAACAGATTTACAAAGGCAACGAAAATCAAATCAAAGTCTACATTCTGATGTCCGAGAGCCATTTTGATGTAATTAGTAACATTGCAGGTTTTACATGTGCAAACGAGGATCGCAATAAGTGCAAGGCATGTAAAAACGAAACTAAATGCAATGTAGAAGAACCTGGACTTTCTTGCATAAAGTGCTGTAAGTATTTCTATGGACAATCCTGCTTTAATAATCATATAAAGAATAAAAAATGTATCAAGCATTCCTATATGTGCAAAAAGTGCCATAAATTTTATAAAACTGCAGATGTAAAGTTAAAAGATCACAGATGTGATCAACTAAAATGTGGAAATTGTAAAGAGTATGTCAATGAAGGCCATCAGTGCTACATACTTAAAAAAGATATAAAGCCTCATAGCGAAAAATATTGGTTCTTTGACTTTGAAAGCAAACTGGATATGAAATGTAAACAACATGTAGTAAATTATTGTGTTGCACAAGATTTCAATGGTTGTGAAGAAACATTTACAAACATTGATGATTTCTGTAAATGGGCATTTAATTCAAAACGGAAGAATCATACATTTCTGGCACACTATGGTAAAGGCTATGATTTTCAATTTATTGTAGAGTGGTTAGTAGCACACGGTGTGAAACCAAGCATCATACACAATGGCCAGAAAATTATACAGTTGGAGGTTAAACATGGGTATAATATTAGGTTCATAGATAGTCTTTCATTTACATTAATACCTCTTACAGATTTTCCTAAGACATTTGGCCTGACTGAACTAACTAAGGGGCATTTTCCACATAAATTTAACACAACAGAAAACCAGAATTACGTTGGACCATATCCAGATAAAGAATATTACGGTTATGATCAGATGAAGATAGCAGACAGAGAAAAATTCGATGAATGGTATGAAACGACAAAAAGCAAAACTTTTGATTTTAAGCAGGAAATGTACAACTGTTGTAAGAGTGATGTTGATATATTGCGAAAAGGTTGTTTAAAATTAAGAAAGTTGTTCATTCAAATAGCAAACATTGATCCATTTCAGTATATAACTATAGCCAGCGTCTGCCATGCTATTTATAGGAGTGAATTTTTACTAGAGAACACAATAGGCGTTTGCGACGAAGCACAAGTTGATACGTATTCGATAAAGTCAATAAAATGGTTAAAATTTATGACAGAAAACTACCAAATTAACACTAAACATGCCTGTGATGGGGGCGAACAAGTAATAATTGTAGATGGTAAATCGCTTAAAATTAATGGATATTGCGAAGAAACAAAAACTATATGTCAATTTCATGGCTGTTATTGGCACCGTTGTAATAAATGTTATGAAGAAAATACAATCAATAGATTTAATCAACATTCTATGAAATATTTGTATAATAGAACATTAGCTATTGATGAATTTATTAAAAGAAAGGGGTATAATTTTATAACAATATGGGAACATGAATTTGATAGAAACAAGGATATAAAAAAAATAACACTAAACGAATATGACTTGGTAAAGCCTCCAAAAATTAGACAAGATGGCTTTCATGGAGGACGATGTAAGCCGGTTAAATTAATTTATGATTTTAAAAATAAAGATGTAAAAGGAAAATATATAGATGTTGTCAGTTTGTATCCAACAGTCATGTATTATGATAGATATCCAACAGGTCATCCAATAAAAATTTCAAAGCCTAAGCAATACGACAATAATTGGTTTGGTCTTGTTTATTGTAAAGTTTTGCCTTCAAGAAACCTTTATCTACCCGTACTGCCTTACAAACAAAAAACTAAACAAGCCACAAAACTTTTATTTGGACTATGCAGATGCTGTATGGCTCGAATAGATGCAAAATGTACACATTTTAATACAACTAAGGATGGGATAAAATGTGATTCAAGCTGTAAAATAAAAGCTTGTCCAAAATGTAAAGTTGCAAGAAAAATAAGAAAACAGAACTGCCAGGAATGCTATGATGAAAGAAATGCAGACTGCACACACTCGGATTCACAAAGAGCCATCACTGGATTATGGACTACAGCAGAAATGCAAAAAGCGCTCAAGAAAGGTTACAAGATCATCGGAATTTATAACGTTTGGCATTTCAAACACAGCAGCACAGATCTGTGGAAAGGATATGTAAGAAAATTTTTAAAGATTAAGCTAGAAAGCAGCAAGTTTACATGCAGTGAAGAAGAGTACAGAGAAAAGGCAAGAAAGTTTGGCATAGAATTGGGTGATCTGAAAGAAAATCTAGGCCTGAGACAAAAATGTAAGTTATTGTGATACGGACAGCGTAGTGTATATCGAAAACGAACAGACAAAAGAGATTGTAGATAAATATATCGGGGATGGGTTGGGAGATTGGACTGATGAGTTGGAAGGTAATCACATGGAGTTCTGGTGTGTTGCTCAGGCGAAAGATTACGGATATTTATTAAATAATGGAAACTCAAAAGGAAAATTAAAAGGATTTAAAGTTGCAGGCGAGACCGAAGAAAAGATGACAAATGAGCAAAGAATAAAGCTCATTAAGGGTGCGATTGATCCCATAGATGTGAATTATAAACAATTCAAGATCGAAAACTGTAAAATATTTACAAAAGACATGATAAAACAATGGGCGTTCAAATTTGATTAAAAAAATGATTAGAAAAATAGGTGAAGATGATATAGATACATTGCCATATGGTTATTAATTTCATACAAAAATGGAATATAATAAATGAATTTCTTTTACAAGGATGCCAAAGAAAAGATCCATCACGAGTATTTCCCCGAGAGCTTTAGAATGCTGATAGTAGGTCAGTCAGGAGCCGGAAAGACGGCGATGTTAATGCGCTTGTTATTGACCCCGAGTCTACTGAACTACGACAAACTATACGTATTTGCTAGATCGTTTCATCAGCCGGAATATCAATGCCTAATGGAGGGGTTTGAGAATAAGCTTCACAAGTTGGACATTCAGGATATGTTAGGTGTCGGAGATCTAATTAGAAAGAAGAAATCATCAATCAAAGAAGTAGCTGTTGGCTTGAGAGAACATAACGATGAGAATGGTATCGAGCCATCGACAATAGAGGCCAAATTTTACAGTTCTTCAGATGACATTCCAGATCCAGCAGGCCTAGATAGATCGGTTAGAAATCTCATGGTGTTTGATGACATAATGACAGACAAGAAACAAACGACTGCCGAAAATTACTGGACGAGGGGTAGAAGCTGTAACTGTGACTCGATCTACCTCGCTCAAAATTATACCCGTCTTTCATTACACACGATTAGATCTAATGCAAACTTTATGATATTTTTTAAGTCATCTGCTTTAGTCGTCGAGCAGTTGCACAGAAATTTTGCTTCAGTTGACATGTCGATTGATGAATTCAAGAAGCTGTGTAAGAACTGCTGGGACCCCAAGTATGGATATCTTGTTATTGATCTGTCGAGGGATTATGAGTCCGGGCAGAAGTACAGAAATTATCTTTATAAATAAACGTTTACAATAAATGAATGAAGTTATGAAAATCAAGGATCTAGCATCTGGTGAATATACTGTCACATCATATGAACTTAAGAACGGTCTTTATGGGAACTTGTACATTGTTGATCTTATAGACGAGAACAATAACGAATCTCTGCAGGTATGATCTACCTCGCATCTTGCCAACTACATATCAGCGACCAAGCCGAAAAAGAAGTTTAAGATTAACATTGAACAGAACAAGATTAAGATAGATGGATATTCTAGGAAGGTGATTCTTCAGTGAAATATATTTTTTATAAACAGGTACACCTAATAAATAGCGATGGATTCTCAAATCTACTGTTTAAAATGTAGAGCCTTTACACCTAATGAAGATTTGCATGTTGAAACAATAACAACAAAAGGTCAGCAGAGAACGATGCAGAAAACTAAATGTTCGGTATGCGGAAAAATCAAGAACAGGATTATTAAAAATACTTTATACAATATTGGCCTATATAAATGAACATCTAAAAACAATAAGCGGTATTCAAGTATTGGAACATGATTTAGCCACAGAACATAATTTAAGCAGACATGTACGACATCAGCTGGATATTGATTGGAGTGGCAGTACTTTTGCAGAATACTGTAAAAGTAAAAATAATGTTTCTCTGACAATATTAAAATGGCTGTATGAAAAAGAAAATCTTAATAAAGAGGAACTAAATAAATGTATGATTGAAGCTGCTAAGAATGGTCAAATTGCTATAGTTAAATTTTGTGCAGAACAGGGTGCTACTAAATTTGATGAAGCGATGTGGAGTGCTGCAATTAATGGTCATATTGATATAGTTGAATTTTGTGCAG
>Ga0209367_1006606_pt1 | contig 16031 bp, 10 predicted proteins | sample WorMetLIZISLAND2_FD_187412 | JGI IMG/M metagenome (GOLD analysis project Ga0209367, IMG submission 187412) | Marine gutless worms symbiont microbial communities from Max Planck institute for Marine Microbiology, Germany - Olavius geniculatus... ... | reverse complement strand
GTCATTGAATTCAGCGCCAATCGAGAGCCAGTGTACGACTTCCTATTAGTGATTAATAGTAACCTAGACCCTATCTCGCACCGTTACTGAGATACAGCGACTTATTGGCCAAAAATCGCAAATTTTGCCCACCCCCTCTTATTTATCGCCCTCGTTCGGGGTGACCCCCTTCGAATTTATGGAAAAGGTTTACGGTTCCTGAAACTAGAGTCTTCCAGGAAGCCGACGGTGAAGGTTTGGTGATTCTAGCTTGCACAGCTTGCACCGTTTTTGACTGATCCACCCGTGTGACGGACGGACAGACAGACAGAATTGCGATGGCTAAGACGCGCTGAAAGCAGTAGCTGCTTTCGCGCGTAAAAATGGGAAAACGACGTTCTCCCGCGTTCCCTCTCTATTTAAGTACTGGCCACCAGAAACAAATCACTATCTATGTTGGGCATGACCAACTCTTTTACAATATTTCACCAAAATTCGTGCATGATTTTTGCACTACTACAGCTGACAAAAATCGCGACTGATCGCCCAAAAGCAATATATCTTCCTTTCAATGAAGTGATACCTTCGAACTCCCAATAACTTGGTTTCAATGCGTCATTCAAGCAGTCAAGCGACTTTTTGGATTGGAGTTTACCGATCCGTGTACATCGAATGTTACTGGCGTGGGAAGTATGAGGCGGGAGACAATGTTCTGTAGGGGAGGGAAGGGCGGTCGCAGAAAATTAATCCACATTACGATCCGATGATCGGTCGGACAAGAGTCGGCTCATCGATCAGGACGGAACATCGTCGATAATGTGCCGATATTGCAGCGATTCATCAACGTTGCTCGACACCGCAGTACCAGTAGTCTAGACAAGGGGTCGGCCTACCAGCCCCCTATCTTTCAAGACATGACAAGCACACGTTTAAACTGCACTGAATATGGTCAATTGATTCTCAGGAAAATGATTGAAATTCCTGCCACTAGATCTGATATTTTAAAGTAGTAACTCACCAAATTCGATTTCGGCTGCAGCTTCGCCCCCAAACCCAGCTCGAGGAGGTCACAGTGCACTTCCAGCCCTTAGCTGCATTTAATGAGAAAATGAAAAGAGAGGGGGGAAAGGGAAAGAAAGCGGAAGGAGTGAGGGAAGCGAGAGTGAAAGAGAGGGGAGAGAGAAGAAGAGGAAGAAACGGGACGAGAAGGAAAAAGGCAGAAAGAGTAGAAGAAGGAAGGGCAGGAGAAGAAAGGGGAGGAATCGGAAAGGCAGGGGAAGAAAAGGGAGCCTATTCTCCCTAATTCACATTCCTGGCTTTATACGCCACCGCCCACGACTCATTGGTGAAGTTGGCACAGACAAACCGTCCGGACAAAGCGTCCTGAGCGAGTGAGCGTCCAGGTTCCACGCCCAGGGTCTCCGTTTAACTGGAATCCACCGGAGGAGGGACGAATCGAGCCTGTCTGGGGTGGTAAAATAACTGAGACGTTGAGTGTAAGAGAGAAGAAAAAGCGATGTGAGGGAAGTCATGTATAGGCTACCCAGTGGTGACGACAAGGCGTGGACCCAACCCCGATCTCGTTTTTTTGTTAAAAATAGATATTGGGAACTCAAGAAAATAATTAAAATTGTTGCCACCAGATCTCATATTTTAAAACTACGCCTATAATGCTCAAGTTCGATTTCGGCGACCCCGCTGGGAAGCTCACAGCGCTACCGAGACCCCTTAGGTGGAATTTAAGAGGTCCTGGGCTACTTCTAAGAGGAGAGAGGAGAGGGACTGGAAGAAGGGGAAAAAAGAAAGGGTTAGGGATGGGAAGGGAGGGAAGGCAAAAGAATGGAACGGAGGGGAGAAGAAGGAAGGCGAGCCCCCCATTTCACATTTCTGGCTACGCCGCTACCGCTTTGGGGGGACGCCTAGCCTACGTGTAAAACTAAAACAAATATGGAATAAAACTGAAATTTGCGTGCGATTTTGTTTTGGCAGTTATGGACGATTTTCGGCACTTACCAAAAACCGCCTTATAGAAAATCGAATACGAGTTTTAGTTTAGTTTTAGTTTTATATGTAGGCCCCCCCGTTAGCTCTCTCGATTGGGTCAGCCTGTTCTCGTCTGTCGTGTCCATGTCTCACCTTCTGTCTTCGTGATCGTCTTCGCGCCATTTATCTTCAGTTTATAGGCAGTGCGAGCTATGTGTACTGCTGTCGTGTCGGGAGACGAACTGTTCGTGGAATAGCGATATTGAATGATGATCGAGCGCCTATAGGCCTGAGTAGCGCGGCTGACAGATCTCCCCGGTGCGCGCCGCGTATCATTGCATTTCGCGAAAACTAGGCATGCACCGCGAACCAAAAACGTAGACTGTTATCATATCCTATCATCGTATCAAATTATATCATTTGCTGTGGCGTCCATGATCTGCGTATTTTGAAGCTTTACCAAATGTTGATCGAATTTAGATTTTTATTGGCACACTTTCTGTAAAATGTGCAATGTGGCCTACTGTATGGTGTATGTAATACAATAGGCTTAAATATCTTGCAACCGCACATGAAACGCGAATACACTATAGGCTTGTGGAATGTCAGAAAACTAAGTATTTGCTGCAGTTTATCCCATCATTTCTTTGCACAAAATTTTATAAATTAAGCAGACATTTCAAGCGGTCCAAATTGTTACCACGTACTTCACGTTATTACTGTTTATCAGCATCGCTGCGTTATGGAATTCAAAATGTCTATTTTTCGCAACTACAGTACGCAGGCTTATAAATTGTGCGCTAATTTGGCCTACAAGCTTACAATTTTGTACATTTAACTAGTTTTCGACTTCTACTCTACTTCTAGGCTGTATTTACTGTTTCTCGGTTATTTTAATGGTTATACTTCGTAAAAGTGTTGATTTAGAGCTACGTGGTGCAAAAAAATCTTTTCGCGTAGGCCCCTATCGTTCAGCACCTTTAGGCTAACGTTTTTGAAACGCATCCCGGCATCCGTGACATTTTATAAACTTGTCGTGATCATCGACGAATGCTTTCACAATTTCACTTAGTTGCAAGCATGTTTTACGACCAAAATATTCATTCGTTTCGCAATCCCTAACACCGCTGAGCAATAAATAAGGCTCAATAGGCGTTAACGCCGAAAGTAATTACATATCCACGGTGGCGTTCAGGTCAAATGATATTGAAATCAGCACTAATAAATCACAATTATCGATAACGTGGCCTGTGGTTTCGCCGTTGACATTTTAAGGCGGTATCGCTAAAAGCATCAGTGGTTAATGCGACGGACGTTACCATGGCGTAGTCTGTCCGTCTGTCACATTCTCCAGTTTAAGTTGTTGCTTAGTTAAATGTGATGTATTAAGCCTCGTATCAGCATTCGGCTCCTATCAGCATTTAGTTTTTATTTCTGCTTGTGAGTAATTGAGGAAGATGGCGGAAACGTTGGATCCGGGTCTCTAATGAGCAGGAAACAAACTAAAAGCACGCGACAGTGGAAGCAGATGCACGAATATGACACTGACATTATTGTGTACAGACAGCAACTAACGCAGGCACCAAGAGACGCCTAGCTGTTGACAGCTGTAAGTCAAGAACGGTGCAACATACCCCGGTAATGTAGCCCGGCCCACAGGGTGACGCAAAAAGAAATGGAAAGTACTATTTTCATTCGTCAAAATGTTTTAAGTTTCAAATTCCGCAGCGAATCTAGTTTCGCTATGTGCTGCAACGATTGGCGAGAAGGTAAAGATAAAGGTAAAGTCCGGTGCTTGTTATATAGGCCCTAGCGCTTTTTATTTTAAGGAGGGGTCACACTATCGGTCCGCACGGCCATCTATTGCCCACATAAGCAGACATACCACCACCACAATCAGTCACACCAGGCGTACGACCTTTAGACTACTGCTCATTTTTCATCTTGCTGAGAAATACGAATTTTATAGACAATGCACACTTAAGTATATTTGTTCGATTATGGTTTTATTTTTGAGATCGTCGAACAAAGCTACTAAGAAAAAGAATTGTCCTGCTGCATGTCTTACTTTTTTATGTGCCATCCGGTACATGTAGGGTGCCATTAGAAGCAACCACTTTCCTTGGGCAGCCGTCTCACCAAACGCTGCATTTAACATCTAGACGGTTGAAGCTCAAAAATAAACAAAGATGTCGACGTCTACTCCAGTGCAGTCTCGTATGCGGCCGTCCGTCATAGGAGACTACAGTAAATTGAGCTTAACGGTAGTTTAAAATAAAAAATAAATAAAAATTGCGTTATTAGAGGTCGTCACGCTCCGAGGGGGAAAGGGGTTTACATTATTGTGACGACGTGTGAGTGTGACGTAGGCGAGGGGGATTAAAAGATGTGTGACGTTACACACGTCACGTCACGTCTGTGGAAAGGCAAAATAGACAGCCAAATTCATGTTGCCAACTCGCCGTATGTGTCCGGACGAGAAACATTTAGAAACACTGTGCTTAATTTCACAATGCTTTATGCATTAAATTGACAGTGGACAATTTTGATAATGGATATAATTTTATGTATTAGAATTAAGATATGCTGAAACTCATCTCTGTGCTGTACACTACAGGCTGCCTGGGGGGTTAGACGTTTGTGACGTCATATTTAAAAGGAAGTTCAGGGAAGTGTGACGAAAAGGGGAGGGGGTAAATTTTTCCTTAAAATCGCGTGACGTTATTTATGGACGACCCCTTATTTTATTGAGTTAGTTTACGCTGTTAACTGTTGGCACTTCATTTGTATCATCGTCGTTGATCTCAGTTTTGGTCTCTTTCTCGAGTTAACATAGCCTAACTCTCGAAGTCTTAAAAGTTGCCCCTTAAGAAACGTAATACGTGTTGAGCGTAGTCCTCAATGGACTTAGACGCCTCTGGCTTGTTCTATCAGTTTTCGAGTGCAAAATCATATTAGGCCTATATTGTATTGCACTGACGAATAAAGGTGTATATATATTAGTTTGTTTAATATTTACTTATCGAACTACGTTTGTAGTCTTCAGAGATCATTTCTGTTCGTGTCCACATATCTCTGTAATTCTATTCAAACAGACATGTAGGGGCCTATACGGTTTGCGACTGAAGCTGCTGCTGCTACGACCAAGTCGCGTCTTAGCGTCGTCTTAAGGCGGAACGTGTTCGATTACCGTTTCTCTACAAATCTATTAGTCCGCTTTTCGGAGCGAGCTGTCACGACTAGCTGCGACTCGAATTGATTCTGTGACGGAAGCTTGGCTACAGGGGCCACTGTCCGTGCACACGGGCCGCCGGCACCCGGTACGGACAGGGTACGACACAGCGTACGGACAGGGTACGGTTACGGCATGTGATAAGCCTGGTACAGGGTACGAGCAGGGTACGGCGGGTACGGACAGGGTTGGGCTGTCAGGTTGACGACTCGGCGACCGCACGTACCCGATACCGGAATAACCTCGAACTGGTCGGGCACCTCGGTGATGTGCGGCGCTGCAGACTCATTTGTGATCCGCAGTGCAGTGGTTTGAGATCTGCTCGGTCGGTCCGCAAATCCGGATTTGTCGTGCAGTGTGGTCTTTATAATGTTGTCATAACGCCGAGCCTGCTATTGCAAATCATCGTTGTAATTTAATATGCAGTGAGAAGAACTCCACCAAGTTATCGTTATTATAACTGCACCAAATATTTTCATTTTTGACTGACAGGTTACACACAATAACTTACACCACAGTACGAATGAATCGAAAATATTATTGTTTGCTCTTAGGTTTTTTTGAATTTGAGTACTAATGTTTGTAACGTATTGTAGCGACGCTTTAAAGTGTAGTGGAAGTTCTAACTTTAATTGTCATTGCGCTGCGTATTTATATTGAAGTGTTTTGTTTATCCATTTGCTGTTTTCTGCCAGTAAGTGTTAAGTAAATAAAAATTTTCAATAAAAAATAGGATATTGATGTGCTCCATCTTTCAAGGTTAACAGTTAATTGTCGCAGATCTGTACGGTCGGTCCATTTTTTTGCTCAGTCTGCTGCGTCGTATAATGTAATCTTAATATTGTGATAACTCCAAGTCTCCGAGTCTTTTATCGTAAATCGTTAAAGAGGATGCAGTAAAAATTAAGCCACCGCGTGTTGAATATCACTAGCTAAATATTGACCGATTTGTAAAATTCCTTTGCTGACTGACTTTAGCGATTAATTTGCAAGCTGCAACAAAATGATCGATAAAGATCGTACCATATCACATTCACGAGTCGTCACGCTTGAGACGAGTGAAATTATGGGAACTTATAGCACTGTAAATGCTACAGTGAGGGATAGGAGGACTAAGTACGTCATAAAATAGGCTAAATCAGATTGTGAAATACTGGCAAGTCGCTCCTCCGCTCGTTGGTTTTTGTATGCGTTTGAGACTGGAATGCGGCCGACAGGTGGATCGATTATTTGCGTTCCGCCCGGCCAGTCAATGCGCTCATCATCGATCGATTTCCGCACACGTCACCGGTTTGTGCCATTGATATTCTTCCTTCACGATCACGCCTTCTCGTGAGACGAGGGCTCAATATAGTTTGCCAAACATTTAGCAAATGACGACCTAAATGTACTCGTAGAATGCGTATGAGCCAAGTCACACCTACGACGCCGACGCGAACTGTTGAGCTGAGTCGCGTCGGCGTCCACAAAAATACCCGATAGATGAACAGAACATAACGTTTGTATTAACTGTATTAAACACTGATTGATGCGCGTGTCTTAACACGTTTAATGTCCGCAGGCTGCTAGCCTGTCATTTAAATCTATGGCTTACAAAGAAAATAAAAACGCATGTCTCCACAATTTGCAATTTTTACAATGGATGCAGGAAAAAATAGTTTTCGCGGACGTATGCAGCCGTTATTCGTCGTCATTATCAGCATCATCATTTATTATTTTTGCATAGTTTTAGTAAAACGTAAGGAAAATGTTTTGCCAATATTAAAATAATAAAACTTGCTTGCTTGCATACTTGCTAACTTACTTATCTCAAAGTTAAGATCTCAAGACGCTCCATACATAAAAATAAACGCAAAAGAAATGCACCAAAAATACGCGAGCAATATAAAAAACGACAAAAACTGCAAATATACCGGACAGATCTTTATACGTTTTTTTTCTTAAATTAGTAAACAATTTAAAACTTTTTAAATAAGTAAGTATAGGCTAAAGAACGCATATATTACGCAGAAAAAACACGTCATAAAACTAGAATGTTTAGGATGTTTGCATTAAGTCTTGAGGAGCGTACAAAGCGACAGAACTAAAATAAACTGAAAGGTCATCTTAGTTCAGTTCAGTTTGGTTCAGTTTTGTCGCTTTGTACGCGCCTTTATATGCAAAAACAAGCAGGCGAACAACCAAGAAAACATTAAAAAATGCTAAAATATTTTTCGTAAGAGTCTCCGGGGCGGAATCCGCAGTGAACTCTAAAAGCGAGACAGTTGTTGTGTGTTAGTTTTTCGTTTAAATGTTCGCTCCATCTGTCGACGACCACCAGGCGCTAACTGCATGGCACGCGCGCACACACAGTACGTTATTACCTACTCGCAGTGTAGGTCTAACTGCAGTGTCCGGTGCAGCTTATCGTATCATTCAGCACGCGGAGGAGACCGTTTTGCGCAATCGATATTATCACCCAAACGTGTCGTCCGTCCGTTCGTCTGTTCTGGCGACCCAGTTTTAGGTTCATTGAACTCTGCTGTGCTTACCTACGGGTCACGTGGAGACTGGGGGTCAGCTAATACACGCCGTCAACGTGTCATCATCGTGTCGACTTCATTCGCGCACCTGCTGCTGCTGCTGACACCTGGCGACTGCGACGCGCACTGACGCCGACGAGTGATGCCGACTACCGCCAACGTCTCCTCCACCTATAGTTCCTGCTTTGTTCTCAGAATGCTGGCGCTGACGCAACCGCCACGGCGCTAACTAATCGGGCGTTAAGTTAATTTACTTACGCCCGTCGGAGTTACGGACGCGTTTCCGTGCGTGCGAATTTTCCGCGAAACCGAACGGCGAAAAGTTGCTTTGCAGCTCGGAATCATCGCGGTGTTTGCGTCTAATTTCAGCAAATTCCGAAGGGCGCGTGATGTCCTGACTGAAGACGATCAACGTTTAATAGGAGACAGCGTTTGATCGAATCGAGAGTAGGATCGATGGGTCGTCGTGTTTAAGAACGGGTTCGGCAACAACAACGCGAGCTCCTACCGCGTTTCCTTGGACATTTTTTTATCTTTAATTATTATCCTTATTATCCTTATCATCATCATCAGCAGCAGCAGCAGCAGTAGCAGCACCATCTGATCGGTCGCGACTCATACGTGCCGCGAAACGATGGAGTGGAGACAGGCTGTCATGACAGCCGTCATCACAGGTAAATAATAATATTCACCTGTATTGTTCAGCTTACCTTGTTCAGGTGCTCTGAGATCAGCCTGCTGAAGATGAATTTAAACTGGCCGTTAACATACCTGCTGAAACTTGCATCATTATTGAATTAACTATAATAATAGCATTTTAACCCTTGGGTGATATAGTTTCAGTGAAGTTTGGAAATTAAGAGATATATTAAAACGTTGGCACATTGTGCAGCACGTGCATTCCGCGCACGGAAAAACTGTTTTGTGACAAAAAAACATTGAAGCGCTGCAGCCTCGCTTAAGTCTTTCAAAAATTGCAACAAAGTCGACGCGTTTTTCTAGCTATGCTTTAGTGACGTAAAAAATTTTCCAACATTGTTTAGAAGCCAACAGAATGAATTGTGTCGCATCTGCACCTGTTTTTATCTACTGCGTTACGCTGGTCTGCAAAAAAAGCCGAGTGTTTTACAACTTTCATTAATACATTCGTCATATATTTGCCGATTTTCAAAATTTTTTAACTGGCACACTCAACAGTCACTTTGTAATCACTGATGATTCCATTACACCTCAAACGTGCACTGCACTACCTTGTAAAATGCTCGTATTAGACAGCTAAAATAGTACGTATGTCCGCGTGGTTTTCTTTGTGACGGACGGCAACCTCTATTGCCGCAACAGCTTTCTCATTTAGCGGATCTGTTCACATAATATTCGACCGATTAAATATTATTAAGACTTTCTATCGATCATAATAAATTGTCGAGCTGCCATGTACTAGCGTGATGGAAGCATGTGGTCGTTTAGCGACCGAACAATCCGACTAGCTGGTTTCATACACCGTGGTTCAGAAAACGCGTCAATTAACTTATGAACTAGAAAGCAGTCAGAGCCCGCAGACCTCCGCCAAGGCCATGTTGTTCGCCAGGTGGCAGCACCATATTCGGTTTGGCAGCGGTTTCCCTTATGCCCCATTGAAAGCAATGTTAACGAAAATTTCAAAGTGATCCAGAATCCAGGATTCTTTCCGGATCACCCCAAAATTGAATCACTGGTAGTTTTTGCCATTTCCGACATTACCAAAAAATTTCAGAAAGATCCGTCCATAACTTTTTGAGTTATCTTGCTGACACACAGACAGACAGACTAAGTCTGGCAAAAACATCCTTGGCGGAGATAAATATATCTTGATTCTTGAACCAAACAACTTAATTCAAATGAATCGATTAGTAGTACAATCAATTAAGAAAATCAGCTTTTGTAAGTTTATTTTTTATTATGATCGTAGTATTTTTTTAAAATTTATATCTGACAAGGTAGTATAGCGACATAGCTGAAGTTGGGAAAAAAACTTGCGCTCTATTTTATGTCTGAATAATCGCTGTATGGATGTGCACCAATTGTGATTCAGTTAAGTTATTCCTTTTGTTGTTCGCCTATTCCCATCGTTATCATGGTAGGTAAAAATGATATTCATAAACTTTTTGACCGCGACGACGACGACAGTGAATGCTATTGGTTGATTCTGCTGGCGGCGACGTTTAGCGCTGGTCAGCTCGTATAGACTCACGTACCGTCACTATAGACTTTGCCTCCACTGATCACAGCACGGCCTAGTAGTCTTTTCTAGCCCTGGATTGAGCTGGTGTGGTGACACATAAACAACATGGGACAGTCTTGTGAGTTTATGTTTCGCCGAGAAGTAGGATTAACACTATGGTTATCATTTTCTCTTAGAATAAATATTAAGATAATCGCAAACATGAACTGAAGTTTAACATCAGAGTGTGTTATTTTTTCTTAGAATCAACAATTTTGCGATTATCTAATTTACCATATAAGAAGTAAGTGATAAGTGGGTTTGGACCTGGATTGTCCAGTTTTGTTGTACGTCGCCTCATGTTTAAACTACAATGCCGTAACGTCTCACTTTGGGCTACGCGGTCTAACTTCCACGACGTTCAATGCAGTCGTCGTCACAACTTATTTCTCGACGTCGGCGATCGCGCAGCAGGCATGCTGACGAATGAACCGTCCAGCCGACGCGACCAAGCGTACGCGAACGACGTGCCATTGTGTGCGTTTGTGAACACTGCCCACAAAGCTGACCATCAAACGCTATACCATAGCTTCTCACCTCTAGACGATCACACCATAATCTCCGTCAATTGCTTCCTGGCTTCGTCTTTTTGTGCTGGTTCTGTAGGCTTGTATCTGGATTTTGCTAGAAGAATTAATCTGCGCTATAAGCATGCCGTTAGACGTACCATAGCTTCTTACTTATACTGTCGCACCATAACATCTTCTTATCTACATCACTGAGACCTTCCTGGCGCTGTCTTGTCACTGTGGTCTTACGCCACAGTTTCTGTGCCGGTTTCAAGTCTGTTTGGTCATTTCGTGGAGAAACTGTCTCGCTCTTGCTCACAAAGCGGACCATCAGTTAAGCTGCGTTCACTCGCATCAGCGGGGTGCCATTACACATTATTATTATTCGCCCGACACGCCTTGCACGACGTGCGCGAATAGAAATACAACAACAATATCGAAATTTCATACACCATAATACGTGTGCTAAAATGTTCTGATCCGACACGAAACCAAATCGCGATTATTAATAACAAGAAAAAATGTCGACGTCAAGTCCGACGTACTATGCGGCCGTCAGTTCAGTTGCCGAGCGTCTCAGGCGTTGACAATAAATTAGATCACGTCATGAGTCGTAATTACGCGAGTTATTGATCCCATACGTCATTTTCGTCAATTTTTGACGTTCGGTCGTCATTTCAACCTTTGAAACTAAACAAAACTAAGAAATCTGTGCTGGGAACGTTTACATCAATTTTAGTTTTGCAGAATGATCGATCTTGTTTTCGTGTTAGTAGCCCGTACGGGACAGACGGACAAAGTCAGACGAGCAAGACATACGTAATGCGGCCTATGGATATGGCGGTGATTTCTATAGCGCTCTGCAGTGGAAACTTCAAAGTTGGTGCATTGGCTGGTGCCAGTAGACCGGATCAGTGTACAAAAATGTCTGGTTGAACAAATAAATCAATTATGAGCTTGATGAAGAAATAACTGATGACCACTAAAACAGGAAAAGCAATCCTGTTGTATTATTTTTTGACGACAACAAGCAATGCGACATTCTGGGAAATTCTTGTGATGCGGCGTTGCAGTGGCTTTCGTGCAGTTACTGCTGTGTCTAATGGTGTTTAAGATCAGTGGGTTTTTTCAATTTTTATAGTAGGTTTACATCGTATGCTATTTTTTGTAACTTCTGTTGCGTTTTTGCGTTGTAAACAATTATTGGTTGATAAATTTGTCCCTAAAACGTCAGCTTCACAGAATCGGTAAACCCCTATCGTTGCGTGTGGCTCGCCAAGCCACCACCAGTCTACCACCCGTTGCTCGGTCAAGCGGGTTCCGGTTCAAGACAGACATTATGGCTTCGGACGGTCGGTCGGCGGTCCGGGCCGACAGACGAATGAGGCGACCCGTGAAATGCAGTGAATGGCAGTCGACGAGTAAAGAAAGCTAGCAGCAGCCTGCGTCTGAATCAACCGAATAAACATAACAACGACAACTAAACTGTCAAGCCTTTCGCAAGGCTAAACCTGTCCGCGGTAGCGGCCGTGGCATGCTGCGATATTTTATGGCAAAGGCGTCGGCGTCGGCCAATAGCTATCGGCCTAACAGCAGCTACTAACAGCATGGTCGTATCCTGCAATGGTAAAGTATCGGAGAATTCGGTCCTGTGGCATTGACGTTCGACCTATGACCTTGAAATTTAATAAGATTCTTGCGGTTGTAAAGTTGTATGCAGGCCTACGTGCAAAACTTCATCAAGTTGAGTGCAGCGGTCATGAGTTATCGCGGTGACAGAGAAACAAACAAAAAAATCTTTGCTCCAATGCTGAAAACAATGCTGTCGTCGCTACCGCGGACAGTAACAACAACAACAACAACACAGCAGTCCGGTGGGCGACCGTGCTCGCTGGCTGCAATGTAAAGAGCCATCATTAGTCGATAGTTAATAATTGATACTCGGGCAGCAGACAATGTGCAGTTTTTAATCAGTTAACTTTTGTTGGAGATATTGACAAAAGTATGACGATCTGCCTTTTTGTGAATTACGGTGTAGCGCTATTGCTGCCGACACTTGGATGTCAAATGTGACATTTTGTAGCGGCGCATTGTAGTAAAAACTTCTAATAATGCGTGGGCTACGTGTTCGAGCGTTGGCGGTTGGCATCGTGTATCATATATTGTATCATGGTTATCATATTCATATAGCATCCGCGGTCAGGCGTGCCGCAAATTTGTTGGCGGTACAGAAGCGACGGGCGACGTACTGTACATGACTGGTATTCGGTGGCGTCATTAGTAACAGCCTGCGGGGTCACGTGACCGGCGCTGACAGGGAAACATGGCAGCGCTCTGATGTCTGCGGCCGCAAAGGTCAGTTCACACTATACATCCACTCGACGTCGTTCGTCGTCGTCGTAGTTGCGTCGACGTCGCCTTAACTGACGTCAGTGTTGCTGTCATGTGTCGTAGTTGTTCTTATTATTATCATAGTTGTCGTGTCGCTGTCGTCACAACTGTTGTCGTCTTTGTCGTTATCGTCGTCTTTGCTTTAATTGTTGTCGTTGTTGATGTCATTTGTCGTCGTTGTTCTTATTGTTGTAGTTGTTCTGGTCATCACAATGTCGTCGTCGTTTTCTGAATTGTCGTTGTCACTGTCATTTGTCATTGTTCTCATTGTCATAGTTGTCGTATATGCCGTCGTTGTCGTCGTAGTTGCGCGTCGGCGTCGGTGCGGCAACATCGTCCATCAATCAAACAGACTTGACGTCACACCACGATCACCACCAGCGCCAGCGTCAGCGCAGAGCCAGTACTCCGGCGTCAGCAAGGCTCAGGGCTGAAACACTGTGCCTCGATCAACTTCGTCACAGGAGACCCTCGCCGCGTCCAGTCCACGGCCTCTCGGACCGGTCCCGGCAGGAGCGATCAGTGACAAATACGCAGAGACCCATCGACTATTCCTGCAGTAGAGAGAGAGGGAGAGACCGTACGGCGCGCTATTGCTGCGTGAATGCGATTGAGAAGAACTGATGATTAACAATCATCATGTCACTAACAGTACGGATAATCCGCCGTTTCATGCCGCGACATTGCTAATGGTATAACTGATGACACAAATGCAACTAGCAATGCTGACTGTGGTAGAATGGAGGCTATTGCTGCGTGTTTGCGTGTGAAATATTCATCGTCGTCATTCCACCTGATTGCCGCTCGACCATGAAACAGGCGATGGACCACCCGGTAGACACCCAGCAGCCGGCGTACACTCACTGATGCCACGACGCTCTAGAGTCTAGACCCTTATTTCACGTTCGCTCTGGTACTGCCTATCTCTAGCACTATGTCGGCAATGGTATAACGGGCTGATAATTACTCCATGGATGCACTCAAGTGTGACCAAACGAACTACGGTGTAGGCCATTCGACCGGCCGTCGGCGAGCGTGGAGTAGATGTCGGTTAAACTACTCGTCGCATTAAAGTAACAAGGTTCTGTGTCCATTTTTATCATTTTTATTCCTCGTGCGCTACGTTCCTAACGTAGCAAAGAGAAGTATATAAGATCAGTGTAATATTGAGGACCGACCGATCGACGACCGACCAATGACCGATCTCTGTTCCTGGAAGAGCCTTCCTGGAAGAACTTCGAACGGCCATATCTCCATAACGGTGCCAGATAGACGCAAGGTCACTATGAACCGCCGATAGGAAGTCGACACCCGGGAATCAAATGGTCACGTGACCGATGACGTCTCGTGACCCCAAAAGGTCAAACTCGTGACCCCATTATCTTTGAGGCGCCATATCTCTGTAACTAACGTCCGAACAGCCAGATATTTATTGTAAGCTTAAACTTGGCTAACCAGCAATACAAAATTAATGTATTGGCTTAGGCTGACCTATAAGAGGTAAAAGGTAATAAAACTCATAGCGGTAGCAGTCTTTTTTCATAATCATAACCATAGTAAAAAATTGAAAGATCTTTCACCATGTCATAACTCAGTGACTATGTCACGCACAGTGTAAAATAGTTTTCTTTTCGCCTCTTGATGACGTCAGTTGCACGGTTGATGCTGTCGGCGAGGTGATGCTGTTGGCACCGCTATTTGCGGTGTGAGAAGAAAGGAACTAAAAAGCAGTTAAAAGAATACAGGAGAAAATAATGCGCGCGAGGAGTACATTAGATTGGTCACAATCTAAAATATTTCTTGTTTTATTTTTTGTCATATTTATCAATATCGTACATTATTCTATGTTTACCGTACTAGACCGTGGTTTCCATTCACAGATATGTAGTCTATACTGTAACAGCAGTGTCACAAAGCCCCAAGTTCAACTTCAACGGGTTTCTGTAAAAATTACACAGTACTACGTCCTTCCTTTAAATATTTTTTACCACATGAGCAACCACAGTATCCAGTTATTTATCATGCTTGAGGTTCAAGTCCAGTTTTCGTAAAAAGTGAATACGTAACAGGGATTTAAGTCCACTGTTTCTATACTTTTTTTAATAATAACAAACTTCTAAGTACATACAGCTTCTACTTAAATTAAAATAACACATGTATAAGATAACAACAAAAGTAGATAAAAATCAAATATGCAAAACTAAGTTTTTTGCCATAATGCGATGCAGGTATAATGTTCAAATGCAGCTTATTGAAGTAGAAACAACATCGTAAACCTTCAAAAGCGAATTTCCACAAGTTACAATTTATTATGGACATAAAACTGTGTTACTTTGATGTGTCTGAAGTGTGATAAGTTCATTTAACACTTATTTATTCTACCTAAAGCCAGGGTTCACTTCAACATACATGTATCCTTTAGCTCAAGATAATATCCAATACGCGTTACACTTTCCACGGAGGGATGGCCAGACCGAGTTGATTTAGGCTACAAAACACAACGACTGGCAGTCGTAAAGATATTCATGCTAACTTTTAACGTAAAGTGACAAATAAAGCGAATAATTTCTAGACTGATATAAAAATAACACAAATTATTGGTGTTACTACTACTATTAGCGTCTGTGAAAAAACATGAAATAACTTATAATTTTAAAGTAATAGTCCAAAAAACTAAAATATAGAAAAATAATGTCTTTAAATGTGTAATGCCTGTCAATCTGTTTGTATGTCTTTATTACTTTTTGTTATTGTTCGTACTTTCTGCAAAATTCGCGAATAAAACTCAAAAGTAGTCATAATTGCTAAAACTTAGAAGAAAAGCGGCACATTATGATTCATTAAATTTCAAAAAGAATCAAAGTTGTGTAGATCTACCGTCGGCGAGTTGCTTTGGTCCGTTTCTGTCGTATGTGCTTTGTGATGTTTGTGTCGAATAAACGTGTTCATTACGGTGTAATCCTGCGGGCACGATACAGCTCATTAGAGAAGTGTGACTGTAGTGTTACACAAGAGTTGACAAGAAATATGAGCAAAGCTCACGAAACGCGCGAAAGCCTATAGCAGTTCCTGTTCGCAGGTAATCTTAGTCTATCTCCATCCATTTCGTCGTAATTCATCTTTGCAGCCAAAAATCGCCAAAAAATCACGTTAAA
>Ga0209367_1006605_pt1 | contig 16032 bp, 8 predicted proteins | sample WorMetLIZISLAND2_FD_187412 | JGI IMG/M metagenome (GOLD analysis project Ga0209367, IMG submission 187412) | Marine gutless worms symbiont microbial communities from Max Planck institute for Marine Microbiology, Germany - Olavius geniculatus... ... | reverse complement strand
GATTATATATAAAAAAACTGCAAGCAATTCATTTAATGTTGTATAAGCGCTGATGTAAAACTGCAAAAATCAAAAAGTATAAGCACAAACTAATGTATTAGCTTAGACATTTAATCTGTTCTCAGTAGCCAGATTTAAATGTCTAAGCTAATGCATAATGTTCGTGCTTATACTTTTTGGTTTTTGCAGTTTTACATCAGCGCTGATACAACATTAAATGAATTGCTTGCAGTTTTTTTAAATATAATATTTGCGGTTTTATTAAAGTTTGAAAGGTCACTGAACAGTTACTTTGTACACAACAACAACAACTACTACTACTACCTGCCGGCTACATCACTGCAAAATTGCATTCATTTACGTCAATCGGCGGCAGAGATATTGCTGTTTGTGCAAAAATCCAAGATGGCGGCCACCACCATCTTGGATTTAATTTTTGTTCAATATTATGGCATACCTGCATGTAGAACCTCCAGCGTAATACGCGTGCCAAATTTTGTGCAAATATGTGCAATAGTAAACAAGTTATGAAAGATAAATGAAATTCAAAATGGCGGGCGCCGCCATCTTGAATTTATTATTTTCGTCTATTTTGGTCAAATGGCCTATTTCCGGTAGCAGTCTGCTACATCATTGCAAAATTTCATTCATCTACGTCAATCGGCGGCTGAGTCATAGATGTTTGTGCAAAAATCCAAGATGACGGCCGCCGCCATCTTGGATTTAATTTTGGTTTAATATTTTGGCATACCTGCATGTAGGACATCCAGGGTAATACACATGCCAAATTTCGTGCAAATATGTGCAATAGTAAACGAGTTATGAAAGATAAATGAAATTCAAAATGGCGGCCGCCGCCATCTTGAATTTATCATTTTTGTCCATTTTGGTCAAATGGTCTATTTCCGGTGGCAGCCTGCTACATCACTGCAAAATTTCATTCATCTACGTCAATCGGCGGCTGAGTTATTGATGTTTGTGCAAAAATCCAAGATGGCGGCCGCCGCCATCTTGGATTATAATTTTGTAATGCTGGACCACCCACGAAGTCCATTTGTGCACCTGAAATTCCCCTGCAAATTTCGTGTTGATCGAGTGCATACTTTTCGAGATATTGCAATTCGAAAATTTCACAAATTTGGCTTAAAATGCCTATTTAGGTCCCCAAAAATCATGTTTTTGGGGAGTTTTTACCCCCAAACATTATTTTTTATCATCGAGACCCCCAAAAGGCCCTACCTTACGCGAAAACACGCGTTTTGAGACATAAACGGTCGTGATCGGTCTTCTGGTGTGACCTGTATGCGTGAGCAAGGATACAAAAAAAGGATAGTACACAAAAAGTAACGGAAAATGCCCTCCCTACGTAGATCCCCTTCTCGTCGTACCACATCAACCAAATTTTGCATGTTGGGTCGTATCCCGGATATCTTTCTTGGTTTCAAGTTTCATTAAGATCGGTTGAAAAATGTGGGAGCTGTGGGGGGTCGAAATTTCGGCCTTCCCATTGACTTGGCACATCGCTTATACAACTGCTTGTTGCTACCGCACAAGCCGTGATGTAGCAGGTGTCCAGTTTTTTTTGAGACACAGTGCATAAATGCCCAAAACCACTGCAGAACACTAAAGGTAACACAATAGAATACATACATGCAATCTTGTGTTACAATGTTCTCAGCAGTTTGTTTACACCTGTTAGTGTATGATCTATCTTCACTAAATGATAAAAATGCTTTATTATTTGCTGTTAATTGTTGTGCACTGTGAAAAAAAATCGGTCTGATATAAAAAGCCACTTCTGACATCAGATGACAAACTTGGAACAAAAATTCCAACAGAAATCTTTCTCGTATTCATCACGCAAGAATACGTGACTTGCAATATCTACCTGTGCATATAGTAGTTACAGTGCTGCTGATATAACATTTACTAATAATTATCATATACAATTCATCGGTCAAGATGATACCGTGGCAATAGACGGTAACAACAGATGCAGACAATAAACCGATACAATCACACTGCAACGTTCCATGTAATGCGCTATAAACCCAGATCTCAGATCAAATTCACATTCACATTTATTCAAATGTTCTGCCTGTCTGTGTGACCACCAAGCAGCTGAAACAACACGGATATATAAACCCATCGTCTGATGACAACCACGGCGTCACGCCAGGAATATTCACACCAAAAATTATTAAAATCTGATAATTTGGGGGATGATACAGTGTAGTATTGCTCAAGCTGCTTAGTAAAGCCAAATTGACAAATCAGTTGCTAGCGCCATGCACCTTTGCCTTAATTTCAGTTTACAGTAGACTTTGGACCAGAAATAGTACCAGGCAACCAGATGACAAATCTGAAGAATACGACTGCAATTAACAAATACATACTTTCAATTTGATTTCTTCATACAGAATGTATACAGGAATACTCAAAATTTTCAAAATAGAAGTAAAAAAATAATATCAAAATTCAATAGTTCGCCAACATGCTGATCATATATTGTGTTTTAAATATCTTCAATGCAGTCAGAAAGCAAAAGTAATGATAAATGCCAAAATACATAGACTTCAGTGAAACAAACAGCTGAAAGCAAACAAAGGAACAGGTTTGTTCAAATACTCAGCGAAGTTTGGAGTATTCCATGCCAAGCAATGGACACAATGGTGACATTTGGTGCAATCTCTTATGACAAAAGACATCACAACGACAGTGATTATTCTGAAATAATATAAAAAGTTCTAATTAAGCATTAGTACAGATCTTAGTCAATAAAGACAATAATTGTAACTAGCTTTAACTCAGCTAATAATTTAAAAGACATGACAGGAAAAACACAGAAGTAGTTTCTGGTTTTGAAGTTTGAAAAAAACTTGATGAACAACAAATGGCACCCTTATTCTTTCTTTCATAATTCCCTCAGATGACGATCAATTTACACAAAATTTTTACCAGATGTAGCTGAAGAAATATTGATTCAAAATATTATGACAATATGTAGCCGCTAGTTAAATATTCTTTACTAGTCGTGACGTAAGACGTCATAATATGCTGCGAGTACAAACATGGGCTTGTCACAACCGGCGCTGACAGTTGCTGAATAGTGTCGTGCTTCAATGGTGAACTTTATCTGGTTCACTGATGACAAACTGATAAATTTTTACCACTGCAGCCACAAAACGCCCAAAATGATCAGTTTCACACACTCGTGGAGATAGACTGACTTTTACACCTTCCAGCAAGACAATGCACCAGCACACATCGCTTGCAAGATCGTTGCATTTTTGGATGGTGAGACACCTATTTCATGTCCCCATGTTGCTTTAGTGCTGACACGATGAACATTTTTCATCAGTGAACCAAATGAAGTTCACCATTGAAGCAAGGTAGTAGCTGACAGCACCATTTGAAACAAGCAAGCTTGTACTAATGACACATTATGAGGTCAGCGTTACATCACAACCAGCAAAGAATATTTAACTAACAGCCACATTTTGTTGAAATATTTTGAAATAGTATTTCTTCAGATGTGGTTGGTAAAAATTTCATGTAAATTAATCACCATTTGTCTGAGTTAAAAAAAAAAATAAAAAGGGCACCTTCCTTTGTGAAACACTGTGTGTAATCTCACTGAACAGCCAGGCACATGTATCTGAAAAAATTATACAAATATATGCAGTGCGGAAGATTGCACTGCCAACTAATTGCAGTAAGTTAGCACATTAATGCACATTTACTCCTAACAGCTTCATTCTCTTGACTGAAATCACTGCAGGTGAATCACAACATTTGGTGGCAAGATTTTAACCACAAATAAACTGGCAAGAGACATCAACAGCAAGAGTGCGGACAAACAAGCAAACCAAGCAACAGGACATGCATTTTTGTAGCATTTAGTTTAAAATTCATGTACAGTGCCATGTGTAAAATGATTTTATTGAAATATCAGTGCATCTACTTCTTATTTTAAGTTTTATGGCTCTATAAAACCTGTTATTAATGTGATCTCTAACAGAGGAGCAGAAATCACAAAAAAATGTACTGAAGTGCATGCTTAATTTCAACGTAAACATTTGATGACCAAAAAAACAAACAAAAAATTATACAGCTGAAAAAAAAGAACACAACTGATCAATCACATGTCAGAGATGACTCTAGTCCAATTCAAAAATGATTACAAACCAAAACAGCAACAGCAAATGTACAAACAGCCAAAATGATGTCATGCCAAAACAATCCAGCAAAGAATTACTAAACAACGAATGAGAGAATGCTGTAAATGATGGTCAAAGTGCCAGGCAACTGAAAATTATATCAGCAAAATACCTTTACAAAAGTACACCGCATCTAATAACCAGTCCCTCATCAAAATGTCAATTCTGAGCCGACAAGAGAGAAAAAATGTCAAAAATAAAAAATCAGCATGAAAAAAAGGTTAAAACTTGTTTCTCTCTCATTTTTGTATTACGCAAGATAATGTTCATACGAACACAAAATCTGTCCAATGCATTTCGATAGTTTACAGTATATGTCCATATAAATATAATCAGTGAGCTGTTTAGACTGATAGAAAAAAATCAAAAAGTTTAATTTTAAATTGTACAGCAGCAATGTTCCTGTCATGCATTGCTATTATTATAACTGAACAATAAAGATTGTCAGTCACAAGATCATTCGATTCGTCACCAGCGCTTTACTATAAATAGTCCATCGTCACCATGCGTCTTATCATGAACCGTTATGGAGATATGGTGCATCAAAGATAATGGGGTCACGACCTTGACCTTTTGGTGTCACGTGACGTCATCGCTCACATGACCATTCGACTCGCGGTGGGCGACTTTCTATGGGTGGTCCATTGTGACCATGCGCCTATCTTGCACCGTTATGGAGCCTCAAATGTTGGATGCACGGACGTGGATGCGGGAAGAAAGATGGAAGAAGGAAAAGAGAAAGAGGAAGGGGGAGGGGAAGGAAAGGAAAGGGAAAGTAAAAAGGGAAAAGAAAGGAAAAGGGAAAAAGAAAAGGAAGAGTAGGTAAAGGGAATTGAAAGGAAAAGAGAAATAAGAAGAAGTGAAAGGGGAAAAAGGGAAAAGGAAAGGGGACTGGAAAGGGAAATGGAAAGAGGAAAGAAAAGGGGAAGAAATAGGGGAAGATAAAAGAAAGGGAAAGCTAAAAGGAAAAGGGAAGGAAAAAAAGGGAAAAGGAAAGGGCAAGGAAAAGGGGAAGTGAAAGGGAATGGAAAGTAATATGAGAAAGGGGAAAGGGTAAAGAAAATGGGGAAGAGGAAATGGTAAAACAAAGGAGAAGGGAAGGGAGAGAAGAAAAGGGAAGGAGAAAGGAAATGGAAGGGGAAGGTGGAAGAAAGATAGCTTTAAAAAAGTTGGACGCACGGATGCTTGCACTCACGCAAGGACACTCAGGTGATGAAAACGTGATGATTCATATCACAGCCTAATAGTCCACAGCCCACATATCCATATCTACTACCATGTGTAATAACTAAGGCCCAGTTTTCAGCTAAAAATTTTGCCAAATTCAGCGGGCCAGTTCGCAAAATTCCGCGGCTCACCATGGCAAAATTGTTTAAATTCCGCAACTTACCGCGGCCTTCCATTTGTGAGTAAACTAAGCTAAAAACTTCAATTTTTGGAGGCTGGCATGGCGCTCAGTTATGTTAGAAACATGCAAAGAAAATCGTCAATTTTTTTCTTTTCAAACGTGCAATTTATCAATTAGTTGCATTGTGTTTATTTACAATTGTGCTGTATTACGATGGTAATTATTAATATGGACGCAATTTTAGACAGTTCAGTTTGGTTTTTCTCTGTGATATGTTAGTCTAATTACATTATCAAGCTGACGATCGTACTAATCATCAGTCATTTCTTAACTTCTGCAAAATTCCACGGCAATATCAAAATTCCGCAGAAAATGGTGAATTCCATGGCTCAGCTTGAAATTCCGCAGCCCACGGAAAACTGTGAGACCTAGTAATAACAACCTGCTGTTCAATGTTTATACCTTACACCACGGTCAAATGACAGTTCATTTGTGAGACCAACTAAGTGTTGTAATTTTCGTTTAAAATACCAATAATAAATTTGCTGCACAAATCAACAGTGTCTATGTACAAGTATCCTAATAAGTATATACAGTTGCAGCTGGCTAAAGCAACAAAACTCTGTCTGTCACTAAATGATGACCGCAACGGCAATGGTGCATTGACGGTACAGAATGTGAAACACAAGCAAAGGTGACAGAGCTGCTAAATTACAGACAAAAACACAGCATTCATTTAGATTCACTTCCACACACCAATGACATAAGCACATTTGCAAATCAGTATAAATATTGCATCCCGTAGATGAACCGAGTCTTACTAAACAGAAAAACAGAAGCAGCAGCTTCGAAGACAACACACTTTGCAGACATGAGTAGACAGAGCTGCAATACACATCGGTAGAAACACCGGAACACTGAGTGCAAAATAACGTGTGCTCCTTGTAGGAACATAATTATGCATGTAGTCACAATAACCTAAAACCAAAAAGAAAACACATAAAACACGGATTTATCAGTCCTGCCATCCCAGCTGAACAGCAGACTGCTAACAGTTATAGCGAGCAATGGAGTTGTGTTTAGAATTTATGACATTTTGACAAAAGAATATGCTGTCATGGACAAGTCAAAATTACCATTAGCTCAACTAATGCAAAACCTGCTGGGTATCACAAGTCTTACAACAAATGTTTCAGCTGTGTTCACACATTTAAGATATTTGCTGCAATCTGGACTGCCTTCACAGGTCCATTATTAATTATTTTTCATCATTTCTATGAAGTAAACTAAGCCACTTACTTGTCAGTGATTTTCAATGTTCTGTTAGTCCACAAAATTGTCAAGGTACAAATTTCACCAGTTAACAAAAGGAATTCGACTCTTACTGCATACTACTGCATACATGTAAATATGCAACGGTTTCAGATGCAATCTCAGGTCTTGTATTCTACAGCATTCTTGTATTCTACAGCATTTTATGTGATCAGCTGTAGCACTTCATGCATTTTCTAGATGCTTGCATTAGAAACTGACCATAAGTTATGACAAAAACAGAACAAAAGCTAAAAGAACATAAATAACTGCTGCCATATGCTGAACAGTGTTTCACTGGCAACAGATGAAACTATACAATAGATGACATTTAAAACAATTGCTAATTTTGCTACAAGCTAGCTGTCAGACTGTAGACTGACCACAGTTGTTAACTATCTGGTCCCGGTGTGCAATGCAAATCACCTGCAACAATAGCTGGTAATTCATGAAATTTCACCATAAATAATACTCAAAAAAAACTGCTAAAAAATCTTATGTTGGAATTGACACTGCAGTAGTCAATAAAATGGGAAGGTTAAAGGCAAAGGCTAAGACACAATGGGTAAAAATATATCCATAAAAACTATTACTGGTACAAGAAAAAGTTCACATCAAATGTGGAAAATTCAACCGCTTAGATCATGGTGAGGATATTTCACAATGAGATTCTAGCAGATGCTAACATACACAAACATTTACTGCATCACAGCAGTCTGGAACGATGAAGAATATTTGATGCATTTTTAATATATTTTACCGTAAATGTATGTAGGGATGGATGGATTTTGATTTCTTATTGGATATTGGAGTTGGTCAGTTAAAACCAACCATCTACTTTTTTACCACTTTTTGCAGTTGTACATATACATAGAGTTCGTGATGAAGAAGACCATGGAAGGCAAAGATTTTGGTATCAGTTGAAATCACAAGAGACTTGCAGACATGGTCGTAGATGATCTCGATTTGCTCGATCACACTCATGGAGCCTTACAGGACATGACAAATAGACTCCATGGGCTCAGGAAAAAAGTCAGGCTACAAATTAGCGATGGTAAGACAAAAACGATGACATAGGAAAAACATCTTGTTATGCCGCCAATCACTCTTGACAACCAGAACACAGAGAATGCGCACAAATTCCAATATCTCGAAAGTTATATGGCTGAAGATGGAGAGGTGGACATTTGGACAAGAATAGGTAAAGCTTCATATGTTTTCCAACGTCTACAGCCAATCTGGAAGTGTGGAGCAATCTGCAAGGAGATCAAATTACTGCTATATTCTTCCATTGTAATTCCAACAACTTATGCCTGTGAAACATGGAAGACAAAGGCAAAAGCTACCAAGATGATTGATGTGTTTCACCGTCGTTGCCTTAAAAGGTTACTGGGGATTTCATGGCATGATCACATCACGAATGATGAAGTAATGACATGCTCTGAACAAACGGCATTGCACAACTTAGTAGCAATGAAAAAAAGACGAAGACGTTTTATCGGACACATCCTGCGACTTCCACCAACGAGGTCAGCTAGCCTGTCCATAGAATGGAGACCTAAAGATGGCAAGAACATTGGAAGACCCAAGAGGACATGACAAGACACAATAAAAAAGATCTGGAAGTGACAGGCATAGACTGAAGCGACAAGATGACTGCTGCCAGCAATCATGACAACTAGAGACAAATCGTCGACCAATGTTTCGCACAAAACTAGAGGAACTAAGTCTAAGTAAGTAAGACATACACATTCCACTTGTGGGCCTACCACAACAAAAAATGTGCAGAAATGTTTGCTCAACAAGCAGACGGATTCCTGCATCATACAGAGTTGTGAATCTTTACTGCAAGATAAATGCCAAATAAACGGTTAACCACACAGCCATAGTATATGTATATTACCAGATCTATGCTGCAAAAACTGGATCAAATATCAAAAGCTGAAAACCAATGAATATAAATTATACACCGTGGGCCATAAAAATCGTGGCACTTTACTTTTGTCAATATCTTCACTGATTATTGACCAATTTTCAAAATTTTTTCACTGGCACACTCTGCAGACAATTTGCAAAAATGTGATTATTATATATCCCACCACACAGTAAATGCATTTTTACACTATCTTGTAAAATATAAATGTAAGCAAACACTAATGATAATAACAAAAATGTAGATAAATGAACAAAACGCTTCAGACCAACATTGTAATGAACGATCTGTAAGACACTAGACTGTGTTAGACCTACACAGTTTAGTGTCATACAGACCATTTACTGCAAAGGGTGAGGTCAAGTTTTGCTAAGAGTTTAGTCTAAGACTGAAGTCTCGACTTGACTTTGGTCTAAGTCCAAAGTCAAGACCAAAATCAAAATTAAATCAGCTAGCAATTTTTAATGTCAAAACATTTAATTAGAGCTTAGCTTGACCAAACGGATGTCCCAGTTCGTTATTTGAGCGAAATATTTACTTTTTGACTAGTAAAATAACGTACTGCCAAGTCTGGTAACTAATAGGCATTTTGTTACTTACAATATCCCGGTGTTAACTACGCAGATGACACTAGCATAAGTAATGATGTCACAGCTGGCCTGCATTGCTGACAATATTGCACAAAATTCCTTTTATATACATAAAATGGCCATATAGGCAAACAAAGTAATATTGAACACATCACCCGATTAATAAAAGTCTGGAAAACACTCCCATAATGTTAATTTAACTAATCGTATTAATGCAGTTATTTGACCATTACGTAAAAAAGATGGACCAGAAACGAAAGTCAAGTCAAAAGTCAAGACTAAAGTCAAGCCCACCTTGTAGATAAGCACAAAGTCAAGACCAACGTCAAGACTTCAGTCTAAGACTTTAGTCTTGGACTAAAGTCTTAGCGAAACTTGACCTCACCCAATGTTGGTCTGAAGTGTTTTTTTTTTCAATTGTAGCAAATGCTTGTTTGTTATTATCATTATGTATGCATATTTCATTGATATTTCACAAGGTAGTGTAGAGACGCATTTATGGTGTGAACCGTGTGGTGGGATATGTAATAATCACGTTATTGCAAATTGTCTACAGAGTGTGCCAGTGAAAGAATTTTGAAAATCGATCAATAGTTGGTGAAAATATAAACAAAAGTAAAGTGCCACATTTTTTTGGCCTACCCGTATAAGGGAAGTTACCAAGAAACCATTATTTACTGTTTCCTTGTAACAAAATATACAGTTCATCATAAGTGACACCAATAAATGTTCTGAACCAGGTTCAAGCCAGCTTGACTCAACAATATGACTTCCACCACTGCCAGTGCAAAAACTCAAAATTATGCGTATTTAGTTTAAATGTCCTATCTAGCCAGAGACAAACTAATTGCCTGATAGTAAAATCTGGCCAGATATCCATCCATCCCTAGATGTAAGGCAATATTGTTGAATCAAATTCGATGGCACAACAATTACAGACAGCGGGGGAATATCAAATTTGAGTACTAGAAATTTGCAGGGTCCGGAATAAACTGTCCATCACAGAAAGTCCGTCTGTGGACTCCTGGGAGTGAGGTCAACATTGACAAGTCGTTTGAGTCGGTCGAGATACTGCGAGTAAAGTTCAATGTCATTGTGACCCGCACCCTCAATCCACAGCGGGGCAAGTGCACGTGGACAGCGTTCGTAGATGGCCAGGCCATGTGTAAAGTCAATTACTTCATCCTCCGTGCCATGGATCACTAGCACTGGAGACGCAATGCGAGGCACTTTGTTGATACTGACAAACATACAAGCAACACAACTTACAGCAATAAATTATACTACCAGTTTTTCAGTTTTCCTTTCATCAGCTCATGGCAGAACTTTGCTAACTGCTTAACAGGTTATTTCACAGGCTCTAGCAGGATGACATTAACATTGTGAGAACAGCAGCATCAAAAATGGAAAGCAGAGAATTAATATGGATACAATATGAGTAAATATTTTACAACTAGAAAAGCTGACAACTAATCACTAACCATAACTAAACACGGTTTTTTTGATTATGCCAAATTTTATGAGCAGCATAAAATAAGCTATACACTACACATTTTTACACAACTGCCTAAATATATGTGATAAATGTAACACATTAATTCAATGCAAATAAGTTAGCAATCACCAAAATGCTGTAACTCCTGTTACCATACTAAGCAAAGAAGCAAACAATTATACACAAAAACATTAGACAAAAGAAATGGATAATAAACAAAACAAAAATAAATTAAACCTGACACATATAACTACAATAAAGTACTTAGAAATACATTTCGGTTAAGCAACAGCATAATGTTTGTGTCTGATGTTGTACAAGTTAAGCACTGCTGGCACAGTTCGTTCTGCTTCACACTTTATTATTATTTGTTAAAAACTTCTAAGCGTAAAAATTACAAAAAACAATTATTGAAATCTGCAAAACAATATCTCAGGGAATTAATAAAAAAAACTGTTTTACAAAAAAGACATATAGCGTATATAGAACTATATACCAACCTCTTGAAGACATCGAGACAACATGTGCGCCTGGCACGAGGAAAGGCGACGCGCATGCCAGACATGAGCGGAGAGTGAAGCACAACTGCTGCAACCTGGTAGCGTGTGGCCAGGTGCACCGTTGGAACCGTGCCTATGCTCTGACCATAAAGAACAATGTTGCCTGGGTCGATGCTGTAGCGCGATCGCAGTGCTAACCACGCCGCCTCTATGTCGGCATACATGTTCTTCTCTGACGGCCGACCAGTGCTCATGCCATATCCAGAATAATCATAACTGCCACAGCCACAAAATATCCTGTTATGTGAAACTGCTACAAGTTTCATCAACTTTCACGAAATACAAATATCAAAATTTTTGACTGGTCTGAAAACCAGGACCATGCACTCCAGACTGCAACGATGTGGCAATCCATCGATCTAGATTCCAGTGATGACATATCAAAAGACGATGCACCTGTAGCAATCACTGCATAACACACTAATAGCCAATGTCAGCCTCCATTCAGCATGACTAGAAATAATTCTAATAGTGTAAAAAAAATTTGAAATTCAAAGAGACAGGCCAGCAGTTACCTGAAAATATTGCAGTTGATTCGTATAGCAAGGCCGACATAAAAGCTGCTCATCTGACCGAGATCGACTGCATTGCCATGGCTGAACAGAAGCGTGAACTTTGCATTCGGAGAGGCGCGGACGTATGCACATGCTATTCGGTTACCGCGCGCTGTGCGTGTCATGAACACGTCGATCATGTCCAGTTCAGTCTGTGAGTACTGCCACTCACTGCGCTCAGTGAGGCGGAATGTAAGAAGCTGTGGAGTCTGCGCTGCTGAGTCTCCGTCCGCTGACAGCTTCGGACCACCGAACGAGTATGTCGGCTCCGGAGGAAGGAATGCAAGTTTGGCGGCTATGTGAGCAGGGCATGGTGGGCAGCAGAACAAGCAGCAGAGTTCCTTGAATGACAATCCATTCATGTTCACTGCATTGACTGAGTTCACTGCAGCAACAGAAAAATACAAACAAGTCGAAAAAAACTAACAACTCGCCCAACTGGTGTCAATCAACTACAAACAACCTGTTTTATTCCGATAATTTTAATCTTTCACATCATGCAAACAAATAACGAATCCTACCCAATAAATAGCTAGTATCATGTAAAAAGACTCCCTGTGCAAAGGCAGGGGGCGGGTTGCACTTAGGTTGAAGTTGAGAATTGAAGTTAGGGTAGCTTGCATCAATGCGGAACTTACAGGATGCAGCTTAGCATAGCAAAAGTCTAAAGTTGTCAACCCCGTAACCCAACCCTAATTGCCCTGTAGGCGTGGCTACGCTTTGTATGGGGACTCTCCTGCTAACAGATAGATAGCACAGAAACAATCAGCATTCCTGAACGATGATATTGTTCTATACGTGCTAACCTTTAATGTTTACGGCGCCTGTGAAAGACACTACCTTGTGACAGTCATATGTTTATCTTGAATAAGTTAAAGGGACAACAATTTCCTAATAAATAATAAAACATCTAAAAACAATCTTGCCAAAATAAACTTCCGGTTAACAATGGCACGACAATAGAAAATTGGGCTTCAGCCGTTTCGGCACAGAGAGTTGCTAGTGCACTCCCATTCTGAGACTATGCGTCGGTTATGGCATATGCGAAATGTAGAAAAAAACTAGTAAATTTATGATGAAAGCTTTGTAGTTCAAACCAGTGCCTTTGGCAATATTTTTGTTCGAAATTTCGAATTTCAATACCGGTATTTAGCATGGTATTTAGCTATAATGAAACGAGTAAATGACCCATCACTAATAAGATGGCGGACGAAGGGGATGTGCGAGTTGAAATAGTGAAACCTTTAAAGGTAGATGCGTTTATAAAATGGGTTTTCTCGGTTGAGAGCACGTTATTTTTTAGCACTGTTTGACACCGACCCCATTTCTGCGGCGTCATGAAGAGTGGGAAGCACGCCAAGCAGTTCATATTCCGAGAGTTGATGCAACTCGGCCTCCTATGCTGAACGGGAACTGGAGCTAAAGGCTGCATGAGTGGCCGTCAGGGTTTAGACACCCGGGCAGATACCTAAGACCCATTTAAACCATTTTAACAAGTCTTTGACTATTTATTATAAGAAGAAGGCTCTCTGTATAAACGGCAGCCACGCCTACTGGGTTAGGGTTTAGTAGTTTGGCACTATTCTTAGATTTAGCATTAAATTTTCTAGTTTGCAGTAACACCGTTATGCAGCAGTTAGCAATTAATTTGGCAGTAATGAATGTCATGGTGAATCATACTGAAGTTTGCACACATTCCAAAGAAGATGAAACATGGTTTTGTTGTAGATGCTATTGTTGAAAATCTTTATTTTTTGAGTAAAATATATTACTATATTACATTTGTTATTTTTAGCCAAAAAGATGCACCGTTGAGTTTATCGGTAAATAAAACAGTGTACTTATGGTTGTGTGCATCTGGGGTGACAATAATGGGGGTAAGGGCCAGGTCCTAGCCTAATGTTTAAGCCTTTCAATCAGTATCTGAAATCTGAGCTGTGTATAACAAGGCTAGCCAGGTCCCCCAATTTTTTGTGCTGTGGATAAATGCAAAAAAACTTCTTGCTTGCTCACTGTGGTATGCTATCATTTCACTAGAAGTGTTTTGTGATGCAAAAATGTACAAAATTTATTTTCAGCCACTGGAAGTGCTGAGAGTGCTTTTGTTGATGCCCTAGTTTGTACAGGAGAGAGATAGCCCCTCTAGATCCTCCTCAGTTTCCATCTTATTTGATGTTTGCAGTCAGTGCAGTGTCTCATTCTTAGGCCTGAATTTTGCCCCCAATCCTGATTCTGCCATTAACCCTAATTCTGATTTCTGACCTTAACTGACTTTATGCAACGTTTGGCCATGTGCACAGGTGACGGTGTGTATAGACAATTTATAAAATAGGGGTGGAGTCAGAGGTGTGGGAACTGCAGAGGCAATAGGATGGGCACTTGACCTAATGCCTTTGCAATGCTGAAACCACAGGGGCAAAAGTATTTTTTGCCCCTGTAATAATTTGTCAACTTTATCAGCTGCGTGATAGTCAAACACTCAGTTTTGCAGGACTGCAGTAGAGCTCAACCCAAGAACGCAAAATGCACCAAAACTCATGGAAGCCAGGTCTTAGGCACTATAGGAACCTACAGTGCTATTACCAGAGTTCCTATGCCTCCTGGAAAGTCTTTAAAAATCCTGGATTTTTTTCTTGGAAAATTCCAGGACCTGGAAGCTGCTGGAAAATCACTTTGGTTCTGAAAAGTCCTGGATAAAGATATTTTTGAAAATCACGCATTTTTTCATAGCTCAAATGGAAATCTTTTTTCTGCTTTCTTTGCTTGCAGATTACTTGTAGTCCCCTACTTTTAAATTTGTGGTGCCAGTACTTTAGTATTTAAACATTTGGTGGCTACGAAGAGGTCCTGGAAAATTTTTCATGGATGTCTTGGAAAGTCCTGGAAAAGCCCTGGATTTTTTGTCTGTAAAAGAGTGGGAATGCTGTTTCTCAGACCCCTAGCTGGTGGCTCTTGCCGCCCCGTCCTTTCCCAAAGAACTGCACCACTGGCTCAGCCTTTGGGCTTCAGGCCTTGCCTCACTTTGCCGCAATGTTGGTTCTGATGCCACTGGGTGGAGAGGTTGCTATATCTCCGAACTGGTGCAAGATAAAACCAAAGTGTGCAAAAGTGTTGTGTGGCAAGGCAGTTTGTGAAGGTGTCTGCCATCGTGGGATCTAGTCAAGACCATTAGGGCATGTTGACAGAAATCTCTTGAAACAACATGATATCACCAAGTTACTCCCATTTTTTCACCATGCCATTAGGTTCTGATGTATTTAAAGCATAAACCAGTGATTATTGTTTGGCTGTGTGATGTAGGTGATAGCATGCATCTGTGCCTGGCTTGGTGTTGTGCTGATCATTGTGGCGTTGGTCACTTCACACTGGCTTGAAGCCGATGGATTCTACCAAGGCTTGTGGAAATACTGCTTCTCTGATAAAGGCGTGGAGATATGTTCTTCAGCAGCTTATAAAGGTGTGCCAGTTAGGTGTACCGGTTTAGGACTTATTAAAATGTCAACTTTCAAAAGAGACAGAAAATTATGAAAATCTTGCAGAATTTTGCAAAACATGCACTCAACAAATGTGTGATTTTGCATATTTAATGCACATTGCACAGTGGATCTACACGTTTACATGATTGTAGGCCCTGTACGGCGTAGGGCTGGCTACACTACAGGTTTATGGAACAAGCCAGTGAACCAGTGAGTTCAATAAAGCAGAAGTGCACCACATACAGCATGTTGATAGAACTAAGTTAAGCAGAAAATATGCAAATATGTTGTCACATACATTTATACTGGTATGTAAAAGTTGTTAATGTTTGTATCATAGGCCTGCATATGTATGTTTGGAAATGTGATGTTCATTGTGATGCATGGTTGATTGCTAAAAATCAGTTTGCTTTGTCAGTGGAGCTCGGTGGCCGAGTGGTTAGAGTGTTGGACTCAGGTCAACTTCACCAGAGCGAGAGGTCCTGGGTTCGATTCCTGGACGGACCCCTCAAAAATTGCCAGGCCTCAGGACAGTCACGTGGTCA
>Ga0209367_1006603_pt1 | contig 16034 bp, 7 predicted proteins | sample WorMetLIZISLAND2_FD_187412 | JGI IMG/M metagenome (GOLD analysis project Ga0209367, IMG submission 187412) | Marine gutless worms symbiont microbial communities from Max Planck institute for Marine Microbiology, Germany - Olavius geniculatus... ... | reverse complement strand
GCGGTGTGAAGCTCCAATAAACCACCATCAAACTTGTTCACAGGACAGTCGTTCACGACGTGCGACATAGATTGAGTGTCACCACAAATGCACAATGGGCTATCGCATATTGCAGTGAAAGACAGTCACGATCCCTCTGTGAGGAGCCAGATACGCTTGTCTCTATTTTGTCTGCAGCAACCGATTCCTGGTCATCCATTCACACTGTACATATCTCTGTAGTAAACTGCCGACTGGTGCACTAATTCTGTTCGTGGTCAGGACTGGGCAGTGTTAGATGGTGTTTAGGCTTAAATGTTACACTAAAACGTGCATGCAACTGCTTGAAACTGTCCAGAACTGCCTAGAATAAAATTTTATGCGACTTCTGGTTTTAGCCAGTTTTGGGCAGTTTAAGGCCTTTGCATGCAACTTGCAAGCAAATTTTTCATAGGCGCCGTCTTGGAGCAACTGTCAGTGCGCAGTGCGCTGAATTGTCGTTTTGCCACTAGTTCTATATCACTTATTCTGTACGTGTTGTAATGTTTGTAAATAGAACAGATTGATGACGATAACGACAAAGTCGATAAACTATGAGTAGTTACTAGTAGATAAAAGTACCGCTTTCAGTAGCACGTCCATGCTTGCTTCGCCCAAGCCGTAACAACCCGGAGATCAAACAAATCCCCGCAGAACCACACGTGACATGACCAGCATTGCGTTTCTTGCCGAAAGTCGGCGTCGTGCGAATCCCTTGGGAACTAAAACTGAAAGTAGAAATCGTTGTCAGTACACATAGATGCTGTCTTGTTAATGTCACTAATGCCGTCACATTGTCAGTCGACAGTCGACAGTCAGCAGACCTGTCGATCAGTGAACGACTGTCAGTTATTGTCAGCGTTCAGTTGTCACAAGCCTCAGACAGAAATAGCTACGAATTCTAGAAAAATATTGGCCAGAGATTGTTGCACATAATGTTTTCAAATTGAAATATTTCAAAATATTTACTTTAATAAAAACGAGATCAAGCCAAAACGAAAACCGGTCCCTTGCTGATATCAGCGATATCTAATGTTACTTGTGTTCATCAGCATTGCTTAAGCTAACTGTCAGTGTAAGCCCTATTACTGGCAGTATTATTCCCAAAAATAAGTTACTATTATTAACACGTACATTACGTCTTTACAATTATTAAACCAAGTACATTTATAATTAAACAAATTTGTGTTAGTATTTAAGCCTGAGTCACAGTCGAAGCAACCGAATTACCCAGAGTAAGCGTCAAAACGACTTATTGGCCAAAAATCGAAAATTATGCTCACCCGCTCTCATTTAGCGCCCTCGTTCGGAATGACCCCCTTCGAATTTATGAAAAAGCTTTACGTAGAGTCTTCCATGCAGCCGAACGTGAAAATTTGGTGATCCTAGTTTGCACCGTTTTTGACTGATCAACCCGTGTGACAGACGGACAGACAGACGGACAGACGGACAGACAGAATTGCGATGGCTGAGACGCGCTAAAAGCAGCAGCTGCTATCGCGCGTAAAATTTCTTTGGTGCCAGACCATGACAATGTTCATGGTGCTTTAATCATAGCAGAGCCAGGCCCACGGCTAAACTCGGCGTCGGGTTCCTTTGATGAATGTAGAACACTGCCAAACTACAAACTGGTGTCTCCGTATTCGTCTCTATCGCTCTGTCTATTTCTGCCTGTACGTGTGTGTGTCTCTGAGAGAGTGCGTGTCGGTGTAAATTATACACGTACATTACAAGTATTTACAATATATTATTATTATTATTAAATTACGTGCAGGTGTAAATTATACGCGACTGGAGAACCTAATTAGCAAGACGGCGTCCAGTCGACAGAGTGTTGTGTGCAGGCAGAGCGTGTCTATCACAAAGACGCCTCCAGTCTGCATGGAACCCTGATTGCTGCTCCTGCTGCTGGAATGGTAGCGTCACGGAACGTGAATTTCACACCTCCCTGAAGTGCAACGGAATGGCGTGTTTCATGCCTGACGTTTGCTAAAGCCCAAATTCCCCTTGCGCCGACTTTACGCCGCGAACTTTGTCGCCGACTTTTCCGTGTCTTGTAACGGACTAAATTCCATTAGAGCGACACAAACGAAATTATCGCGGACTAGTCGTGGACTTTGTCGCTACCATCTGGACATCTGGTTTGAAAGCTCGAAACTTCCCCGTGACATTCCCGTTTCATGTTTGCGTCCGCGACTATCACCGAACCTTCCCCGCGGGGAAGTTTTGGTGGAAGTCGGCGTAACGGAATGCGGGCTTAAGTGCGCACGTTGCAGACGGGGCTTCGTCGATAACCCACATTCCGAGCGAAACACTCCAGAGATCAAATAAAACCAGTGAGGTACTTTTCGAGACCAAAGTTTCGGTTTCAAGTTGCCTCGAAAACAAAAAGAAAGTCTTGGTCTTGGCCTGAAAAAGTATTGCTTATATCACTGCAGAAAACCCACACCGCGAGACGCAGTCGCTGCTGCTGCTGCTGCTGCTGCTGCTGCTGCTTGGCTGATGACGCGGCATTGTCAGCGGCGCGGCTTCTTCGATTGACGCCGCAGTTAATCGCCGTAAATTCTAGCGCTCTACAGCTGCGCCGTGCGACGGTATGTGTCACGACAGACCGCCTCTGAATGACAACTACCACCGACCACCGCCCGACCGACACAAACAGCTTGCAGTAAAAGCAGAAATAACAATAAAAATAAACGAACAACAACGGATCGCGGCTTCTTCTAATTAGAGCGGAGAAAACATCGCATTTGTCCCAACGTTGCCATGACTACTCGCTGTTTTGTCGTAGGTGGTAGAATTTTACAACGATTAATTGAGAAAATGCACTCATAATCTTGTTTTCGTACTGTGGACGGACGCTATTACAAAACTATTGAAACGGTGTCCTTAACTTACAACTGTTCTTTTTCGCACGCTGTCAGTATCAAAACATAAGCCGTAAATAAAATTAATTGGGCATTCTCTTTTCTCCTACTGTTACTATGCAGCCGTCGTAATACCGGTCATGCCTGTCCGTCCGTCTGTCTGTCTGTCACGTATGTGCTTCTAACTCAGACAGAAAAAAACGTGCAAAAAATCGCAGTTGCCGCAGACGTTCCGCGAGGCAGAGGTCAAAGATTAAGGTTACAGTTAAAGTTAAGCAGTTCTAGACGGACAGCTACATAATATGTCGACACTGGACCTACACGTTTTTTAGTTATGTATAGGTTGCATCGCGGAATAGAGTGTAGACGTATTTGCGAGTGTAGACAACATTCTAGTTCGTGCTGAAATGTGCTCATTTCATGACGGTGATCGACGATGTGTTTTGCATGCAGACGTGCGTGTGATAAAGAGACGCGAGTCGCGTTTCAACCGTCACGCTTGACTGGAGTGAGATTATGAACGGTAACATAATACCCCCTTTACACGATGAAGCTGTAAAGTTCTCTGTAAGTACGGCTAATGAAACCGTCACTAATTTCACTGTGTAAAAATCTTTGCAACTACAATATTCCTGAATAAATCAATAAAGCAATACTTGAATATGTTATGTGTGTATTAATGAAAACTCGCCTACGCACACAGCCAGCTCGATGTTTGCTCGATGTTTGCTCGACATTTGCTTGATGTTTGCTTGATCGTGTAAACGGGGTATAACGCGCGAATGCTGTGGTAAAGGACAGAAAAACGAGGCAAGCCATGAAATAAGTATGCGTGCAATAGAACAGTGCAGAATGATGCGAATGGTGAGACTACCTCAACGTAGACGGCGAGCGGCATGACAAGGATGGCGACCATGACGTCGGCGACTGCCAGGGAGACGATGAAGAAGTTGGTGATTGTGTGAAGACTTCGTTCAATGAACACACTCACGCAGACGAGCAGGTTGCCGAACAGTGTCACTGCTGGGAACACGAGCAGAGACAGCGCCCAGTACTGCAACCTACAGATACAGCACACACATCAGCTGACACACGCTGATCGCCATGGGTCGTACCCAGCTTAAGCCCAAATCTTGTTACACCGACTTTCACCAAAACTTTCTCGCGGGTAAGTTTCGGTAAAAGTCTCGGACGCAAACCGTGAAACGGGAATGTCACAGAAAAGTTTCCAGCTTTCGAACAATGTCGACATGTCGAGATAGTTGCGACAAAATCGACACTTTGTCGCGGTCTTTGTCTCAAAGTTAGCGTAATCGAATTTGGGCAGTACACGATTAAATAATAGGCTAATGAAACCGTCACTAATTTCACTGTGTAAAAATTTTACAACTACAATATTCCTGAATATAATAAAGCAATACTTGAATATGTTGTGTGTATATTAATGAAAACTCGCCTTTTTATTAACAACACGAAGTTACAAACCTACTCACCTACGTATACTCATTAAATTTTGTAAAAAAATAACTTTTAATCAACGATACAAAACACGTCAAACACTAAAGTCTAAACCTAGAGCTTTCCCCCCTATTCTGTATAATTTTCAAAATTTGTGACTATAGGGGCCTAAAGTGAGTAAAATGTAGTGGCATTAGTCAACGAAACTGTTACGTAACGTAAAAATGATGTATAGTGCAGTGCGATATTAACTGCTAAATTCGGAAAAACGACGAGCAACTAAATATAGCCACAAGTTCGAGTACAGAGTTAATAGTGGTGACGTACGGCAGTGATTCGTTGTACGGCGCAGTTGCTAGGCAACGGTTTGCGTGTGAAGCGGACGTGACGTTGTCCAACAACTGATGCAATGATGATGATGATGATGGACGAGTGATGCTGGTGCAGCCCAATGTCGTTGTCACGTTATCCATTCCTCCTGCTGCTGCTGCTGCTGCAAGTCAGAGTGAGTTCTCGGCGTTGACTGATGACGTAGTTACACTGACACGCATCAGCTGCCTTCACAATTCCTGCACCGCACGCACCGACAGCCGCCGATGTACCCACAGTGGTAAAACGTAGATTTTTAAAATAAATTTTCGTAGGTTTTAGGTTTTTACATTTCTTGGATTTTCTCAGGTTTTTAAAGGCTTTTAAGGTTTTTTGGGGGTTTGGTGTCCAGTCAACGCCATACACAAAATTACGCCCCAGGAAAAACATCTTATACACCATGTCCGTCACATAATCGGATTGTTTTTAATTGACGTCATTATTCAAAAATCACGATTAAAATATTAAATAAAATATTGCATAAAATGAACTTTACAACAACACAATAATTCCAAAAACTTAAAACTTTAGACTTTCAAAGTTTTTCAGGTTTTTACAAACCCAAAACCTATACATTTCTCGGACTATTTTTTCAGTTTTGTATACAAAGTACTGCTGTATTAACTTTACTTAAGCTAATAAGCGCTGCCTCGGCCATTGCTAGGATGTTTCATAAAAATTGCACGATAACAACATGACAGTAGGCCTAATAATAACACGCCCATAGCTAAACATGCTCAATTAAAAGGAACGCTTTTCTAAAAATTGATTACCATATTATCATATAAATGTACAAAACATATGTTTATACACTTGTGTAATTCAAAATTTAAGGACTAACACATCGAAAACGACAAAAATCGTAAAAGATGATATTGCTTGCATCACAATGTACGTCAACGTGCTGCTGAGTAAGTGCGGCACTATAGGCCTACTCAGCAGCGTCGTCTCAAAAAAGCAATGACAATCTTCTCGCAATTCTATCTTGTCTGAAAATTATCAGGAAAAATTTTGGGCCAAAAATTTCGTCCAATAGTGCTAAATTTAGGGCTAAAAACTTTGTTTTGGAAAAAATTAAAAGTAAAATTTAAATTTAAGCAGCCATGATAATCTTTGTCCAAAAATTGCAACTTCCTGCCCAGATTAACTTTTTAACCGACGACGCCGCTGGCTATGCTAGTTCGCATTTTTGTTGCAGAAAATTTAGGAGCAAAAAACTATCCAATTTCCTGCTGCAGTAGTTATCAATCCAGTGCGTGGCTCGGGGTGTTGTCGCGTGCTAATGATAATCACAAATCATCTGCGACATCGTCATTGATTGGCTCCTCATGATCACGTGATATCAAGTCGATCCAGTCTGTAGGACCTATATAGACTAGTCGTAGATTAGACGTCATTCTGATCGATCAGCAATTTCTACTGCAATGCAAAAATCGAATCGGCCGTTACGTCACTTGCGTCAGCTGCGTCCGTTGCGTTTGTTGCATACTTTACTACTTCTTGTGTATCGCCTATACGTCAGAAAAGCACGCAATAAAGCTCCTTGCGTTGCGTGCCTTTCGTTGGATGGAAACTTGTCTTAATGCATCGCAAGTAGAGCTGTCAAATTAACGCATTAATTAACGCGTTAATGCTTTAATAAATTAACGCGCGTTAAAAAATTAACACGCGTTAAAAAAATCAACGCGTGTTAAAAATTAACGCACATACGTAAATTTATGTTAATTTACTAAATTCTGTGAAGCAACAGTTTCAATTTTTGTTAAACTGCGGTTATCTGACAATCGCATAAAATCAAGTAACTAAACTGTAGTTTTCGTCACTACTGTAAATAAATAATTATTCAGACGACAGGCTAATAAATTTCTATGCTAGCTGTGACGCCAGTTATTGCTGATTATACGTTTAAAAACGACAAAGTGCCCATTTTCTTTCTGTGGTTTATTGATTGGCCAAGTCAAGTCAGTCGACGTATACGTCAGTTGAGGAGCACAGTCGCAAGACGCCCGCGTGAAAAATATACGAACGTCTGTCAGCGAGAACGAGCGATTCGCAAACAAGTCGTTAGCGAGTCGTGTCCAGTCGCCACCAGTCTGCAGCGTCTCAATCTCTGTCTGCCCACGTGACCGTGACGTCACTATGACGTACGCACCCTGCACTAATCCAGTGGCACCGGCTGATCTGTCGCGCCGGTGTGGTCGATGCCTCATTATAGGATCGCACCCCAGAAAAGTCTCCCCCGGTGGGCAATTTAGCGGCAAAAAATCGCCTCGCCCTGCGGCCGCCCGGGCAGGGCGGATTTTTGCCGGTAAATTGCCGGCCAGGGGAGACTTTCCTGGGGGCGATCCTATAATGGACAGATTTTCTACGGGTCCGGCGATATTTTAATAAGGGGGATTTCGTGATTATGTCTCCCGGGGCGGATTTTTCACGGGGAACACATTTTCATGTGACACCGGTGACAGATCTTGCGCGTACAAATGGCACCAATATCGCTATAAATATTAGCTAGGACCGCGACTCTGCGCGGCGATCGTCGTAACTGCTGGCCCATCTCTAGTCAGTCGTCTGTGGTCGGCGGCGCCATATCAAAGGATATTTGCTGCTATTAATGGTCACGGCATGTACGACGAAGCGACGGCTAAGCCGGATAAAACATCAGCGACTGTGCGTACCGTACTATATCTGCTAGTAAATCAGAACCCGCATGTTATTGGCCGTGTGGCTTCCCGGTGCTCTATGCAGTGCAAGCTTGTCCCTGCTTGCGGGTCACGTGTATTTGCCGCGGATCTGACAAGCAGCATAAAGCAGTAACGAGAAGCCGGCCCAGATGTCGCAGACACACCGCGCGATGCAGCATAAACTGTATATGCCGGCTTAAGTAATGCCGCCGCCTGCCTGTACAGAGGATTTTATTCATGGAAACGTTGCTGCCCTGGTAATGTAGCCTAATCTAACTCGATCGTTCGTCAAGCGTGAACGCGTTTAATGACATGATGATTTCGATTAGCGTTGGATGAGCCAACAAATTCCCTGGGTGCATGCTGTTGCACGTTATGTCTATGCTGATAAAAAACGGGCTGACTATTTATCTGGCGAGAAACGCAGTTATCCGCAGAGACATGGTCTTAGCCGGTACCTAACTGCGTACGTACATTCCAAGACCGTCCAAAACGGCCAATAAATTATTAGCTGGCCCAGGTTAAACCGGATATTTATTCAATGACCGTATGAATAGCCGCTAGGCTATTGATACGGCTGCCGGGTGAATATCTTGTGCCTAAAAAACATAACAACTTAAATATGCACTTTAGATGCAACATGTGTCAGACCTATCTGAAATTAATGTTTTCACAAAACAGCCTGTATACATGTATATATTATTTTATAAACTACTGATGCATTGTGTTTATATTGGTGATAAAAATGTTATTTGAAAAAAATGGCAGCGCGGACGACGAAAACAGAGAAGCCGATTTTGCAAACTCGATAAAAATTTATGAACAAAAAATATACAACAAAGTAAAAAAAATAGTGGCCTTAAAATTTTCAGTGGTTTCGGAAATAAAAATTAAGCAATGTTTGGGTCAATTCTATCTGTCACGGTGACGCTGTAGGCTTTGAGCATTGCCAATTTGCCAGTCACTGCGCGGTTTTCACTTTGGCGTCAGTGACAGATCGCGCGCTTTTTCAAAAGTTGGACCATTTGTTATTTCATAAGGAAACGCACAAGCCAGCTGGTCGACCCAGAAACGCTAACTGGTCTGTCAGTTTTATTTTCTTGTTGTTTTTCTGTCAGCCGTACTGTCCGTTGTACGTTGGCGTCGGAGTCGGACGAGCTTGGAATATGTATTGGCTACTCAGCGACGCGCGGGTCTTCTATATGGTTATGCTGTTTTGCCGTCGCGCCAATGACGCCATTCATACTTTGTTCACGCATCGGGTTTTTTTCTGCCCGACTGACTTGGAAAACTATAATTGATCACAGGCGGCGAATTCGTATGCGATAAACAAAAAAATTTATTAAAACAGTTTTAGGCTTATTTATCCAGCCCAGTTACTCGCATTGTTGTCGTACATGGGCAGACCTGATTTTTTTTCAAATATTTGCACGCGATCTTCGCAAGTTATGATTTTGTTATAGTTTTGTTTTACTACTACTGTTGTGAAGACACACGCTGAGCCAGTAAATGCTGCACGGTTTGTACTCACGAGATTTACGCATATACTGCCAGGTAACAGTCAACAACGATAGAAATTTGACTGGTAACATATTCGAAATTTTGAACAAGTTCCGGCGAGCAACGATCGCGCACTCATGGCCGCCCGCTAGAGGATGTTTATCTCCTAGAATATTACACGTTATCCAAGCAAACTACCGTACCAGACAAACAGCAGCAGAGCCAATCATAAAATTTATTTTAAAAAAACGTTAAAAACTTTTTTTAAATTCAACAGTTTTTCGCTTGTTACGAACTAGAAAGTTCTAGTCTCAATCAGAAAGAAAACAAAAACCGGTACGTGAGAACTAAGAAGAGATGAAATAGATTGGGTGTCGGTACTTTGCGTCTGGTGCGTCTGCGTCTACTGCGTCTAGGCCAACGGGTAATTTGCGTCTAAAAAGTGCGTCTGACAGCGCCTGAGAAAATGCGTCTAGACGGCTACTATGCGTCTAAATAAAGTGCGTCTATAGTATACAAGTTTTTCAACTAACGTACGGCAAACTAGTATCGCTTCACGTACGACGCTGCATATTATCAATAAAATCTGTACAGGAAATAAATATGAGGTCAATAACAAAGCACTTGATCTGTAACCTAAGTCATAAAGAACTGCAACAGATACACAATAGGCTACAAATGTCTGTTATTACATGCAGCATAATTTAGCATGCACAAAGCACAACTACATAACTGACTATAAAAAATAAGGCAAAAAGTAAAATACTGTATACATTGCAGAAAAAAACACTGCATACACTAAAGTATGGCCTACAAAAATATAGGGCAAACAGTAAAATAACCAACATGCAACACCACTAGGCCTACTTTGCTTGCTTATTTATCTAACTGAAAAATATCAGGCAAAAATAAAATAACTAAGATATTGCACAAGCAACCTAATTAAGTCAGTCTTGGCATATACATACACTACAATGAATTGGAACAAAAAGGGTAGGCGCAGCTGCAGCACGGACTACGCCTGGCCGGGCTAGGCCAATAGGTTGTCATTCAGCGCCGAGGCCTGTGACGTCATTTTAGGTGAAAGGGGTAATATGCGTCTACCAGACGCACTTTTTAGACGCAAAGTACCCGTTGGCCTAGGCGCAGTAGACGCAGACGCACCAGACGCAAAGTACCGACACCCAAATAGATTAATTAAACAAATTGAAATGAAACTTAACAAAAGGTTTGCAAACAAATGTGCGTATGTTTTAAACTGTCGTGCAAGATGGCAAGCAGTAAATTTTTGTATTCCTTAGTCGGGCAATATAATGACGTCACACTAAAAACTCAAGGAACTGAAGTATACTAACAGACGCTTTGATTCGCCAAAAGAAATGCTTATTGGTAATGAAAATGTTATTGTAAAACAGCAAGCGCTAACAACAAACACATATTGCGCCACAGTTAGTTCAGTTTTTCGTAATTTCGTACGAACAAGCCACATTACGGGTTTCACCCGTCCGTCTCGTCCGTCTGTCTTGTAGATGCTCCAAACTAACTCGAAACACAGCACAATCATGCACAGAAACACCAAACTTGGTGCGGACTTTCCCCATGGCAAAAATAACCGGTGTGCTAATTTTCAGTTTTAAAAAGTCTGTGTTAGATTTAGGGATAGGGCTGCGCAGCTGTAAACGGACGGTCGCAACGGCATAATATGTCGGTATTGCGCAAATATGTTTGTCTAGTTGGTCACAAATCGTTTTATTGATGCAAATAAAGATTTTTTAAGGACCAAGGCTTTTTGTGCAATCGTGCTGCATCAACTGTTTTAACGTAGACCCTATTAATGTCACTGATTGACGATTTTCGTCACGCTACTTGTCTTCATCTTCCAAATAATTATAATGCAGATCCTAACGGAAATGTTACACTGTTATCGTACTCGATGTCAGTAGATGGCGAGCATAATAGCGTGAACATTATCTGACTCTATAACTAGTTAACTGCTGTCGAAATATTTAATAGTAACTGCTAGCAATAAGTCACGAAATGCTCAAGACTTTTTGTCAAAACCAAGACCAAGACCAAAAGCATATTTTTCTGTCCCCTAGGCGCTTCAAGACCAAGACGTTGGTCTCTAAAACTGCACAGTCAAATCGCTTAGTAATGAAATCTTCCTTCGCATGTGTGAACTAACTTACCGCACGGCGTTTGATGATGCGCTGCTTGGCTGTTAGCGACAACTGAACTGAACTCAGCTCAGCTCAGCCTCAGTCAGTGCGTGGTCGATCAATGATGACCACCTACTGCGATGATTCTGATAAGCCGACAAACGACCGGGCGAAAAGTACGACGGTGGCGTCGTAACAGGGAGCAAGGAGGCAATTGCCCCTTTTTCAAGGGGGCTATTTTTCCTCCCCAATTTTAGCCTGTACACAATTTTGTTTCGATAAATCTACTTCCATAAATACAAAATTTGACGCTAACAATTTCGCGTTTGCGGAAATTTAGAGACAACATTGAAGTTTTGCGCACGCATGATGTCCTCTGTCGGAAATCTGCAGCTCTACGTCAGAAGATCGCAACTTTTCTTACGGCGCGACGCCGCTAAGCGTAGCCTGCTGTCTGTCTCATGTATCGGGGTGTTTTCACGATGCAGCAAACGTCCAGCAAACTTTCAGCAATGTATTCAAAATACACGTACTAATGCTGGACGTTTGCTCGATCGTGTAAACACCCTATAAGTCATCGTCAGTTCTGACGAGTCGTAAGCATGCAGTTGAGTCCAGAGTCAGCGGATCATCGATGAACATTCACTCCACCGCTAGTCACGACATCGAGTAGTCTACCGAAGAGAGAGGTGTTTGAATCGAACATACTCCAGTCCGCCGCCAGTCCGCAGTTTCGATAACAGATCCGTGGATTGACGGGTCAGCATAGGCCAAATATACATGCAAGTTTTCACGACGAATCCTATAGCAACATGTGTATGCCGTAGCTCCTGCGCAACGATGAGCTGTAATTATACCGCTAGAAGTTTAGTGTGCGAATACGAACAACATAACAATATGGTTTCACCCTTGTGTGAAAGATTTATGACCGGTTTCAAAGTGGAAGAAAAAGAGTATGATTATGTTGCAAGCTTATGCTGTAATGCGGCGAGCTTATATAGGTCTATCATATACATCATCATCATAATCAACATCATCGAGGCGAATAGATTAACGTTGTGTAAGTGCAGAGGCACTGCAAGAATAAGGTAGCCTACGTTACAAAACACGATAAAACAGACGAAACGCAGGAACTTCAGTAAGAAACAGTGTGGTGTGGTGTGAAATGTATCTGATTGAATAGGTCCTTTAATAGACTTTGTGTTTGAGAGTATTTTTGAATTCGTGGGCGCGGATCATTTTTGTTTGATTTTGTTACGGTGAATGTTGAGTTTTGCATGTTTGTTGGCTTATTCAGCAATCGTGTTATTATACGCTATAGGTCTACTGTGATTTTAAGTCTTTTAACTGTTGTACACTGTGGGCCAAGCAGGCGACCACTCTCTGTTATTCTGGTATAAGCTATAAAAAGTTTTTTTGTCTGCCTGCACTGATAAACAAAAAAGTTAACAAATCCGCGATTCCTCTGTCGTCTCCAACTTTTCGTGGTGTATAGGCCGCCGGTGAATCGTGCAACGGTTGTGGATCCGCTGTATAGTGCACAGTTCCGCACACCTCTATCGACATGAGCATGTATTCATCACGACACGAGGCACTGTACATGTACATATATATGAAGCGACCACATACATTCTAAGACTGAAAATGTCGTGTAACAACGCCCTGGGTAATCCTAAAATGTTTCTGAGAAGACCCAGCTCCCAGCCTCGTCATTAACGCCTCCGCATTGTCCCTTTTACACACTGACTGCAACCCCCAAAGCCGATTTTTTTACAGTTATCGCTGGCCTGTCAAAAGTTGCGGCTGTTTTTTGACCAAGCTGGAAAATCGTTGGTGACAAACTACGCTTATTTGAACTGGAAGATTGCAGCAGTCACCAAATTTATGCCAAAACGATGCCTTGAACATAGAGGTTATGACGTTTGTTATGCAGCGTAGGCTACTGCAGCTGCTACATTAATTTGATGAAATCAGCTGTCACAGGATTACTTTTAACAGTAGGCCTCTATCAAAAGTGTCAGACAGACGGCTACCATTTGATTAGGCCTATAGCTAAAACAATGTTTTCATTTCTGGCGGTTAACCGTAAGAAATCTAGCAATCGTTCGTTTTACAGTTACTGCTGCAGAAACTCGGTTCGGCTGCCAAATTCGGCGGTTTGTGGGTTTAACTAATAGTAATTACTTAAAATTATTAAGCCTCGAGCTATTGAGTTCAGCAGGTGAACTGAATGTGGGTTGACTGAAAATGCCGGACTTAAAATTTACCGGCATGAAATTAAAGGACAGAAAACATATACGTTTAAAAATAGATTACATTACAATGCAGTTGCAATTCTTTTCTAAACAACGGCAAAACACAAATCACAGCGGCAAGGTAAGTTGTATAATATGCATTATGTATAATTAAAATGCAAAAAATATTACGAAATCCTTAACTTAAAATTAGCTACCGTACAGAGAAGGAATGGTAAATCAATCTATATATTCAGCCACTTAAAATATGTCTTGCATTCTCATGTCCGTCAATTCATGGCTGGACGCTTGGTCCGTCAATTTTACGTTCGTCATTTTCAGCGACTCCCTGAAGGTAACGGCAGCAAAAACTGTCGACTGATTATTTTTGTCGCAATGATGGAATCAATTACTCGCACTAGACAATGTTTGAGAATGTTTTCTGCCACTGCAACGGATATCTGCCGTGCTGTGAAAAGTAGAAATTAAAAGTCAAGCGTGTGTTTTCAAGGATCACAATAACGGTTAATGATATGAACTGAGCAGAATATCGCAGTCATGTTGATATCACTTGCCGATGCAACGGACGAAGTCGTTAGACCTACTAGTGAGTCACTGATCACGACAAACTGCTTTGATGTATCATTTGAAGAAAGTCTGCAATGCAGTCCCATTTACCCTTTCTCTTTTTTTTATCTCTTTTTACTTTTCCTTATTCTGCGTTCGGTTTTAGTCAGCAAGTTGAAAATGTGTTTCGAAAAGTGGAATTTTTTTCCAGAAAAGCGCATTTTGCGTGGTTTTTTTTCCGCCGCACTACTGCGTCAGTGTGCTGTTAGGATCATTTCTGCTGTCTTTTGCGAATTAAAATATGATTTATTTATTGACAAATAGTAATTAACAATCTACACTAACAAAAAATATTGTGTAGGTTATATTTAGCTGTATTCAGATTTTTTATGGCCAAGTGGAATATTTAGTCCATACCGAAACAGCGGTCTTCGATGACACGTAACGTGACATAAGCGTATATATTTATGGTTTGCAAACGCGTTTTTGCAAAAATTTCTTGTTATTCAATACTCCTTTACATTTTCCCACATAGACCTACGCAGATCTCTAAATGTCCGTCACGACAAGAGTGCAGACGCATCAATTACGTTTTTTTGCGTAGCGTTACATTGTATTGGGTGGTCCAGAAAAAAGTAAGCTTCTAACTCCTATACGTGAGATGTTCAGCAATTCTCACAGGCAAGGAAGACATTGACTATAAACAGTTCTTCACTTAAGCTTTAACTCATTACGGCACTAAAAAGCACAGTCTACGTGGATACGTACGTATCAAGAAACAAACTACGAGTATGTCAGAAAAAATTTTAGCTGTGTTTGGAATCAGCTCTTCCAGACAGTCGTTAACGCGACATCTGTCAACATGTTCAAAACTCGTGTCGAATTTCGACGCATTTTGAAAGAATATGGACATTTAAAGCTACAGCTTACACTGTAAAAATAGATTTGTAAACATAACAAAATATTTTGTGGCATTCACAAATTATTTGGTAACTATTTACTTACAAAAAATATTTGTGAATTGCACCAAAAAATTTGGTCAATGGTTAACCAAATGTATTTTGTAATTATGACAAAATGGTTTGCTTGCGCTACAAAACAGGTCTGTGAAATCAACAAAAACTGTATTGGTCCATATTACAAAATGTGAAATGCGAATTGCACAAAACAAATTGGTAAACTAATAACAAAACGTGTTTTGTGAACTTAACAAAATGGTGTGTTAGTATTACAAAATAGGTCTGTTGAATCAACAAAACTGTATTGGTTACTATTACAAAATGTGAAATGTGAATTGCACAGTGGCGTAACTAGTCATCGGCAGCCCCGGCAATGCCGGGGGGCCCAGGGGCCCATAACGGTAAAGGGGGCCCAAAGTGACCCGAATTATTGAAAAAAATTAATTAGCTAGATATAATATCATACGGGCATTTTTGTAACTTTGACTGAAATGTGTTATAATTTGCATTTCTGCTGTAAAATGTATAGGCCTAGTAGCCAATGCCGGACAGTGTATGTAAATGAATGTGCCAATGTGCCTGAGGTGGTGATTCTGATACAGTGATACAACAATCTCACAGTAGGCCAACATGTACACCGGCACTTCGACTGTCACGTAGACGTTTAAGCCGGTATCACCATATCTGAGAATCAAATTTGGACGGGGCCCGTAGCGAATATTTGCCGGGGGGCCCAGAAATTATAGTTACGCCACTGGAATTGCACAAAGCAGTTTGGTTAACTGATAACAAAATGTGTTTTGTAAATTTAACAAATTTAGGCCACGTCATAGCAAAGCTGTTGCAAACATATCATGCAAATGTCTCGTGTTATATAATGCTCAATTTGTACAAACGTTCTATGCGGAAATATTGTGCATCGTGGCTTTGTGGCCAAAGCCCCTCTAAAAAAATTGTAGCTGTTGAAAATGTTGCTTTGTCGAAAAATTTAGTTCTGAAAATGCAAAAATTTAGCCTAGTTGGAGCCGAATTATTGACATTTCAGGGTATTCAGAAATTGACAACATCACTAGAAAATCTGCTAAAAAATTGTGGCGTGGGCAAACATTCAAGCTATTTGCAACTAACACCAAAAATTAACATTATTAATCAGTAACACCGTCTAATCTATTATACAACAATGGCCATCTGCAGGAGCGTCCATCCCCCTCAGCATCAAAAG
>Ga0209367_1006602_pt1 | contig 16034 bp, 9 predicted proteins | sample WorMetLIZISLAND2_FD_187412 | JGI IMG/M metagenome (GOLD analysis project Ga0209367, IMG submission 187412) | Marine gutless worms symbiont microbial communities from Max Planck institute for Marine Microbiology, Germany - Olavius geniculatus... ... | reverse complement strand
TCGCACTAGTGAGCAGAAAATTACTAGTGGTAGATCGCCACTTTATCTAATTACATTTATCACATTATTAATGTAAGAATGCAGTCATATTTCTTCACTGTATTACCAGGACTGTGGTTGGGACTGAAATATCATTCACTTTGTTATCAATTACCAAATTTATTCAAAAACAATATATTTTTAAGTCTCTGTTACAAAGAAACATATGGCTTGAGATGGACTCTTATATAATACTGAATAAGCCTGATTTAAATACGTAACAGTGTCTTGGCATGGTCCTATGACTGCCAGGAACATATGTTCTACTATGTACCTAATAATGTGCCTACCCGATCTACCTCTAGCAATTTTCCAGTGCTAACAGCAAGATCGCCGATCTACCGCTAGAATTGCATAATACATAATGTAACAAGAAGCCCTGCTGTCACTAGGAAAAGCCGACCGTACCGCCTTTGTCCGAAGCCCAGCGTCTGATTTCCAGTCACAAGAGAGAAAGCGATTTGTCAGAGGACACAGTTCTATATGTTAACGGAACGCTGTCTTGAAAGCTACAATGAACGCTAGTATAACAGACATCACATATGGTCATTTTGTCAGGCAATATAGCTACATAAACAAATAAACAAGTAAATAAAAAGTAGAATATAGGACACGTGCAAATATTTCTCACAATAAAAACACCTTGCTCAGGAAGACACATTACAGCCTATACATTTCCTGTTGCTGTACTGGCCTTCAAGGTCAATCAAGGTGAATGATTTTCATGTAATTTGAAAGCCAATATGCGACTTCCTGTTAGCGATCAATAGCAACCTATGCCCTTTGTATGAAATAATTCTTGCATTGCATCATGAAGCATCAGAATTATTTCAGTTTTTGTTTAAAGGGTCATTTTTAACATTACTTTAGGTTACTTTTTAGTATTATTATTATTATTATTATTACACGGTTTAAAGTTAAACACATGTTATGTCATTCACAGAATAGTGAAGAATCGCAAGTGTGGGCACGTTACTTGTCGCTGCAGGAAAGCACGGCCATACAAAGCAGATTTGAGCCTACTTTTGAATGTGCCACTTTGTAACGGTTAAATCAGAGATGCTCTTTGCGTGTGTCTGTAAAAGTTACTTGAATCTTGGTGTATGGTTGGACTGTTTCGTGCATAGGTGGCACTGCATCTGTGTACGTTGGCCAACCTCTTGATACTGTGAAAGTTAAGATGCAGACGTTTCCAGCACTGTACAAGAACGGATGGCAATGCTTTGCGACGACCCTTCGACAGGAAGGAATTGCGCATGGCTTGTATGCAGGAACTGTGCCTAGTCTTGCAGCCCAGGTTGGTCACTAGTCATGGTTGATCAAGACACCCATGTAGATACCCCGCAAAAAATCCATCTAAAATCAGCTAAAAACCCACTTCAAAAAACTTGTTCAAGGCTAACACAGTTTTATTTTCTAGTTTTACTAGTGTCGAAATATTTTATGTGAATTTTTTGAAACATCTAATTCTATGAATTTGCAGATTGTTGGGTATTTTGTGCTTCATGAAGAAAGTGAAAACTTTTAGATAAATCAGCCAGCAGACTTTTCAGCTAAGGTTTAAGTTGGGCTTTTTAAAAACCTTCAAGAAACCAATAAAACCCATCGGGTTGTGTTTCAAAAACAGGTTTTATCCCTGTTGCTGATTCATACAAATGCTTCCTTGTTAGTAGTTATACTAGACTAGGTTTCTGCATGGTTTTGTAGGTGGCAGAGAATTCTGTGCTATTCATGGCATATGGCCTGTGTCAGCGGGCTGTAGCAGCAGCTGTGGGAAAAGCAGACATCAGTTCCTTGAGTCCACTTCAAAATGCTACGTCAGGATTTTTCGCAGCTTTCTTCTCCTCGCTGGTTTTATGTCCGACAGAACTCGTCAAGTGCAAGATGCAAGCGATGCACGAAATGAGCGCTGGAATGCCAACTGCAAAACGCATGTCAGTTTGCAGACTCCATTTATTCACAACGTTGTCATCATTTTGCTATTGACAACTTTAATCCTAACCCTTATCTTTGACTTTCTGAACTGAGAATTGACGCACAGTTTAAGCCTGCCCTAGGGAACATTCCCACCTACTGGAATTTTTTTCCTGATTTTTTTTGTTTTCAAGTTAGGAATATACAGAGTAGGCCATAAAAAACCATCCCCCTACATGTCAGCTGATTATGTCTTCCAACAGTAATGAATATTTAAAGTGAATAACGCACGTTGAGATATAATCAATTCTGAGTAATATGTGCAAATTTCGTGCAAATATTTTCTATAATTTGTAAATGGGATAAAATAAATGAAAGCAACCCAACTCTACAGGAAACATACTGGGGAAAACAATACTAAGTGAGCGTCTCATCAAAAATTGCAAGCACTTCAGAGAAAGTGATGGTATCAGTGGCAGTATCCAAGACAGGCAAGACAAAGGTACACTTTATCGATAAAGGAACCAAGGTAGACGGACGTTACTGCCGTGAAACGCTGCTGCAGAACTATCTGTCAGCTGTGCGGCGGGGAGTTTGTTTTCCAGCAGGATGGCATTCCGTTGCACTGGGCGAAGTTAACAGAGTTAACGTACCCAACTTCATCGAGCCTTCTCTCTGGCCGTCGAACAGTCTGGGCATAAACTCGATTATGCTGTCTGGGGTGCTCTGCAGCAAGATGTGTATAAAGTTCCGATCGTGGGTTTGGAGGGTCTCAAAGACAGTGCATACCTGTTGGGCCAGTCTCGATCAATAACGGATCAACAAAGCCATTGATCAGTGGCGACCGAGATTTAAAACTGTAGTTAAAGTTCATGGAGGGCACATTGAACAGTTGTTTACTTGACTGTCTAGTTGTTGTATGATGTTTTCACTGTTTTACTTAGACATACGCAAGCATGTATTTCCATTTGTGTTTCACCATTGTGATATAATACAGTTGGGGTGCTTTGATTTTATCGTCTTATTTGTTTAATAACATTTTGACATACTCGTTAGGTTTTGACATCAGTATGTGCACAACAGACTAGCAGTTTATATGGTGTGTCATTTTGTCCATATAAACAAATGCAGTAGCATTTTAAACAGAATAATATACAGGACGGTTTTTATGGCCCACTCTGTATATGGGAAAGAGATGGATGTATTAACAAGACCCTGTAATGTGGCCTATTGGGACAGCTGCAAGATACAGTGTTGCTCATTTAACAGTATATAGCAAATATATACATTTTTCAGCAGCTTGTATGTAGTTACGATAGTAAACGTTGTAAGAGCAAGTCGTCATAGAGCACTTAAGTAACTACAAGCTCAGTGCTAAACAAACATTTTGATAGTCATTTTTTGCATGTAGGCTTAGTTGAAGTTTAAGTCATTTATTTACTTATAACGGTCATAATAGTATAATGCAGTAGGAGTTCAGACATTGGCATAACATCAGATACTAGTGATCAGTATAATTATGTGATAAATAATTTGATTTTGTGTGTAGATTGCTGACATGCAGTTGGGCTTTTTGCATTTAAGGATCTGTCAGTTTATTGGTGTTGTGTTGATGTATACGCTGTGGTACGGTGTAAGTGAATACAAAATTTATATGGCATGTTAACTGTGAATAACTTTAAATGTGCTTTCAGTGTTAGTAGAACAATGTAAATCTGCCTAAACACCACAAATCAACTGCAAATCGATTTTAGATCCCAGAACATGTTTATGTTTAGTAACTGCAGATTAGTCTCTGGCATCGCAGATCACCGCAGATCAGCTTACATCACTGAAATAGTCTGCGGTGCCATGGACTTATCTAAGGTCAATTTGTAGAATCTGAGCTGATCATTGGTTGATCTGTTGTGATTTGCAAACCCGTTGAGTGTGATCTTTTATCATCATTGTTGTTGCATATTTGTCACAGAGGTCCGTGGTTACTGACTCGGCAGATCTTGCACACGGAAGGTCTTCAGGGACTGTTTCGAGGCCTCATACCGACATTTGCTCGTGAGATGCCCGGGTACTTTGTCTTCTTTGGCGGCTACGAAGTCAGTCGTGTGTTACTTACTCCACAGGGAAAGACCAAAGATGAGATTGGTAAGTAGTGGTCGAGATTGGCAGCTGGAAGTAATCTGTTTCATGTACAGAAATTTGCGTAGTGTGTGATGGTGCAGAATGGCAGTTTAGAAGTAGCTAGTTAGTCATAATAGTTTTTTCTTGTCATTCTTATTCTACACCGTGGGCCATAAAAAAACGTTTCACTTTTCTTTTGTCCATATTTTCACTAATTATTGACCGATTTTAAAAATTTTTTCACTGGCACACTCCGTGGACAATTTGCAATAATGTGATTATTATATATCCCACCACATCGTAAATGCATCTTTACACTACCTTGTGAAACATAAATGTAAGAAAACCTAACGATAATAACAAACATTTAAGTAAATGAAAAAACACTTCATACCAACATTGCGGTGAATGATCTGTGTTAGACCCACACAGTCTAGTGTCATACGGATCGTTCACCGCAATGTTGATCTTAAGTATTTTTTTTATAATTTTACCAAATTGTTTGTTTGTTATTATTGTTATACATGCATATTTCATCGATATTTCACAAGGTAGTGTAGAGACGCATTTATGGCGTGGTGGGATATATAATAATCACATTATTGCAAATTGTCCGCAGAGTGTGTCAGTGAAAGAATATTGAGAATCAGTCATTAATTGACGAAGATATGGACATAAGTTAAGTGCCACGTTTTTTATGGCCCACCATATACATCATACTTTTGAACAGTGCTTAAAGCAGAAAAGTGGCAAGGTGCTGCAGCCCTTGTATTCAAGCAAATGCAAGTAAGTAAGTAAGATAGTTTGAAAGGTGCATTTTAACAGTTAGCCACAACATGATGAGATCTCAATACCCGTACAAAATGTCTTTAGCAGCCACTTAGACTGTTCAAAGTTAATGTCACTTTGTCTCGAATGAGCAGGAAGGTTGTTCCACAGCCTTGGACCTGCAGCAGCAAAACTTGCTGCAGGTCCATCTGACGACACGTCTTTGAATTGGAAGAACGCAGCTGACGACGATCTTCGTCAGAGAACAGTCGGCAGCCAGGTAAGGTGGAGTCATGCTGGACAGTGAGTAGACCAGGGTAGCATTGGCCACCCATCTCAAAATCCACCCGACGCCAAACTGGAAGCTTGAAGCATCAGCTTTATGCCTTGAGTAGTTGCTTACCTCAGCACCTCAGATTGAGTGAATTTCTCACTGACATTGTGCGCTTTGTAAATTAAATTTACTTACTTACTTACTTATAAAAGCCACAATTTTTAGTAAGGAATGCCTGTGAAATGCACTAGTACAAACAGTAATAATGTTATTCTGCAATACATTCACCGTTTACTTTCTGCTTTTACAGGTATGCGTGATTTTATGACATTGAATAATTTAGCCGGTTGGGTTCAGTTTTATGGTCTTGCAGTCTTTCAGTCCCAGCATTGTTCTATCATCAGCAGTTCATCACTTTGTTATTTGCGGTAGTTATTTCACACACTTAAAGGTGATAACGTTATATTTCAGAACAGATTTTCGCTGGCAGCTTAGTTTGAAGATTGTTTATGAATAAATTGTATGTAATTTATCATATTTTGTTGGTTCAAGGTGCAGTTCGGACTATGATCTCAGGAGGTGTTGGAGGCATGTCATTGTGGATTGTCATTTTTCCATTCGATGTCATAAAGTCACGCATGCAGATTCATCGGACAAATCTGTCGATGCTGCCGCTGCTGCTGAAGATTAGCCGAGATGAAGGTATGTTATATTGTTACATAGAATCTTTGTCTTATAACAGGCTTTCCACTCGACCTAAAATTCCTGAAATTTGAAGTTTGTCTTTAAATGCCCATATGCAGATTTGTCTTTAAATGCTAACTATGTTGCACCCAGAACATTTAGACATCCAACCAAAGACCGAAAACGTTTGTATTTTGCAAATTTTATCAGTTAGACTATTCTAGTGATTTTACGTACACTGCTTATTGAACTTTGCTGGATTGGTCATCTCTTTAGAAAGTCTTTGTTGTCTGATATTATTATTGTTCTTGATTTAAAAGTTGCTCAAGAACTGGATGCCTGAATTTGAATGCAGGGCTGCAGAAATTAACAACTAATTACATAATGATCATTAAAAAAAGTTTAATGACTTTCTATGTTAATTTTTTTATCGACTGGAAGTCATATCACTGCGAAAACATTAGAAGACAAGTATAGGATATGTTGCTCGAGAGAACGTGAACATTTCAGTCTGTCAATAAGACTGTGGCAGCTGTTACCTGAACAACTTTGTGTTGCTATATGAAACTGTATATTTTTTTGACAATTACCACTATTAGTGCTCAGTCGAAATCAAAGATTGACTATTAAATTTTTGTGCAGTTAACAATTAGAGCTTTAGTATTTTAATCGTTACTGGTCATACTGGAATTGTCTGCATTATGATTCAGTCTCTGATATCAACCATGTGCTGAATTATGTTCTATGTTAGGCGTACGTGCATTGTATAAAGGCCTAGGACCAACTCTTGTGAGAACTTTCCCGGCAACCGGTGCCCTATTCCTTGCCGTGGAGACGACAAAGAAAGTGTTAGGCAATGCTGCTGATTACTATGGTATCACGTGATGCAACTCTGGGACGGTTTAGACAATATTTTCATAGTTTGTGACAGGGTTGAACAAACAGATTTTTAAAAAACCATCCCATTGTGTTTTATTTGGTTTTGAGGTTAAACCCAGGTTTTAAAAAAGACCCATTTTGCTGGGTTTAGGAGTTTCCATGTGTTTTTAGTTATTGGAATGCACACTGCTTGAAACTGTCCACGGCATGTAAAATCCAAAAGTTTGTAAGTTCGTAATTTACAAGTTCCAAAAACTTATCCGTTGCAAAGAAATCTCATTTTCATTAGTGGAACAATAAACTAAAAAAAGTTTGGGGTTGATTTTTGGTGGTTTTACCTAATAAAACTTGCTGTTTTTTTGCTCAACCCTGTTTTGTGATAATTAGTTGCAAGATATGACAATTATGGCACACTGTTGTATGATGAAGTATGGCTTCACAATGGGAATCAGTGTTACTATGTACAGAGATTAAGGCCGACACTTTTGATACTAAGGTGAGGGGCTGCATGGGTGCTGCTAGCACAGTGGGCGACTTCACTTTTTGACTTAGACTTTTGCTGAGAATTTCGCTGAGCCTAAACTTCAGCTTAAGTAACTACATAAGTCAAAAGGTGAAGTGATTTCGCTAAGCGAAAACGTGGCGACTAACACGGATAGTTTAGTAAATTATAACAGTCTGGTACCAAAAATAAACGCCGTAATGGCTACACAGTGACATAAGACATTACATAATCGTGTCATTTGCGTGTGAGGCGCAATTAAATAAGCAAGTCCAAGCATACCTGGTTGATTTATTTCCTGTTAGGTTTAATGGTTTTCCGCCATTTTTAATCGTTTAGTTGAACTTTGGTCTAAGTACAGACTTTAGCATTCAGCTTTAGCTTTGGCTCAGCAAAAAGGCTCAGTGAAAGTCTTAAGTCAAAAAGTGAAGTCGTCCAGTTTGCTTACAAGCCTTACACACTGCCACAGAGCTCTATTACGTCTGATGTTTTGTTTATGATATTCTTCTCAGGAATTGTCCAGTTTTATGTCGTCTCCGATGGTTTTGCAGTTTTTCTGGTGTTTTGAGATAAATTTTGCTTTGATCCAATCATTCAAAACATTTATTATAACTACAAGGCAGCTATAACCAGAACTGGAGTTATAATTATTGTAATGTAATAGGCCAAGTTATAATTGTTGGAATGCTATGATGTGGACTTAAGAGGCAGGCACCTGCATCACTATTTCAGTATCTCGGTATGATTATTATCCTTCATAAACAAAAGCAACATCGGGAAAAATGTTAGTGATGCAGTCCATGTATGTGTAATTTAATTACTAGTCTGATCGTGAGGGTTTACAAGGTGCAAGTTGCAAACTACACAAGCAATGCAAAACCTACAAATGTTGATGGAAAGCATATATTAGTGATGGTTCTGATGGTAGTGAACTTGTCCAGAATTTTGTTCTAATTTTAATCTATAAAAATTAATGGAAGAATTTTTTAATGATTAATTGAATCTAATTTCTACAGTTGTAGTAATACTGCAGCAGTTGTTAGCGTTTTTTGTTATTGTGGACTGATGCTGCAACAGTTGTAGCTGTTGCAACACATTCTGTTAATGCTGCAGTTTTACACTTTTATTACAGTTATATGCAAAAAAGCATCCACCTCTCTGAAACACGCTGTGGCTGCCATTTAGTTTTATGGAGGTTATTAAGATGTCTTATTTGTTTATTAGATTTTTCACAGATATAATTGCTTTCATACATTGGCATTGCTGTTTTAGGAGTGGTATGATTTTATGTCTGTCTGACTGGTTCTACACTGTCCTGTGTGAATAAAGATTACCAATACTACTAGTGATATAATTATATAACTATGAACTTCCCTCCAAAATAAATAATATTGATGAGTGCAATTTTATCTATCGTGTATTGTACAAAGACTGTTTTTAGTTGTTTTTAGCACGTCAGTATGTTTTGCATTGTGTCTACAGCGGTTTGTCTGTTGATTGCTTTAATAAAGACCATCATCATCATATAACATCAGATTGCAGGTTGCCGCAGTACACAGTTTTTGGCTAACTTTAGAATAGTGGAGTGCTTTTCATTTCGTGAAATCCTTCAGAAAAAATTGCTGCTATTTTAATGATAGTCCTGTACTGTTCTAAAAGGTTAAGGATGGTGATATAGCTCTTAATGGGATGCCCATCTCAGAGCTGCAGAGCATGGCCTGCCGTTTGGGATCACACAGTGTTACCTGCCACCCGACAGAGGTGAACGTGCCCCGCCTTAACCCCAGCCAGATAGGCTGGAACGGATGGAAGGCTGAGTTGACCTAGGCGGTTGGTTACATACTGAGATGGTTTACCTGCCCGCAGGCAGTCACCCATCGCAGTACTAACCGGGCCCAGCATTGATTGGATCAAACGCGTTACCACTACACCACACCACCAACCCAACGTGCCTAACGTTGCTAGTGTTTGTTGCAGTTGGTGTATTCTGGTCCAATTATTAGGCTTACACAAAGATCACCAATTTGTGCTTTGTCATATTATATTTATAAAACTGGCAGATGTTTTTACTCCTTAATAATCGATCACTTTGCAATATCTCACTGAATGATGAATGGCCATCATTCTTAGAAACAGCATCAGTTTTGGTGACACTTGCACAGCGAACATCAGCCCGACATTTGCAGTTTTATGAAATCTTGTCCCATATAGAAATTGTGGTATAGAAATTGTGTTGCTATCCAGGCGTTAGTAAGTAATTAAAGGCAGATATCTAAGGTCAACTTTGCAGCTTTTTAACGTCGTTAACATATGGATGTCGTTAACATATGGATGTCGACAAAGAAATGCAGCCAGTGTTTGATAAATCATACCTTACAAATGGTCAAATTCATGACCTAGAATTCACGTTTTGTATGAATTCGTGATTTTTAGCCAGCCTACCGCCGAGCTCGACTTTGTGACCGGATATAACAGGTGGCCTCTAAACTAGCACTAGTTAGATTTGTTTAGATTAGTTCTTAGTTTGTATTAGTAATAGTTGTTTATTTGTGTTAATCAGAGTTAGTGAACGTTTGCTTGCCGGTAATGTATTTCTAGCTGGATTTTACGACGTTTTGTTTTCTTTGTGATGCATTGCTTTATGCAACATTAGTGCTTCATTTTGTACGTTGATTGTTAAGTTTGTTTGTTTAAATTTGCACATATGCCGTCTGATGGGAAAACTATATCTTCATATATTGTGTGAAATAGCCATATTAGTTTAATTGAGTGTTGTTTTGAGATTAGTTATTAATAGGTTTTATGCAAAAAAAATGTAAATTGGTAGAGTTGTTTGTCTGGAAATTTAGCCATAGAAACAATGCAATTTCTAATGGTTTATTTGTATGTTTTTTATTTGCATTTTAGTCTATTTGATTTCATCAATTCTCCTCTAGGCTGTTTGGTTCTTGGGAGTCGTTTTTTTCTTAGAACAGTCACTGGCAGAGTTGGCAGCTAGAAAGCTGGGATTTGTGTGCAAGAAGTTTTTCAGTTTGGGTGAAAATGTGAAGAATGAAATTGAAAAAGACAAAATGACATCAAGAAGAAGCAGCGAGTATTTAAGATTCTTGTAATCCAAAGCTTGTTCTTAACTGCTCTGTAATAAACAGGTGTGTTACAAAAATCCCGAAAATCTTGCAAAATTAAAAGGAAAGTATCCACGCATAAGAAATAGAAATAATGCCTAATTTTCGCGCCTGATTTTCTACTCACGTTGTCACTGCCTCTGTAGTGAAAGAAATGTGAATTCTAAAGGTTATTAACCAAGGACGAATGCTTAGCAAGGACGAGTGACCCATTTTTGCGCGCGAAAGCAGCTGCTTTCAGCGCGTCTTAGCCATCGCAATTCTGTCCATCCGTCCGTCTGTCACATGGGTGGATCAGTCAAAAACGGTCCAAGCTAGATACCAAATCTTCACCGTCGGCTGCCTGGAAGACTCTAGTTTCAGGAACCGTAAAGCTCTTTCATAAATTCGAAGGGGGTCACCCCGAACGAGAGCGCTAAATGAGAATGGGGTGGGCAAAATTTACAGTTTTTGGCCAATAAGTCGCTGTATCTCAGTAACGGTGCGAGATAGGGCCTAGGTTACTATTAATCACTAATAGAAAGTCGTACACTGGCTCTCGATTGGCGCCGAATTCAATGACCTTGAATGACCTTGAACGCCAAAATAGGGGTTTTATGAATTTTTTGGCGATTTCGGGCTGCGAGACACATTGCAAGAGCGAATTGCGCCGAAGCCAATTGAGATAGACATGGACAAGCTGCATATGAAATTTTCAGCACTGAACGTAGATTTCGATGGTCCAAGTCTCGATTTTCTAAGTTTAAGGAAACCTGCGCACGAGGGCATCAAATAGTGGTATCCCCGTAAAAGTCGCGACGAAATGGCTGGAGATAGACTGACAGTTTGCGACCAGGGACTGCTATAGACTTTCGCGCGTCCCGTGAGCATTAGCTCAAATTTCTTGTTGTTTCACGTTCTTAACGCTTTATGTATCTACAGATTTGGAACAATTCTGGATCAAATAATTGAAAATGTCCTGATAAAAGACATTAGTTCTGTATGCAATTTTAAAGGTTTTAATCTTTAAAATTTGATACAGCGAGATCAAGGCGTGAGGTGTTAAGTGCTAGTCAGTGGTTAGAGAGACGTGTCAGTCGTTGATGCCGCTGTCTATAAACTTGTCGAAGGCGTCGTTGTAGACACGGCGCAGATGACGCGGCACCTCGGGCTGCGGCATCTTGTCCAAATCATGACAGCGCAGTAACTGATACTCACACGGACCCCCGTGCTCGATCTTACCCGGTTTTTGCCGCTCATGCCGCAACCTGCAGACGCCACAACAAACCTCAGAGTTAACCGCTGCATTACGTAGGACGCAATACTTTAGCAAAACCCCTCCTTAGTGGATGTTTGGCTTAGTTGGTTACGTCGTTGGTCACATCAACGAAGTTAATCAACGCGCCGAACCCGGTTTGTAATTGGACCGGTTACCGTCGGCAGACGGGCAAACTATCTCTGTGGTAACCAACCATTCAGGTCAACTCAGCCTGGCCATCCCTCCGTGGGTAGGCGCAACGAGTACCACCGAAATCTGTGACGTAAACAGGCATACCGCGCGATGCACTAGCCCCGTATCCGCGTGGTCTAGCAGTAGACCACTATATGTTTTCCTTACCGTTTTCCACTGCCGCTTCTAAACGCCTTTGACTGGAACAGCTCAGTGATGGTCTGGTCACTAGCATATGCCTGACCGCGAATCTTGGCCGAATGTCGGTCGATGTTTCTGCCGGGAGACGGCGACCCATCATCGGCTGCTGGCGACTAAACACAACACAAGGACACGTACACATTACAATTCACGACGCCGACGCTGCGACGCAATTCTACTCAACTCACCTGTCGTAACCCAGTTTTCAATTTCAGCGGCTGATATAGGCTAGCAAGGTTACGTCAAAATGTGAATGATTTCATTGCATTGTCGCCCACAAACAGCACATCTCAACAGAAATTGAGTTACGACAGTTGAGTCGCGTCGGCAATTCGAGTTCACACCTAGGACACGACTCAACCCAACTCGGCAGTTAAATTGAATTGAGTCTCGTCGGCGTCGTAGATGTGAATCATATAGGCCTACTGTCGTGTCTGTCTAGTCATATGAATAAGCTGATTTTGAGTTCGACAATAAGTTAAACTAAAATACGTAAGATTACGCTTACGCAAGACATCACTGTTAAATTAATGCGATGCATATTTAATGTAGGCCTACCGCCTACACTATACTAGCCACTTTCCACATTTTAGCATGTGCTAATGTGTTTACGTTGCTAAGAATGTTAGGTTTATATTGCAGCATTTCAGTTGCTATCGGTTTCGTTTACAAATACTGCTAATATCACAGAGCGAAATGTGGCGCTGCAAACGTGCATTTTATTCGCGCAGTGCTTGAAGCAAAGTCAGTTTGTTTTATAATATCTTCTATTTTATCGCGCACGCGTGCAAATGCCGTTACCTGTTCCCGGTCGCTCTGATGCACGGCTGAACTGTCGCCAGGTTCTCCATAGAGAACGTCAAGAACATTCTCTCGTTCTTGAATGACCGGATGACTTGGAAGACTCAGCGGGTCTACGAGCACGTCGTACGGTACCATCGGGTGTTGAAACGTGTTGACATCGTAGATATCCCACGCGTCAGGCTGCCCGAATGTCCCTACAGCACAATGTTCATTGTCCACTGTTTCCACCTATTACGTGGCCATCTTTATAGATTGCATTATGGATCTTGCCCGTCCTTCCGTCCGTCTGCCAAATTTGGTATAGAACGTTCCTCGGGGCCAATGTGCCAATTTTTAGCTGACTTGGAAGGCCAGAAGGACGGCCGCATTATGTCTAAATAATTTTTTTATAATGGACTTAAGAAATGACGCTGTATAGGCAAATGTAAAAATGTGTAAGGCAAGCTAAGCAAGTAAGCAACGATTGGGCTGTTCATCGTACCGACGTAGTGTCCGGCGAGCGTCCAGACTCGTACAGTGCAGTCGAGCGATGACGTCACCAACAGACCTCCGTGATCTTCTACCAGTACCATGCACGTCACGTTCTCGACGTGCCCGCGCCATTTTAACACCACTACAACCAGTCAACAATTATTATTATAGACTAATTAGTCACAGTGCATTTCATTCTGCACTGTGAATATGTGCATAGTGGTACTTCGAAAGGTAGTTTGGGATAAAACCTGACTTTTTAACATGATCTAAGTAGCCTACGTTGAATTCAATCAGGCATAATATGTTAGTAAACTCCTCCATCACACAGTATTATTGTCATTTATAGAAACCTATGTTTTGCATTACTTACAGTGTAGATTAATTTTTTTCTGCCAGAATACGTCACATACTTACGCGGTGCAGTGTGTTTCTCGGCGCTGTCGACGCAGTATGTCTCAATGTTCCAGACACTGATGAACCCGTTACTGTCGGCACTGTACAGTCGCGTGTTTCCACTGTCTGTCTCCATCGATGTGACTACTCCATGCTTCACTTTCGTCTGCAATATCAGGCACAGTTATTAGTTTACTTCTTTCATTATTACTAGCTCGCGAGCTGCAAGCTCGGTATAGGCTAGCGACCCTTAAATTCAGGTCTCGTGTTTGTGGCTGTCTGCGTCCGTCTGTCCGCTGTCTGCCGTCTGCAGCTGTCTGTCTACAAAGTGAGCAGATTATTGATAGCAGTTGTGTTGCAAGTCGCATAATATGTTCTGCAAACAGTTTTCGTTATTATAGTTCTAACTTTTATCCTTCAGCGCTTTTATGTCATTTGATGTCCGTGGCCTGTATTGCCAACTGCCACGACAATTCACAAAAGCTGTGCTACTTCTGGACAACGAAAGTCGAGGTGACAAAATTTGCAACAATAAAAGTAATAGACGTATTATAGGCCTACCGCGGGGAAGTGAGCCATGAGTGAGCCGGTGTTGAAGACGTTCCAGAAGTGCAAGTGACCGTGAGGACCGCTAGACACGAGTGTCGCCGAGTCCTTGCGGTCAACGCGCGTAGTCAAGAAGACTAGCTTGTTCACCGACGTGTCACCATCGACTAACATTAAAACCGCAGCAACATTCACGTCAGAACAGAATGATGTTTTCAGCCAAACAGTATACTTGACCTCAATCTAATATGATTATTTTCTAATCCATAACAAACTCGATAACTCTTTCCAGCGGCCATATGTAGTCATTATAACCATAGTTGGATGCGGGTCAATTTTTTTGACCCGACCCAACCCGCCAAATTTGTTTTGAATCTGACCCGTAACCCGACCAAGTAGTAACCACTTAATAGCGACTCAACCGGGAGTCAAACCAACGACTTTGCGATCGCAAGTCTAATACCCCGTTTACACGATCGAGCAAACGTCGAGCAAACATCAAACAGGCCTGATGGAACCCCGCCCCCTGGCTCAAATTTAGGCCTAGGCTTAGCGCACGGCTGATCACGTGTTATATAGGCCTTCCAATTACAACCCGCCCGCCCTCCTAATTAGCATGCTAATTATCATAGCTCGTCGAGCTAGCTGGATGAATGCTAGCAAACATCGAGCAGACGTCGAGCAGACGTCGAGCAATTAGCACGTGTATTTTGAATACATTTGCTCAACGTTTGCTCGATGTTTGCTCGATCGCGTAAACGGGGTATAACTGTTAGATTACCAAGAAACCAAGCCGCTGTACTATAGGACCTGCTATATCATTGTGTAGGCCAACAGATGTGGTTTGACTGACGTTGGGACGAGTCGTCGGACTGTGGCGGAGTGACTGGCGACTGAAGGTGACAGAAGACGTGGCCGGACACCATGTTCCAGACGATGACTTTGCCGTCGTAACTGGACGTCGCCAGCAGATTGGGCGGACAGTAAGCAGCAGACATAATGTCATCCGAATGACCGCCGCTCTGTCCGCAACAGCAACAATAGAGCTACAACTGATCAATCAACGAGGATCGATCGAACAATTGATGCACAGTCAAGTTACTAAACGATTTCGCGCTGCACAACTATACCGCGATACAGGGTGGCACTAATATCTCTCAAACAATGAAAACCCAAACGCGATTTAAGCCTACGAAGGCAAGCGCGTTAGCCACTGGCGTAACATTTTCCAAAAAAAAAGTCAGAAGTCAAGATACAGAAAACAAGAGAGCAAGAAAAAACACAGAAGAGGGGCAGACAAGAGAAATTCTGAGCTCCCACAATCTCCTTCGACAAAAATTTGCAGCTGCCCGTCGAAAAATTGCAATTTCTTGCCCTCCAATTTTTTTTAACCAACAATGCCCCCGGACTGATTCAAGCTGATTTAACCTCCTCAGCGGTAATCCCGAGCGTTATTCGGGGCGGTTGTTATGTACTAAAAACGGTAACCCCGACTGAGACTCGGAGCGCTGCTATAGCAGTCTCCCTACCATCTGTGCTGCGAGGTGCCGGGGTGCCAGTCATCAGTGCATGTCCTGAACCGTCAGTGGACCATGTTTGTTGTGCTGTCAATTAGTTACAGTCCGTGGTCAGTTGCAACTGATAAGATTCTTTTCCTTTCCATCCGACTGCCAGATATCATCTGTGTTGAGCTAGTTTATCAACATCACAAGTTGCAGCGCATCCAGCTACATCGGCTGACAGCTGCCATCGGCGCCGCGGCTGTACTGAGTGCAGGTCCAGTGGGAGTATACAGTTGAACGCTCAAGTGTACATTTAAATGTCATTAGGCGAATGTCGCGGTGAACTCGCCACGGCAGATATATGTACCGCTTTTAGACAGAA
>Ga0209367_1006600_pt1 | contig 16037 bp, 8 predicted proteins | sample WorMetLIZISLAND2_FD_187412 | JGI IMG/M metagenome (GOLD analysis project Ga0209367, IMG submission 187412) | Marine gutless worms symbiont microbial communities from Max Planck institute for Marine Microbiology, Germany - Olavius geniculatus... ... | reverse complement strand
GCATGAGCTAATGATACCGCAGCGCACTATGCGGCCATCCATTGCCCGCGCGAACGAACAATTGGACCCGCGGTTTGCAGCAAGCAGACATACCACCGCCCCAATCAGCCACACTAGGCCTTCACCCCGTAGCCCGTAAGCTACTACTCATTTCCCGTCCCACGAAGGGTAGGAGGCTGAGTTGGCCTGAGCACATAGTAGGTTAGCAACTTGCTCAAGGTTGCTTGCAAATGACGGCAGTGAGAATCGAACTGCAACCTGAAAGTTACGAGTCGACACCAACCACTAGACACTTGCACCTACACAGGCAGGTAGGTGTGAACAACTTGCCATGTTGTTGTCAAGGTTTATTTCCCCTTTAATAACAAAGCAAAGAAATGGCAAAGAAAGAAAGCTATGGAGAAGTAAAAAAAATTTGGACAGCTTAAAACAAATAGCAGCTGTCATATTTATGACATATTATGGCGACAACTAGCAGCAAACAGTAACCTTTCTAAAGCAGGCAACAGTGACTGCCAAAGCATCAATCAGTATAAATATGCACAGTTGTAACATGACAAATTTTCACAGGTCTAGCTCATTTGTTGCTATTTCATCCTGTTTAAAGACAAAATACCGATAGTTCGTAGTTGACAACATTACTTCTGCTGCTATTCCTGCTACTACTACTATTACAACTAACCAGGTGGCACTGGGACAGTAATCTTTCGTCGTTGTTTGGTTTTTCCACGGCCATGGCACTGAGCGCAAGGATGACTGATTAGAAACCTAGAGCCTCCGCAGTGTCTACAGCGAGTTCTTGCCATGAACATTCCAGTATGTATTGTCTCCTGAATACAACAAATACTACTACTACAACTACTCAAATCAGATCGAATCAGCTCCCTATTCAATGTTGCTCATGGCATCTGAATGTGCATGCTAGACTCAACATGACATTGGTTGATGCCGGTGATGTTGTACCACAACTCCCGCCAAGCATCCACCGTGCTCAGCTGTCATTAACGGTGGCAAACATGAGGTTGTTGCAAACTTTCCAGACTATTTGCCTTGGATCCAGGCACCCAACTTGACTGTAGCCATAGATGCAATTTATCGTAATCCTATCTCTAACCCCACATGTCCATATGAACAGTGTCGAAATAGCAACTGTTTGCCTCTAAGATATCAACGGTAACCTAATCCTTCCATTGCTTCCTGGGTGTGCTGATAGGACAACATGAGCTATCTTTATGCTCTGCTCACAGAAGTCTACTAAACTTAGTGCTACAATAAATGCCACATATACTACAATTAAGTTATGCACATTTTTAAATATTTCGTTGACGCAGACAGCATCTAAGAGTGATCGTCAAAATAACTGAAATAGACAAAGCCAAGCAAGTCAGGCATTTTTTTAAACTCCAAAAAGCCCAAACTCAACAGAGCACAAAGAGCTCACCGTTTTTATTTATGAAAAAATTCTTAAGTCTTATTCAACCGTGATCAGTAATAAAACCCGATGCTCTGCTCCTGCTATCTGGAATTCTCTTAGCACTGACACTTTGTCCTCTCTGGCTCCGTTCAATGATAGTTTAAATCATTTCTCTTCTGTCAGACATTTAGATCCAGCTTTAACTGTGTAGCACCATTGCAACTGTCCATCCAGCGCCTTTGATGTCAACCAGCATACTTCAGCTAGTCAAATTCATTTATTATTATTATTATTATTATTCTCTATTTCATACACCTGGTAGTAAAGGTACCTTGGGGTTAAAAACAAAAGTCAAAAACATACCAGGAACAGTTATCAGTCTGGGCAATCTACAGAAAAATGAATCATGCAAAAGCACAGAGTTAAAATATCGAATCGTCACAGAGATATTGTTATTATTATCGTTATGACTATAATCCCACCACTGACCCGTCCAGTTCCATTGCAGTAATGACATCGTTGTTTGCTAGTGCCGGCCTGTACCCTGGAACCATCACAGCTTGGACAGTCAGCTACGACACTCACAGTCACCGGTTTATTGCAGCCATTCACGGCTTCACGAAATGTTAGATCCATTGTCACCTGTATTACACAGTAGTGGTGACAGATGCAGGAGGGTCTGAGTTTCATGTTCTAATGAATGTCTTGGAAGTGATAATCAGAAGTTTTAATGTTTTTATGTTGACACAACAGTTACATTTATGTACCAAGTTATCAACACCATGACAGTAACTGGCGTAAAGTTGCTCCACAGGATATAGCCAGGTAACAACGATGTTGATTGAATATAAGTCTACACAGTTATATGGATGCTGCTGCAGTCTAAAACTGTATGAAAACATATTTGGGTCAAATGTACAATGTGTCCCAAATAAGCATCCCCGACATTTTCGACTGTAACTTGAAAACCAATCAGATTTTGATAATTTTTGGTACAAATATTTCTGATACAACTTGCCATCAAATAACCACTCAGTTTCTCACCTCACCCAACGTTTGTTTCTGCATTATCTGGGAAAAACACAACCAGCAAAGAATCACTTTTTTATCCAATGTGACATGATTGCTTAATTAAAATAATAGGTAAAAACACATTTTGTTTACATTTCTGACACTTTGGCTGACATTTCACCAAGTTGTCCATTTTCAACTGCCTGCAGTAAAATTGCTTTAAGTGTTGACCCACTATGCAAACACAGGCAAGGAGACGCTTTCTCCATTCATTGACAGCAGTATCGATAATGTTCAGCTCCAGTCCAATCCAGGCTGTACCAGTCGCTTCTTGACTTCACAAACATTCCTAAACTTCATCTGGTAAACACACTGCTGCATGACAGTCAAACCTTGTAATAGACTGGCTGTTGGGGCCAACAGATTAGGATGGATGGAATTTATTAACGCTCTTTCATTCATTTCAACACGTATTATGCTTGGTTTGCTTTCCCCAAATAGTGCAAAAGCAGACGTTGGGTGAGGTGGAAACTAAAACACTTATTTAATAGCCAGCTGTGTCAGAAATATTTCCACCAAAAATCTGCTAATCTTTATTCAAGTTACGATCGATAATGTCGGGAATGTTTTTTCAGGTTTTTCGTTTATTTCAACACATATTTCACTTGAGTTGCTTTCTCTAGGTAGTGCAGAAGCATACATTGGGTGAGGTGGGAAAATGAATGGTAATTTGATGGCAAGTTGCGTCAGGAATAATCATACCAAAAACTATAAAAATATGATAATTGTTTTACAAGTTACAGTTGAAATGTCAGGGATGATTCTTTTGAGACACAGTGTATATAGGGTTTGCTAATAACTGTTGCTAGTCCACTGTACAACAAATGAAAATTGAGCTAAATTCACATGTTACTTTCAAATGCAAGGGTGATAAAAATTTATGCAGATTAGGCAAAGAACATCTTAATGCACTCTCAAGGCAAGTTTTATGCATATTCTATAGACCCAAAATTCAAAAACTTTTGACATATAACACACCTTTCTACCACTAACTGTTCCAGTGTAATCAACACTCAAAAACAGTCCAGTTTTTGCCCACCCTGTTGAAAGAAAAAAATACACAATGCAGCATCAAACAGTCTATGAAGCTTACATGTGATGCAGTGGCAAAACCATAGTCAGAGTCAACAAACTCGTCGTAATCATCGAAGCCCGACATCTTGAAACCACGATCGCCAAATATTCTGTGGAACAATTCTTCCGGATCAATCTGTCCACGGAATGCACTGCTGGCACCTTCATTCAACACATTACATCTTTAAATATGAACAGGAGAGACGTTAAAAAATTTTCCTACTTCATATATACTACCGAAAATTGTTCACGTTCTATACACCAGCAAAAACTACACTCTTTTCTTTCTATGTGTGAGTTGCTTAAAGATATAATGTCAACGTGATTTATGATGACATAAAACATTACACAAATATCATTTAGAATATTAATGTAATGAAAAACTGCAAAAAATTAGGCTCACTGCTGCATGGCAGTCTAAAATCTGAAATTTTATCTCCAGATAATAATTAAAGACTGCAATGAAGTCTTAGCCTAACTAGAAGAACAGACATAAATGTTAATAGTTTGGCAGTGCACAAAACACTGTAATGACTAGTAACTACACTGAAAAAAGATCAGTTTGCGATATTGCTGTATCATTCACAAAATTACAAAATGTTTTAAATGTCCCTTGTACAAGTTTAAGAAGGAGTATTTGGTACTAAAATGTAAAAAGCAGATCACCTGCATTGCTGGTGGCATGATCGTTGAATGATGTTTTCCTTTCAAATGTGTCGTACTCCATTCTTCGCGATTCATCACCGAGTGTCTGACATATGTGCAATACATGGAGCATTAGCTCTATACTCTGTACAACTGAGCTTAAAAAAATCACAGAACAACGTGGCAGTAATATGGGGCGGTACGCATAACAACGTCGTAGCTTAGTTTGGACGTAAGGCCTACGTCGTGACTAACTACTTCCAAACTAGAAAGTTACGTTCGATGGCATGCAAAATGCTGTCGTAGCGAGCGACTAGCTAGTCGCGACTTAGTTGACGTCGAGTAAGTTTGACTCTGGAATTTCCTGGCTAAACACACTCTGCCTCGGCCAGCCTACAGCTAAAAATAGATATGGCCTGACTTGTCGTCTGCTGCAGTCTCGGGCGTGCTCGAGCCTAGTTACAGATCCATGGGCTAAGTAAGAATGCGCGATGCAAATAAGTGAAATTTATCGAATGCTAAACATTTTATTCGGTAATGTTTAATACTGCAATTAGCTTCAATAGTGTAATTGACTCGCCATAAGTCCTTTACGATGCATAACGTGATTGCAGCTTCTCCTTAGCGATGTTAGTTTACATTGACAACGATTGAGTAAATATTTACGACAGGTCGCTGAAGCGACTAAAGTTAGTTCGGCCGTAGGCATCTGACTAGTGCTACGTCGTCGTTATGCATGCCGACTTAGCACTACGTCCGACGTAATTCGATTTTAGTTTAGAAGTAAAGTTACGATGTTGTTATGCATAGCGCCCATGGTGACATTTATTTGCTAAGATTGGAAAACAACAACAGGCACAGGACAGAGGACAAATGTAACTAACCATATATGCAAAATTCACCGTGTTAAAAAAGCAGTCACCTTTAATTGTTTTTGTTATAAATATGTCAAATTTTCACCAATTTTGATAATTTTTGGCATGAAGAAAGAATTATGTAAGGTGCACTCATTTTCCATTTCACCTAATTTATGTCAACGCACTAATGTGTGAAACAATTGGAGCAATTGTGCATAACGCTGAATTGTTGTCTCCAGTAAACATTGCAATGACTTAATTAAGCACATAATAAGTAAAATGTACATCATTTGGCAAAACCGCAAGTTTTTATAACAACTTGCTTGCAAATTATCAAAGTTTATGCCCAAAGTGTGTCTAGCATACACGGACACAATGGCTTGGATGCAACGCCAATGGCTGATAGAGGAATCAAAGGTTGACTGATCAAACTGCATTCACTCATCGATTAGACATGTTTTAAGCTCACCAGTCAGCTATTTTCACATTAAAATATTTAATACCACAAAATTAATAAATCATGTGGCACCCTCTGTCAAATTGATGATGCAAAGGTGAGCAATCAGATACAAATAATCACCACGAAATGTAACAATTTGCCACATCTGTGTTTCACATGGTAGTGCAGTGACATAAATTAGGTAAAGTGGAAAGTAAGTCCACTTTACATAATTCTATTGTCTTGGCCATCTTTACGCCAAAAATTATCAAAAAAGGTGAAAATTTAACAAAGTTATAAGGAAAATAATTAGACTGTTTTTTTTGAACACGGTGTAGTCATGTAATTAAACATAAGACATCAAGATGGCTTGATGGCACAATTATTAGAATGTTAGACATATGATCAAAAGGTTTGAGTTCAACTAATGGTTTGGTCGCTAACAAGTAATTACTAAGTGGACGGGTGACTGCTTGCGAACAGGAAAACCATCTCAGTATAATATATAACCGACACCAAGGTCAACTCAGCCTTCCATCCCACAATGGTAGGCAAATTGAGTATCAGCGTGTCTAGCTAAGGTTTAGGCCACCTGCATCGAGTAGCAGGTAACACTGTGTGATCTCATATGGCTCTCTGTAGCTCTTTTTTTAACCACTGACAACCAAGTCAAACTCATCATGCTGTAAGTTTTTGATCGAAGTTACTAGGGATTGCAATCCCGGGATTCAGAATCCCGGGATCCCGGCCGTTTTCGTCAATCCTGAATCCCGGGATTGGCAGCATCTCAATCTTGGGATTACGGGATTACAAAATTTCATTAAAATAGCACTTTTCAAGTGTTATATGATAAAAATAACAATTCTAGATATCTAAAATAATAAATGAAATACTTTATGTGCGCTAGAGTTATACTCTTTGCTGTGCATTGTAATTTGTATTTTGACAGTCACAGTCACTCCCTAATCCCTATACCGTTCTGACATACCTTCCATACGGGCCTACTACATCTCATGCATGAAATAAGTCTATTGTGTATACCAATCTGTAAGCCTAATTCTAAAATGGTATCCTGGGATTACAAATTTCTCAATCCCGGATCTAGGGATTGAGAATTCAATCCTGGGATTGCAATCACTAGAAGTTACAGAATGATTAACGTATAATCTATAAAAAGTTCAACATTATTTTAAAAACTACCAAGTTTACAACTGAGTGCAGATGTTGTCCAACCAACAATGGCAAAATGCTGAGCAGCACCTATAACTAATTATTAAGCAAAATATAAAGCTTTCGACACGTAAATGTTGTATCAATTGTCAACACAAAGAAAACTAAGTCATAATACAGGCCTATAGTATAAGACATACAAGCTAGCAAACCTCATAAGCTTCGGAGACTGCCTGGAATTTCTTCTGAGCTTCTGGATCATTTCTATTGACATCAGGATGGTACTTCTTAGCTAGCTGCAATACAGTAACCAATGATGCATTTTTGTCTCAGCCAAAATGAACGTAGTGAACACTGGCAGAGGTAATGTTTTGGTCAGATTTCTGTGTGTCTGACTCTGTGCACATGATGACTCATAATGCAGTGGTGCCTGCATTATGTCATTGCATCAACAGATAATGCATTATATCAAGTCTTTTAACATATGGAGCAATTATGCAAATATTTATTATCACAGCTGTACCAAAAACAACTGTATAATAAAATGCAATGTACACTGATTTTTACTTTCCCAACATTACTTTGCATTGCATCTGCTACAACAGAAAATAACTACACTGGACAAAAATAACAAAACTGTAGAGACATGTACTGATTTATGTATCAACTACCGGTAACAAATAATTATCTCAATCAGCAATGAGTCCAATGTACAGCAGTGAAACAGTGAACCTTATAGTATGTTTTTTTAATGTCGTCCTGTGACGCTGTTTGTGGGACTCCAAGTACGTCGTAGAAATCTGTCATCTTCAAAGCCAGCGACGTTGTGTGGAATGTGCGTAATCGCAGCAGCGAAGGTATGCCTCGGCCTGAATACAGATGTCAGAAATCATAACAATCATTGAGCCATAGCAGTAGACCGTGAGTTTTAAAAAACAAGGCACAGCACCACACTTACACCATGTACTGACCGACTTCCAAAATTCAGTCACTGGCAAACAAGTTTCTTTTAAACTGCCATGTGGTTATGATTAATCACAAAAATCGGCAATTTTCATATCTTTTGTTAAGCTGTAAACAATAAATGGGTTGCAGTAAATAGGACAACATCGAATGCTATAGAACCAATCACTGAAAAGATAACAAGGACATACGATCATTCACAGACAAGCAGGTGGTTTTTCTTACCTAAAAATTGCCGTACACTGGAAGTCGCTGTAGCTGATCGACAGACGCATTTTGTGGCTATGCAGAGCATCGCAAAAAACTTACAGCACCGACGTTTACAGCTTATTTTATTTATTTACACAGCTCGTGTTTACAATTTTGCAAAGAATAGCTATCCGTGGTTAAAAAAACTAGTGATGCAACAAAAGTGTGAATTCTAAAAGGTTAAACGTCTGGCACTGGAAGTTTACCATTACCGAGTTTTAAACTTTAAAACTTTAAACCTGTGTAATTTTGCATTACAAAAATAATAATGTTTATTTTTTTAAAATTTAATTAGCGAAACAAATGCCATAGCCTTCAGGTACCATAAAAAGTTGGTCCTATTAGATGTTTAGTTTCAAAATTCTATCAAGGTGAAGGTCGTTCGAAAGCGTAAACACACTGCGTGAAGAAACGAAAATGTTGCGAAATATTGTCTGTGCTGTATCAGGAGGCGTTGACAGTGCTGTAGGCGCACTGCTTCTTAAAAGGAAAAGTGTGTTTTTTGCAGATACTCATTATGATTACTATTATGATTGTTACTATATAATTATCATCATCACGATAGAATTTCACGTGCAAGGGTACGGTTGCGGTAGCACTAAATATCGAAAACTACCTGTTTTCGGTTAGGGTTATGGTTTAGGGTTAGGTTTAGGTTTTTGGTACCAAAAACTACTAAAACATTTTTCATAATTTTTGATACTTTTTTGATATTTAAATTCATTGTGTCGTTAGTGCAACACACTGCAAGATCATGATCACTTGTGAGTCCAAAATAAGTACAAGGAAAATAATAAAGCATAAACAGTGATGGCTTACAATGCGGCTGTGCTTTCATTAGGTACATGGCCACTTACACGGTCTATGTGATGTTGTGTCTTATTACCTGGACACAGTGTAGCTGGATCTTAATATGTTAAGTAAGTAAAGATGACAGTGAAATTTTTGTGTTGGATGGGTTTGGCAACAGGGTTAGGGGTAAGAATAAGTTTAGAACCAGGATTATGGTTTGCAGGTTGTGTATTGCTTGTACACCTAGATTGTGAATATTGCAAGTGGCTCTGTACACAGTACACCTCTGTCGACAGAAAGTCTAAATCAGTCCACAGTTTGGGTACTATCGTGCACATGACCTAGATCAACCTGGAAAGCAGCCTAGATGTCTGGGTGCAGAGGTAGATGGAGTATACCGGTGCATGTCTTCGTCTCTGTGATTGTCTCTCGAATGAATCATGTTTAGTTGTTATTTGTTGTCAGATTTCAATGTGATGGGTGTTTTTATGAGGAACTGGGACATTGCTGATGAGACAGGAACCTGCTCTGTAGACAAGGATGCAGAAGATGCTGCATACGTCTGTCAGCATATTGGAATTCCTTTTTACGAGATAAATTTTGTGAAAGAATACTGGAATGATGTGTTCAGGTAGCAGGAGAATTCCTTTTGTCTGCTTTTCTGTCTGATATTTTTCCAGGTTTTTACTATTTTTTATTCTTTAGTTTATTTGTCTTTTTCATTTTCACTGCATCTTATTTCTTGTTACATAGTTAGCGTCTGCAACTTCAGTTATGTTTATGTTTATGCTTTTGTCTCTGAGCTTGTAAATTAGTGGTCATTTCATGTAAGTGGTAATTTCATGATTGATTGGTTGAATGAGCGATATGCGGTACAGTTATCTGCTTGTAAAATTTGGTTGTTGTTTTCTTGTAATTATAGAAGAATTGCTAGAACAGTCACTACTGCAGGCATGCTATTGTGTGCATGTAAAATGGATAACTTCACAACACACAGAGCCGTTGATGATTTTAGAATACCAGTAGGCCTACTGGTACAATAATGGATGAGATCAAATGTCATCTTCAAGTGAACAAATTTTTTCGCTTTTTCATCCTGGATCATTCTTTAATATCATGTACTATAGATGCAATGTTGGTGGGTGTGTGCATTATAAGCACTTTGCCATTTTCCACCTAAACTTAATATTGCATTTAGTTATTTATTTCACAGTTAGAAATATTAATGAAGGTTGTAGATGTTAGTGTTTTCTGTCAGTCAGCTGGTTGAAGGCTATGAGGAAGGCACAACACCAAATCCTGACGTACTTTGCAATCGCTATATCAAGTTTGGACACTTTTTCTCCCATGCTTTGGAACATCTTGGTGCAGATGCTGTGGCAACTGGTCACTACGCTCGGAGCAGTGCCGGACCATTCTTAGAAAACTTGCATCAGTGCAAAAATGGTCTGTGAGCAGTGAGCCTGCATTGCTTTTGCTTTTTGCAAACAGTTTTTTGTCTTTCGCATTGTTCATTGTGTTTAAATTTAGCTTGTGTTTTATTTTTCAGTATGCTTAGTGTCGTTTTTCACTGATATTATTTTAAGAAACATAAATTGCATTCACTGCATCAGCTTAAAACATGTTCTCTTGCTTGGACAGCTGATAAGGAAGTGCAGAAACTCCAGGTCAAGAATGTTTACATCTGGGAGGCTTGTCTAACCTACTTGATTTGTTTGAAACTTTGCAGACTTACAAAACTACGAAAGTATATAATATCGGTTTTTTTTCTGTTCATTGCTGCCTCTTGCAAGCTCTTTGGCCCAATAAATGCATGTGCTACAGGGCTGGATTTAAAAGACCCTATTGCTGGTAGATAATGTCTAAATAAGTAGATGACTAGATGTAGACTTAGTTTTGCCTGTACCTGGTGGAACATTGGGCGATGACGGCTGTGCACTCCTAATGATCATTGTTAACAAATCTTTTGTTAACTGCAGTATGTCTGTTAATCTCATGAACTAAGACTTATCAGAATATTTTTTCCAGCATTTTTGGTGCAGGTTTGTATAGTTGATGTGAGATTGGTCGGTGGTGCAGGTGTGAATCTGTTGGAGTCAGCAGATCTGAGCAAAGACCAGACACTCTTTCTGTCTCAGATTCACCAGAGGGCGCTGCAGCAGACAATGTTCCCCGTCGGCCAGTACAAGAAGTCCTACGTCAAGCAGTTAGCACGTGAAGCTGGGCTGGATCACATTCTGCGCAAGAAAGAGGTGACTGATGCCAGATTGTTCCTCGCTTAATAGCAATGATGTCTGGCTAGGGGAGCTATCACAGATTTGCAGCAATCTGTAGGAACTCTGTCAGAAATTTGCACTTATGTCAGCACACTGCAACTTAATGCCCGACTTTTTTTTAACCCACAATGCTGCTGCTTAATGGGCTGCATTAGTTGTTTCATTTGTCTATCTGTTCAGTATGGGCAACTTGACAACAAAAGGGCATAAAAATGCATGTCCAAAGTCCAAAGTGACTTAGGAAAAGGCAGTATATTTTGTCATCGATATTCAGCAATTAATAACTCTGATAAGAAATGATATTTTTCAACAAAATTTGGTGATTGCTTCAGCAATTTATTGGGATTGGGAATTAAGTGTACAAAATTTTATTCAGATTCGTTCAGATTTGACATTTCTGTTGTACGATGTGTAGGAGGTTACTTCTTTTTTGGACACAGTGTGGATTCCATGTTACCAGTATGTTTTTGTGATGCTTTCATAGAGCACTGGTGTTTGTTTTATTGGCAAGAGAAACTTCCAGCACTTTCTTGAGCAAGTTAGTGATGCTATCTCACATGTTTTGATGTAACCTTGCAGTATAATGATTTTGTGTCACTGTTGATATGTTGATGTGTACAGTGTAGCATATGATGATATGACCCACGTGTCTACTGTTAACTGCTGTAACAGTTACTGACTGTAAACTACGATTCAGTAGTTGACAGTGATATGAGTCGTTGGGCAGAACTATAGTCATTTATGTCGAGTTTCTTTATATGATGTTGCATATTGAAAATGATTAAAATCGACCAATGTTTCCTGGAGTTGTTGATAAGATCTTACTTAAGACACAACTTAGCTATGCATGAAGTTTTTGTATCTTTCGTGCAAGATTTTTTAAACATTTTTGTAAACCAGGTGTTTCTCAAGTGTTTTGCTTGATTTTTTCTAAGATTTGCACACTGTTGTAAATTCTGTTCTTGTTAAAACACTGTCTACAAAATATTAACCACACCAGCATGTGCCTGGTTTCTTATTTCATTGATATCAAATGGCTAATAGTGAATTACTTTACCTTCACTGGGTTGTTATCATGATTTGGGTTAGAGTTATGGATTGGTCAAGCATAGGGTTGGAAATGTGATAGAAAATAATTCCCATAAGCTGCCGATAGCTTGGTAGTTTTGTTAGATGAGATACATAGAATTTGCTGTTTTCGTGTGTGCATGTGTCAGTAGTATGTGGAACCAAAGCCAGGAAACTTTGTCGATTTTCACACGGGCGAAGTGGTTGGCCAGCACAAAGGTTAGTAATGATGATGTTGCATTCATGTAAGTGTTTAATGTCAGACAAAAATGCTCCGTGTCAGATGGCTATTTTGTCATGTGACTGCTGATATTTGTCTTTGAACGAAACTTAACATATTCATGGCAGGGATGGGTTTGATGACAGCATTTTAAAGACACATTGGTGATCTTTGAAATCCAGGCCAAGACCAGTGGTCTTTGAGGCCATGGCCAAACCACTAAATAAGTAAGTAAAGTAAGTGCGACAGTTTTATACTTTGTATCAAAAGCTAGTTTAATTCTGATCAAACTGCAGTGAAACATAAAAATGCTCAGACAAACATAGTTTTAGTGTCTCATACAAGTTACTTTAAGACTAGAGGCCATTTCAGCTCAAGGACAGTGGTCTTTGAGACCAAGGCCAGACATTTTCAAGGCCAAGGGTGTGATTTATTGTGTTCGTGGACTCTCTCTTGTGGAAAAATTCTCACACTCCAGTTAGCCTATGTAGATGGTGAGAAATGATCCCAGTGGTTTGTGTTTCGAGATTGCTTTCTGGTCATTGACATTCCGTGCTGGTGTCTGATGTGATGTGTGACTTTTCCACAGGGGTTCATTTCTGGACAGTCGGTCAGCGGACACACCTTGGAGGGCTGAGGAAAGCTTACTTTGTGGCATCACGCGACGTCTCCACACAGACTATCACTGTGGTGAGGTTGCAGTACTTTTTCTATATCATTTATTGAATTAACTGTGGCATTGTGATTTTTATTTTGACATTGTTAAGCACGATGTTGCTAGCTGCTATTGCTTTTCATGTTCTTTAATCAGTCTAATTTTCTGCATTTAGTCTAAGTTAGGCCTGTCCCATATAAAGTAACTTTTACTGGCCAAGTGCTTTTTCCTTAATGGAGCCAACACTGTCAGATAACTGTGACGAAATCGTTAAAAACAGTAAGTAAGTAAGTACTTACATAAGATGGCTTAAGGGCCAGTTTCTGGATCTTTTAGTTAACTGATCAGTTAGTAAACTGTTTGTTAATTGTAACTTGCTAGTTAAGTTTGTGCGCGTCTCTGAACGAAACCTTGTCTGGCCGTTAGCTAACTGAATGGTAAACTATAGTTGCTTAGCAATGATGCGCACAGTGCTAATCATTTCTGCCTAGCACAGGCAGGCATCGTGAATATTAATGAGCGCAAGCGCTAGTCAGGCAGCCCACGAGCCAGCCAAGCAATTATGGACAGCCTTTTTGTCCATTCATGAATGGATTTTGTAGCAAAATCTGTAGCAGCTAATGTCTCCGTGCGTTTTGAAGACATTGCTGTACGGTAAAATTGTTTTATAGTATCACATTCTTCAATTAACTGCTTGCAGAATGGTACAAAAGTTGCATTAAATACGATAACTACGATCGACGATGAGCTAACTAGCCGATTTTGACCAGTTAAATTTTTGGTTATTTTGTCCATTGGTTAGTGCACCGGGAAACGCGAGTTACGCAGATCTGCCAGTTAAAGCTAATTTGACCGCCCAATTAAGATCCAGAAACCCGCCCTAAGAGGTGCAATTTAACAGTTAGCCACCACGTCATGTGATCTCAACACCCACACAAAAATGTCTTAAACTACTCGTATTTGCTGTCAGTTTGTCCCTGATATGTGAAAGGCTGCCTGTTTATTAGTTTTTAACATGGATATATATAGTTTCATTATTCCAGATGAATTTGTTGTTTTATTTTTATCACTTGCTTGATTCCGCATTGTTGGCGGCTGTCTCAGGTGTCAGGCACCGATCATCCTGCATTATACTCGCGCCACTTGTCCACCAGTCCTCCACACTGGATCAACGGCTGTCCAGCCGACTTGCACCCTCGGGTTCCATTTGACTGCCAGTTTCGCTGCCAGCACAGCTATCCGCTGATGCGGTGTCGTCTGCTGCTGAGTTCTGCAGACTCCAGCAGTTTGGAAATAGAACTGGAACGTCCAGAACGAGCGATTGCCGTCGGACAGTATGCCGTATTTTACGTCGGTGACGTCTGCCTTGGCAGTGCAAGCATAACGCACGTCGGACCTACAGAGTACCAGCTGCAGCAGCAGATGTCAACTAATCAGCATGCTGCAGCTGCCAAAACTAGCGACGTTGCAGGTTAGAAAAAGTAGGCGGGGCAGGAAGTAGCAGTTTTTTTGACAGAGAGTTGCAAATTTCTGACAGGAGATTATGGGTGCTCAAAAGTCTGATTTTACCCCTACACTGATATTCTCACAGTGTAGGGTTTTCAGCATCAAATTTTGCATTTTTTGAACAAAATTTTTGGACCAGAAGATTTTCTGACAGCCAAAAATTTAGGGAGGGTGGGCAGTGGGCACTTTCCCCCTTCACCCCCTGCCATGACGTCACTGGCTGGCATCAATCCTTGTGGTACAGATAACACGAGTATTCCTTCTCAGTATTTGAATTGGGGGGACACTACCATATCATGAATGTCCGTCTCAGTATTTGCTGAGTAATAGGAGTAACTTACAACGCTTTGCTGAGTTGATTTTAAAGAAAATCAAGATTGTTGCTACCAGATGTCATATTCTAAGGCTAAAATTTGCACCAAATTTGATTTTGGCTGAGGCTCTGCTTCAGGCCCAGCTCATAACGCTCCCCAGATCCCTTAGCTGAATTTAAGGGAGACTACCTTTCAGTGGAGAGAGCGGAAGGGAAGGAAAGTGAGAAGAAATGGGGAAGAGGAAGGGAAAGGGGGGGAATAGAGAAGTATGTTCCCTAACCGTGGAGAAAAAGATCAACGCCCGTCGACCTGAGCATTGTTTCATATAACACAGTGAGCCAATGAATGCAAGAAAGTACGAATTGAATGTATGCAATGAATGCATCTGAGACATGGGGCCAAAACACAAGGATAGTATAGAAGCAGTTATTGTATACGTTGCATGCATTGCATGGGATAGAAATCCTGTTTCAGACTGAAAGTTTGGATATTTTACATGTTGTGATATTTTATCTGGTGTAAAACAGCTGTTTAACTGTTTTTGAAGTAGTAATGAATTTGTCTGTTTTGTTACTGTGCCACTGTATGGTAATTTCAAATAGGAATCTTTTTACCGGTCGTAACCTGTACTATCGGTTGCACTTATGGCATGATGTTATGTCCATCTGTCTGTTGGTCGCTTGTCTGTCTTCTGCAGTGTATACGTATTGCTGCTAAAGGTACATTTTACCGATAAACTTTTGTCTATAGAAGCAAATAGGGTGGATAAACAGAGGGTAGGGGAAGAAAAAAGGGGGAGGGAAGGAGATTTCCCTCCAATTCACATTTTTGGCTATGGCACTGGATGCACTGTTCAGTCATTATACTTTGGGGTGGCTGAAAAAGCGTGACTGGAAAATAATGGCTAAAGTGCTGGCCTGCAAAAAAAATGCTATCTGATATCGCATTTTCTTTTGCTTTGATATTTTAACTGCAGCACTGTGCTAGTAATAGTGTTACTCTGTACAGCCACTGTACACTGTACAGCAGATGAGCATATTGATAATTATTGTCACTGTCCAAAGTTGAAATGATTAAACTATCTTAAGCTTGACATTATGGAAATGCGTAGCCATTTAGCTGTATCTCGGTTTTTAGTTACATCACGGGGTCTGAGACTGATGTTTTTATAGAAGCTGGGTCTCAAGTAAAAGCCGGGTCTCCAATATAAGCTGGACATTCAAGTCGTTGTTGTTGTAAGTGTACTGGCAGTTGTAGTAGTAGTAGTGATAAGTTGTATGTGCAGTAGTCTTATATACTCACCCTAAATTGTATTGTAATAATA
>Ga0209367_1006599_pt1 | contig 16037 bp, 10 predicted proteins | sample WorMetLIZISLAND2_FD_187412 | JGI IMG/M metagenome (GOLD analysis project Ga0209367, IMG submission 187412) | Marine gutless worms symbiont microbial communities from Max Planck institute for Marine Microbiology, Germany - Olavius geniculatus... ... | reverse complement strand
AGACATATTGTCGGTTTAGAATCAGTCATAGGTGACGATGGTTGGATAGAACCAAAACGTTTGGCTGGCATTATTGATGATTATGTGGCTAATGTAGGTCCTGCATTACATCCTACGGCAACGTTTGTGGGCCAACCTAAGGATTCACGTCGCACCAATGTTCCTGCAGTGTCGGTGAAAACTGACAAGAACTGCAGTGATCCAGAAAAACCAGAGAAAACAGATTCTGGTAATTCTAAATCCCGTTTTGATCCTGGTGAATCAAAAACTGGTGGCGGACGTGCATGCTATAATTGTGGGTCTCACTTTCACCTAGTTGCAAACTGTAACCAGCCCAAGTCATCAAAGGTCTCAAAACAACCCAAACGCACGGTTAATCAAATATCCGCACAGCCCGACGGTGCTGATGACGGAGGTCAAAGGTCAAGCTCCAGGGCAGCAGCGGATGTAAATAATGCCAGTACGCCTAGTAGTGCTGTGAACCGTGTTGAAGTTATGATTTCTCAAAATGAAAGTTTTCAAAGTATTCTAGATACTTTTGATAAACATCGAGTTATTGCTGATGGTGAGGTTGCGTTGCATTATGTGAATGTAGCCGTTAGTGATGCGCATGATAATGTGGTTGCTATAGATGCTCTGTTTGACAGTGGAGCAGAAAACTCTGTGATTAGGTCTGATGTTGTGAAAGAATTGCAGTATAGTGTGTTAGGATCTGTCACACTGAAGGCTTTTGATGGTCACTGTTCTAAAGGTGTATTAACGATCTTAAACGTTAGGCTGTCTACTGCTGATGATAATGTTTCTGTCAGATTTGTAGTAAGTGATAATGTTAGTCATCCTTGTTTGTTGTCACTCAGTGATTATAGGCGTCTGTTGAAGCAAGGTGAAGATGCTGTGGTGAGACATGATGATGTTTGTGTGTATGAACACTGCAATATGTCTGATGAAAACGTTCAGAATGATGCGAAGGAGGGTGTGTTTATCAGTAATGCTGAGAATGATACTGCTGATGATGTGCATGATGATGAGAGTGTGATGAAATCTGATGCGTGTGATGATATTGATTTGCCAGTCCCCAAAACTGGGATTCAATTTTATCCCCATCCGATAAGTTAGCTGATGAGCAGAAAAATGATAATTCTCTATCAGGAGCTTTCATGCTTGCACGTGAAAATAAAGGCGGTTATTTTCTTAGAAATAATTTGCTGTATCACCGTGCTAAGCTTCTTCAGCAAACTGTAGAGCGTCTGGTTGTACCACGTGACAGACGTAAAAACATTCTCGACTTGGCACATAATTTAGCAGGAGGACACATGGGTATGCGACGTACCAAAGACAGAATTGCCCTCAGTTTTATGTGGCCAAACTTGACAAATGACGTAATTGATTACTGTCGTACTTGTGAGATCTGTCAACGCCGAGCCAGAATAACTTGTTATGACAAGGTGCCTATTCAGGGTGGTGTTGTGTCTGTTGAACCAGTGTTTAGTCACTTTTATGTAGATTGTCTTGGTCCTTTGTGTGCGTACTCCATCCAGCACAATTATGCGATTGTCTTTCTGGATCAGGTGTCGCGTTATCCACATTGTGTACCACTACGTTCTATTACGGCAAAGAATTGTTGTGATGCCATGCTTTCTTTTTGGCAGCACACTGGCTTTCCAACAAAGGTCACAATGGACCATGCGAGTAATTTCTTTGGTGAGCTTACCAGACACTTTCTTAAGCGTGTCGATTGCAGTCCGATCTTTTGTACTCCTCGACACCCGGAAGCTAGCAGTGTCGAACGCACGGTTGGCACGATCAAGTCCATGATTGCCAAGGTTGCGCAAGATCATCCTAGATCGTGGCATCTTTACCTTGATGTGATTCTTTGGGGTTTGCGTGAATCAGTCAATGAAACGACTGGTGTCTCTCCTTACACCATGGTTTACGGTCGCTTACCACACGGACCACTGGAGGTGTTGCGTGATATCTGGGTAGGAGAAGACAAATTCCCCATTCCAAAGAATAAGTCCACGACTAGTTTCTTAAAGACTTGCGTGATAGACTGGAGACTGCTCGTACTTATGCTGAAGCTCATGCTGAAAAAGAGCAGCGACGTTATACGGAGCGTTATAATCGCCATGCTCGTGACAAATCTTTTTCTGTTGGTGAGTCTGTCCTTGTTTTGCAGAAAGACTCGACTTCATCCAAGGTGTTTAGTAAGTGGATTGGTCCTGCGATTGTGGTAGAGATCCAATCTTCTCACTCTTATGTTGTGGAATTCGATGGTTCCAAGCGTACCATCCATGCCAATCAACTTCGCAAATTTCATACTCGTACTCAAGCTGTAACTTGTGATACTGAGTTGTTGATATCTTCTTGCGATGTTAATGCTTGTGCATTGATCAGTGATCAAGATGAGGATTTCGGTGATATTCATGTCGTTGATTTGTCATCGAAGGATTCTGTTTCAGAGCCTTTGCCGAGTCAAATGATCGAGCGTCAGAGCTTGTCACGTCTTTCTGCAGAGCAGCAGGCTGAGTTGCTTCAGTTGCTAGATAAGTATGCAAGCTGTTTCTCAGATATCCCTGGTCTCACGACTCGTGTTGAACATACTATTGAACTGACTTCTGACTTTAAAGCCAAACGTATGAGGGAGTATAAGGTTCCCGAGAACCTCAAGCCCGAAGTAGAACGTCAGTTGGCTCAAATGCTTGCCAATGGTATCATAACTGAATCCACTAGTGCTACGTGCAGCCCTCTTGTTCTTGTTAAAAAGGGGAAGTCTTTTGCTGATGGTATTAGGCTGGCAGTGGATTACCGATACCTTAATTCATTCACTGTGAGTGATGCTTTCCCTATACCTGAAGTAGAAGAGGTGATACAAAAGGTGGGAAGTAAAACTTACATAATTATCTACTTTTGATTGCCGGCACGGTTACTGGCAAACCAATGTGCGAGAGTCTGATAGGTGGCTTACTGCATTTGTTTGTCTAGGCCAGTTGTATGAGTTTACTAGAACTGCTTTTGGCATGAAAAATGCAGGTCAAACTTTTGTTAGAGCAATGCAGCGAATATTGCATCCACTGCGTGAATTTGCTGATTCATTTGTTGATGATTGTGCAGTGAGTTCGGATACATGGAATGATCACATTGTCCATCTCGATAGTTATCTGTCGACTATGCAGAGAGAGGGCATAACTTTGAACGTGAAGAAGTGTCAGTTTGCCAAACCCAAGGTCAAGTTTTGTGGCGAAATTATCGGGTCTGGAACTCGACAACCAGATCCCGAAAAGGTTTCGGCCATCAAACAGATTGCTGTGCCAGAAACAAAAAAGCAGCTTAGAGGAGTGTTAGGGCTGTTTTCATATTTTCGCAAATATGTACCTACCTTGGCGGCCAAGTCTAAAATTCTCACCGATTTAACCTCAAAAAGGGCACCTCAAGATCTGAAACTTGTGTGGACAGAAAAGCACACAGATGCCCTAGAATCGTTAAAACGAGATCTTAGTGAGGCTACACAGAAGCCACTGTACACAGTGCGCTTTGACAGACCGTTTCGGATCCATGTCGATGCTTCCCAAGATGCCTGTGGGGGGCTCATCTGCCAAAATGATGAAGAAGACATAGAAAGGCCAATTGCGTTTTTCAGTTCAAAGTTCATAGAAAGGCCAATTGCGTTTTTCAGTTCAAAGTTTACGGCAACCCAACGCAATTGGGCCACTATAGAACGAGAAGCTTATGCAGTGTTATGTGCGTTAAAACGCTACAGACATTGGGTTCTTGGAACCAAGGTGATTGTGGTTTACGACCACAACCCAATCACCTACCTTACTGCGTCAGCTCCCAAGTCAGCCAAGTTGATGAGATGGAGTCTAGCCCTGGCAGAGTTTGATTTAGAATTTCAGTTTAGAGCTGGCAAACTAAACATCGCTGCTGATGCTCTCTCTCGCGTGGGTCTAGCAGGGACAACTGGCTGACGGGGGGTAGGCTTAATGTAAATAGGCTTAATATCGCTTAGTGCTTGCTGGTTTAAGTTGTTTCGATTAGTATTGTTGTACTTTACTGTTTGTGGAATGACTGTGGTGCTCCCCAGTTTGTCTGATTTGTTGTCAGGAGTTACACGAGGATTATTGCCGTGATCATCTTTAGTCGGCCGGGTTCCTGAACATGTTCGGGCATCGAGAAAGAGACTGTTGAACTTTGATCGAAGATGTTGTTTATGCTGACGTCCTTTTTTTGGCCAACATCGAACAACGTCTGGGGTGACGGACGGATGTCACGGACAGACAGTCTCTTGATTACTTGTGGCCTACGTGTTGATGGTTGGTCGGTCACGGGTCAGTGAGCTGACCGGACACGGACAGTCAGAGATCCTAGAGGTTGTGTGGCCGGCAGACCAGCAGGACGTTTTTTTTGTTGGCCTTGTATGGCCGTATTGCTTTTTTGGTTGTTATAACCGATTGTTTTTTGTTTACTGGTGCTCGCTACTGTATTATATTTCTGTTTGGAAAGTTTAGACTGTTATTGGCTCTTCGACGAGTAGATAGGCCTATAGGTAGGTCTAGTGGGCCTGCAGTGTAGGCTAAACAACCGACTAATCCCTAACAGATCTTAAGGTCAAAATGGCGTATTTTCGTGGACTCTGTGTGCTAAATCTCGTTTTTCTATGACCATAATAACATAGAAATACAGCAGTAATTTACATAGACTGCCATGGAGATTGACTTGCATGCGATAAAAAGCCTTATTCAAGGGCGTCTATCTTCCTAAATCTTTGGAGCAATCCCTCAAACTCAAGGTAAAGCGCCGCAGGCGTCGACGGGGAGGAGAATGGAAGGGGGGTATCCCTCTTCCCAGCCGACTAGAAACTCTGGGGGAGCGCCATGAGCTCCCCCAGCGGGGTCCGGGGCGGAGCCCTGACGAAAAACGAATTTGGTGCATTCGAAGCGTCACAGAACGCTTCTGATTGCAAGATATCGTAAATATTATGAAAAATGCAAAATACTAATAATATTCAACTCCCCCCTAATTTTCGCAAAAACCTTTCCTGGTTTTCCTTGCAGCGTTTGCTTCAATTAGGTTTATATGTTTTAAACTCCCCTGGCATTATTTATTGTTTATTGTTACTTACTCTTACGTAGGCATAGCCAGCAGTTGGAGTCACAAAAGGCGAACTAGCCCCCAAGGGCCAAAAATTGTGGCCGAAAGCCGAAAACAAAGGTGGACTTTTTGGGGAGAAGCCTGTCGCCGGGCACAAGCCCGGAAGCAAACGGTTTTTTGAGCATGAAAACCCCCTAAAATGCATACATTGAGTATAAATTTTATTAGTTTTACTGCAGAAAAGCATTGAATATGCTAAGCAAAAAGGCGACTTTGGCATCTTGAGGGGGCATGGGCCCTTTGCCCCCCCCTAAATCCGCCTATGGTTCAAGGTCATCGACGCTGATAAATCTAAAAAGTTCATCACTAGTGCTTGTTATGGTGAGCACCATGTTTGTACCTATCTGCAGCCGTTTTTACACTATTCGAGCCAATAGCGGCAAAATAACGTTTTAGGGGGTACCCTCTTTGACGCCCTCGTTCAAGGAAAACCCCTTCACCAGAGGCACGAAATTATGTCACGATAAACTAGAATCCTCGGGGCAGCCTACAGCGAAGATTTCATGATTCTAGCTTGCACCGTTTTGATAGGGCTCAGGGGTGTGACGGCACGTCGGACACACACACGGACAGACGGACAGACAGACACCTCGACGATGGCTAAGACAAGCGCAGCATTACATGATGTCGCGCGTAATACGACTACAGAACTAACATTAACAACTTAACGTATTTTGTTATACCAGTTGTTGTGGGTGACGCCTGTTGACGGTATATTGAACTCCATGTGGAAGGCTGCTTCTGTATCGTAGCGTTACTGATATTGTTGACTGACGTTGTTGTATGCCTAGTACTGGTAAGCAATTCTGCAAAAACGAATAGTGACACAAACGTTTGAAAAACTTTTAATGTAATGTAAGGTGAAACTAGTTTGATATGATGCACTTCTTACTTGTTTCGCGCTATACTTGAATCGATACCGAACAGCATTGTTGTCGCATTAAAATTATCGTTCCAGTAAAATAATTTGACAGTTATCAAGATTACCAGTGATATATTTGTCAGAATCATTTGACACTGATTTTGACTTTGACTTTATTTTGACTAAAATCATTTGATTTTCACTTTAACATATCGAAGAAAACAAAAACTAGCGACATCTAGAGGTATGTATTTTAGTTTTAGTTTATTAGTTTTTAGCAACATGGAGTAAAAGTTATTGACTAAAAGTTCGCTAACGCTTTTTAAATTATTTCATAAAAAGTCGTTTGCGAAAGTTGTTAAAAGTATTTTTTTCGAAATTTGTTTAAATAAACCAAAAAATGCTCAAATGAACACGGAGTTTGTCCAATGCATCTCGCTAGCTTAAAATCCGTATAAATTAGATCAGTGAGCTGTGTAAGCCAGTGGTAATAATTAAACAGTTTAATTTTAAGTACTACAACAGCAATGCTATTGTCATTTTTCGCTATTATTATAACTAAACAATTAACATCATGGGTCACAATGCAATTAGGCTAGCAATAAATGGTTTTCTAGATGGTCCTGGTTGTAAAAAATGCAAAAATAAAGATATTCGAGTTGTGACTTTGAATTTTTGGGGTCACGCAATTTCATCTACGCGTATATTTTGCACGGTTAGTCTGAGATATAAAACTTCAAAGATTTACGGACTATGACCTAGTGAGTAGTCATAGTCATAGCTTTTGAGATCACGTGACGTCATCGGTTATGTGAACCTTGATCATGCAAAAAGTCGTGAACATAATGTCCGTGCGTATATATTGCGCGGCTAGAGAGATATAACGCCTCAAACATTTTGGGGTCACAATTTCGACTTTTTGGGGTCACGTGACGTCATCAGTTACGTGACCATTCAATTCGTTACGGGCGTTTTACTAAGGGTGGTCCATCCAATCTACAAATTTAAAAAGTCATCCAACATTTGATCGAGACATGGCTACAAGTTTCATGCTTTTCTTTTGACTCAAAGTACAGCTTAGAAGAAGAGAGACAATAAAACATTATTAGCAGATATGCCCACGGGAGCTATACCGTTCACATAAAAGCTAATCGATGTGAGAAAAAAGTGTCAAAATAGTCGTCCACTAAGTGCAAGATATTATACAGGGTTGGCCAAAAACGTGGCACTTTTCTTTTGTTCATATCTTCGGAAATTGTTGACCAATTTTCAAATTTTTTTCACTGGCGCACTCTGCGGACAATTTGCAATAACGTGATTATTACGTATCTCATCATAACGTAAATGCGTCTCTAAACTGCCTTGTAAAATATTAATGAAATATGCATATATAACAATAATAACAAACAAACATTTTGATAAAATTGAAAAAACACTTCAGACCAACATTACAGTGAATGATCTGTATGACACTAGATTGTGTAGTGTAGAGACGCATTTACTGTGTAGCAGGATGTAAAACAATCACGTTATTGCAAATTGTTCGCAAAGTGTGTCAGTGAAAGAATTTTGAAAATCGATCAATAATTGGCGAAGATATGGACAAAAGTGAAGTGCCACGTTGTTATAACCCACGGTGTAGATATGTGAATACCATATCAGGTTACGAAAAAAGCTTATCTACTTTTTAAAGCAATATTCATGGCATGTAAGACGTTAGACCTACGGTTAGTTGGTTACATTCTTAGTAGCAGACAGTGCAAAACGTCACTGCAGTCTGCCCGGCACCAAGCTGTAAGCCTACTGCTTGGTGTCAGAGGCATGTGGCTGTGAACAATTTGTCTAAAGTTGTTACCCGACCAGCAGCCAAACTTAGAATGACTCTTGATCGAAAGTCCAACGTCCTAAGCACACGCCATCAAGCCACCCGTTTTGATGAGGTCACTATGTATACCGGAGTTTAGCTTACCAGTAATGGAAAGATGGAATAGCGCGTGGTTAACGGAGGAATTTAGCTCGTGACATTCATACGTTCCGGCATCTAAGAACGCGACGTCTTTCACCTCTAGCTGTCCAAGCTCGGCTCGAACTGCGTATTTAAGTTTGTTAGTGAGAGTGTACCCGTTGTAGATGACAACCGGTAGCAACTGATATGGGTCAATACGGTTCCATCGGATAGGCAGAGTATTGTCCGTTTTGCAGCGAAAAACCGCCGAAGACCTGACGACTGCCGTCACATTTTGAGATGATGTTGCATTTATCGCTGCGTAACCTGCACAGCATGCATAACTGGCAATTATTCAGTCTTGTCTGTGGCACGAAGCAGCACGATAAGGACTGGTCTACCGCACATGGCCACAAACGTTAGGGTTTTTATAAACAGAAAATTAGGCTTTCATCAATTTTATTAGCCGACCGTACCGTACTTTAGTAAAGGTCAAGCTATTGGCATGGTTGTCGTCCGTCGGTCTGTCTGTCACGGATGTACTGTAACTAAACGGTGCAGGCGAGATAGGGCCTAGGTTGCTATTGATCACTAATAGGAAGTCGCATACTAACTTTCAAATGAAATATGTCATTGACCTTGGATGATCTTGAAGGGTAATAACGCCATATGGTAAGTTAATCATGCGGTATTGTGAGTGAACAGTAAGTCGCAGAGGGTCGGCAATGGTACCAGGGGTTAGGGCGGTAGCGACTTTCTATAGCCTGTCAATAGTAACCATGTGTCCATCTGCAGCGGTTTGGCCGCAATTTTGAATGAAATGTTTAAAGCTATAAGTGGCCGTATTTCGGAAACGGTGAAAGATACGGCCTAGGTTACTATTAATCATTAATAAGAAGTAGATTAAATGGAAATTAGTGACATTGGATAACCTTGAAGGCCGTTACGTGCTGTTGCGGCTAAACAGTGTTAAATTAGGCCTAAGTTGATGCTGATCACTAATAGGAAGTTGCATATTGGCTTTTAAATGACAAAAATCATTCACCTTGAATGACCTCAAAGGTCCGTACTGCAACAGGAACTGTATAGGCTGTGGCTTGTCTTCCCAAGCATGCCGTTTTTATTGTGAAAAATATTTGAAACCTGCGTCCGATATTTTTCTTGTTCATTTACGCTGTAGCTATTTATATCGCTTGGCGAAATGACCACGTGCGATGTCTGTTATACTAGCGTTCATTGTAGCTTCAAAGATAGCGTTCCGTTAACATAGCGTGCATGGAACTGTGTCACCTTCGACAAATCGTTTTCTCTCCGTCATTGGAATTCGGACGCTGGGCTTCGGACGTAGGCTTTTCCTAGCGATTGCTGGGCTTATTGTATTTTATGTTCTAAATATGATGACGTGCGACACAGCAATAATGCGTGAATGAAGTTGTTAAATTTTAACAATGAATGTGAATCTGTTGTTGAATATTTGTCTACGCTCCGTATATAATAGTGGTGTAAAGTAATGCGTACGTAAAATATATTTTCAGTAACAAGAACAAGAGCAGTTAGATGAGCAATCTTTACTCAAAACAAACTACTGTTAGCGACTCAGCGGGCCTTCAATGTGCAATAAGCTTATTTCTTAAATCAGGGGAAAGGGTTATGTATGGGGAGTTATGTTTCTGCAAAATTTTGTCCGTTTCACATTTAATCAAAAGGGTGATTTGGTCCGGAGGATTATGTTCAAGAAAATTATGTTTTGGGGGTATTTTACTTATTTTACAGTTTTTAAAGGGTATCCACTATCCAGACTCCAGTCCAGAGGTTGTCGGACAGTTCGGGCTGGATTATTTTAGGCAAAAGGTTGTGTCTAGAGAATTTAGCCAAATGTAACCAAGCTTTCCTGAAAATTTCAGCAAAGATGTGGGCAAATTTTTGTGTAATCCTGCTAACAAACGTTTGTGCTCTATTTTGTAATAACTGAAAAAATTCTGTCCTGTGACCTTGATTTTTTACCTATGACCTTGAAATGTACCAGATTAATTAAAGTTGTCATGATACAATTATGTTGTGCATGTTCAAGCTAAATGCAGAGTTTCATGAGTTATCATGTTAACAGAAAAAACCAAGAAACAAATTTAACGACGATGCCGAAAAACAATACTGTCACACTGCTGCTATCGTCAACAGCAAGAAGGCAAAAGGAAAACAACGGCAACTACAATTTCGGCAATCACCGACGAATAAGATGTGCAAATTCGGCAATGCTAAAAAACGGCCCAAGTTATCTCTAGTTGTTAGCTTCCCCGTTTTTACGCGCGAAGCATTAAGGTGTGTTCCCACTGTGCGCATCAACGCGCGTGGCCTTAACGCGCGCTAAACGCTTAATTGAATTGGTTATGTATCCGCTCTTCTACGGTGAGGTAGAGCTTAATTTGACAGTCAATTGAGATGATCCCCGCGCTTAGCGCGCGTTAAAACCACGCGCGTTGACGCGCGCAGTGAGAACGCACCTTAATGCTTCGCGCGTCTTAGCCATCGTCGAGGTGTCTGCCTGTCCGTCTGCCCGTCCGTCATACCTTTGATCTGTATCAAAACAGTGCAAGCTAGAATCACGAAATCTTCAATGCGGGCTGCCACAAGGACTTTAGTTTTTGTGACAAAATTTCGCGCCGCTAAGTGAGGGGATTCTCCTCGAACGACGGCGTGAAAAAGGGGTACCAACTAAATAGTCATTATTTTACCGCTATCGGCTCGTTTATCGTGAAAACGGTTACAGATAATCATAGTTATGCTGCATATCATAATAAGCGCTGGCGACGAGCTTTTTAGCGGTATCAAAATCAATGACTTTGAACGACCTTAAACCTCCAAAAATCAAGGGTTTAGTAAATTTGTCGCGATTTTGTGACTTGCGCCGAAATGGCTAAAATAGACCAAAACAATCTGATTGTTTTCATTAAACATAGATTTTAAAAGTTTAAGTCCCGACCCTCTAAGTTCAAGGAGACCTGCGCACAAAAGCGTGAAAGAGGGGTACCCCCTAAAATGTGGCTTTTAACTGCTATTGGCTCGTGTAGCGCGAAAACGGTTGCAGACAGGCACAGATATGCTGTTTATTATAACAAGCACTTGTGACGAGCTTTTTAGCAGTATTAACGTCGACGACCTTAAATGATCTTGAATCTTCAAAATAAAGGGTTTAATGTGTTTTGGCGATTATCAGCTGCGGCGCACAGTTCATGAGTGAATTGCGTTGAAATGGCTAGAGATAGACCAAAACAACCTGCGAACAGGAACTGCTAAGGCTGTCGCGAGTCTCGTTAGCTTTAGTTGATGGTTAAATGGTTAGGGCCGGTGTAGCGAAAAATTTGTCGCATCGGAAAATAACTTCCACATGCAGCAGTACGGGTTAAGATTAAGATTAGAAACAGGGTTTAAGTTAAGGTTAGGGTCAAAATAAAGAGTAGGGTTAAGATCAAGATTGGATTAGGGCTAAGCAGGCTTGCCGTGGATATGAAATTTGCCATCCATATCCACAAATTTTCCGTGGATATCCATGGACGTGTCCATGGATATCCATGGATATATCCATATTTACAGACGACTATGGTGCGTACCTATTGACTAACCTCGCCGGTGAGTGGATAGAGACAGGTAGCCGAGTGTACGTTGGATAATGAAGGCAGATTGGAAAAGGGTGAATATTTTCCCATCCTTTTTGCATTCAAGGTCCAGTGTCCATTCACGTACCGTTCTGTCCGCTGTTCGCACATAGGAGTTTTTAGGGACAGGATGCAGAACACAGGATAATGACCATAGGACTATAGGAATAAGGGTTTGGCGACAAGGTCACATATATATGCGAAGTAAGAACGGACTAGCATCAACGATTGGATATCTCCACCTTCTGTTTGTCGTGGTGACAGAAGAGCTATTGGAGAGTAGAACATCCATCGGTATATGCTACTGCCATTCGTATATCAAAACACTTCTTTTTAATAGGTCGATCGTCCACTTGCGAATAGGTGTTTCGATTCCAAGTTCTACCGTCGTTAAGGACATTTGGTAACCGTAAGTGAGTATCCAAAACTTACTATAGGTAGGCTTCTTCCACATAGGTCTGTCGTCTGTCATAAGGTCTGTCGATAGGTCTTTCGTAGTTAGTTAGGAAGTGGCGGGGACTGTCCGCTACTTAGTAGGTATTGTGGGGTGGAAAGGTGACCAAAACGAACCCACACTACACCAAGTTTCAATTTCACCAACACAACATATCTCTATGTACGTGGCGGAATGCGTCCGTTTCAACGGCCATATCCAAAGGCCCATCGCTGCTTGTGGGTTAGTACTACGGAAGGTGACTCCGCGTGGAAGACCCATTAAGCAGCTACAGAATTGTCGCCGGAATAGACCGGTGGAGATCCTTTTTCTTAAAGTATAACGTAGTTTACCTAACACCTTTACAGGCATAGGACCCCTCCTACCATGGGCCAGAAAATATCCACTGCAGGAATGGAGATAGGTCTGTGGAAACGGGATGATAACACCTCCCCGGCCCACAACGGTAGAAGCGGTACAGTAGGTGGAGGCGGGTACTGTACCGTGGAGAAGGAAGTAAGTAAGCAGGATAATAGGAAGTCAGTAGTGGAGTCGTGGAAAAGTGAAATGCAGACGAGTGACCGTTGTGGTAAAAATGGAGAATGTTACACTTAGATCAGAAACTGAACCAGACAGGTGGTAGTTGAAGTTCTTTGTGCCTCATGTGTATGTAGGTCATGTACTTTATTCGCCAGTTCACATTTAGTGATAAGTTCATTTTAATTTAATTTGGGCTGTACCTTTGTACACACGTATGTTACGAGTCTTGGACACGACTTTCGAAATAGTAGGCTATTTTCATGTTGAGGTTTTAAAACAGAATTAGCTGCGACGCCGTGTACGCAAAAAGTAACTCTCTAGACAGTGTGCAATAGAAAATAATGTCAGATGTAAACGCATCCGAACAAAATTTTGCCTGTTTATAATCCTTAACAAATCCGTTAAATAAATGCATATTTTCTGTGGAATTTAATTTTCTAACGGAACTACTATTTTTTAAATATCGATGACAAAATATTTTCGTTTTCAATGTGGCGTTAAAGGCTATTGCAGTCACGCGACTCGAAGTGACGTTGTGCTGACGTAGTCAACGTAAACAACAATTAACACAAACGATGCTGTTTTACCGAGTGTTTTATTTGAAGTGTTAAGTCAAGAAAAAGAGAACAATACAATACAAAACAATACAGTAAAGTTTTGGGTGTATGTGTATATTGACTACTGCTTGACTGTATTAGCTTTTAAGAGTAACTGCTAGCAGGGATGTTAACGAGACCAAAATATGGCGAGAACGAAAACAAGAACGAGAACAGTTGAATGAGGACGGGAACGAGAACGAGACCAAAAATAAATTTCGAGAACAAGAACGAGACCAACAACCATGAGAACGAGAACGAGAACGAGAACAGTGAAAGAATAAAATGTAACATATACACATTCATTGGCTCACGGGATAATGCGGGGTGAAAAAGGTTAAATGGGGTCACGTCACATGGGTTTGTAAGGGCAGCTAGTTTGTCGTTCTATCACTCTGCGTCCTAGTAAAATGATTTCTGTTGTTTTGAATGTGTGACTTGGTCGCCCTTACACAGTAACAGGAATGTTAACGAGACCAAAATATGGTGAGAACGAGAACGAGAACAATTCAATGAGGATGAGAACGAAAAGAAGAAAAATTTAACATATAATATTTGACATAACCGTCGCATAAAGTGATTTTATAAAGCAGTGTGATTATCAACTGATGTGGCATGAATCAGATGCACAGAGACCACAATTTTGCAGTATCTGTTTCATGTGCAGCAGCGAGATTAGGTCTACCAGAACCAATCTGAGAGTGAGTCTAGCAGTGTCTTGGCGGTATAGTCTGTTCACTGCAGATTTGCATTTCATGCGCAATCACTCATGGACATGAGTTGAATCAATCCATTGGTTTGGTTGGATTGGTTAAACGTGACCGCAGCGAAAACACGCGTTGTCATAAAACAGCATGCAGTCTCTGCAACAACCTATTCTATTGCACAGTCTTTGATCTGTATCAGGTCCAGATAATAGACCTCTGACACAGCCGGTAGTCTGCACTCGTGACCCCACCTGCATGAACAGCTTCTGTAATTACGATTCAGTGAGTTTTATTGTAGATCTAACAGCCACTATGCAGTTTACCATTAGTGCTGTCACTTTGACACTTGAGTCCAGAGTTATAAGTCACCATCGCGAGCAATAATAAGTATTTTTCATAGTCGAATCTCGAGATCACGAGACCAAAATGCACGAGAACGAGAACTATTGTAATGAGAACGAAAACGAGAACGAGAACAACAACAACGAGACCAAAAACGAGAACGAGACCATTAAATTTGGTCTTGAGACCACGTTGGTCTCGATAACTTAACATCCCTGACTGTTAGTGAGTTATATATGCTTTGTTGTTCTTGCCGTTACACGTTCTTGGTGTTTAGCTCCATTGTTCACATGTCTTTATATGGCATGTGAAATGACGATGATGGTGTTGATATTCGTTTAATAAAAGCTTCTGTCGGACCCCGCCGTGGTCAGCCACCTTGTCGTGGTGGTGGGACTTTGCACCGATGACCCGAAAGATTTTCAAAATCTGGAGGGTAGGAGCTAACTAAAAGCTGACCAAACCCGTGAGAGCAGGTTTGCTACACGTTACCAGTGCTTTTGTGCTGGTTTCGGCTTCACAGCCGACTACGGCTTCACAGCCGTTTATTTACGGCTTCACAGCCGTTCACGGCTTTATAGCCGTTACCTGTAACCTTATACATCCGGGGATGTGCATTGGGCCGAACTGATACGGCCTCAGCGCTGGGCAGGTGTAAGAGCCTGCCCACCCCGGAGGTAAGGTAAGGTAAGGTAAGCTTCTGTCGGAGTGAAAAGTAAGCCTACAAACACTAGGTATCACGTTAAAATAATCAAAATGTTCAAATGTTTATATACAAAATACAGAACTATAAAGACTAAAACGTTAAACACGGAATTTACAACAATCAGTGAACATTGTCTGAATTAAACACACTGCTGTGACCACTTTTCAACAGGACAAGACAGGACAAAGCGCCTACCCACCGGCGCATAAGGCCATGCAATCGATAAATCAAGGAACCCCATTTTTTATCACGCCAGCTCTGTGACCGATCAACAGTCAAGACCTCAGCCCGATTGACTATCGGATTTAAAGAAGCTATACTGGAGCGTGTGTGCAGCAGCCGAATTTATGACACCACAAGCTAAAGTTGCGATTGATCGAGAACATTTCCAGCAGGCGTTCATCGACGAAGTGGCCAGGCAGTGGCGCCCACGTCTTCGAGCTTGCACTCGGACGATACAGTGAACACAGTCTTTAGATATTTTGCATAGACGAACAATTTGATGGTTGACTAATACTAGACACGTCACGTTTTGGAGTAACCTCACTTTTGCATTGACGGATTTCACTGAAACTTGGCCGTTCGTTTGCAACTAGATGTTGCATGATTGGTCCAAAACTTTGTCAAAGTCCGATGTTCTTTGTTAAAATTATGAAAAAAGACACAAGAGAGTACTTTTTGGGACTTACGTTAACGTTGGTGTACATGTCTTGCATTTACATGCTGCACTGCGCATATGTGAATGAACAAGAAATTTGAGATAATGCTCACGAGACGCGCGAAAGCCTACAGCAGTTCCGGTTCACGCTAATTTAATATACAAATACAAAATTCTCTGTCTGGATCGCATAACGATAGTAGCGTGGCGCGACCTTGTAAATGATATAGACTTGTGTCGCAGCCCAAAATCGCCAAAAAATCCATAAAGCTCTTTATTTTGGCGTTCAAGGTCATTCAAGGTCATTGAATTTGGCGCCAATCGAAAGCCAGTGTACGACTTCCTATTAGTGATTAATAGTAACCTATAGGCCCTATCTCGCACCGTTACTGAGATACAGCGACTTATTGGCCAAAAATCGCAAATTTTGCCCACCCCCTCTCATTT
>Ga0209367_1006598_pt1 | contig 16038 bp, 7 predicted proteins | sample WorMetLIZISLAND2_FD_187412 | JGI IMG/M metagenome (GOLD analysis project Ga0209367, IMG submission 187412) | Marine gutless worms symbiont microbial communities from Max Planck institute for Marine Microbiology, Germany - Olavius geniculatus... ... | reverse complement strand
TTTCAACTGCCTACAGTAAAACTGCTTGAAGTGTTGGCCCACTGTGACACTTGTACACTGGCCCACTTGACAGCTGCAGTATCGATAATGTTTTGCTCCTGACCAATACAGGCTCTACCAGTCACTTTTTGACGTTACAAACATTCCTAAACTTCTTCTGGTAGACACACTGCTGCAAGACAGTCAAACCTTGTAATAGACCTGCTGTTGGGGCCCACAAATTATGACAGATAGAATTTATTCACGTTTTTCCATTCATTTTAACACGTATTATGCCTGGTCTGCTTTCCTCAGGTAGTGCAAAAGCAGACGTTGGGTGAGGTAAAAACTAAAACACTTATTTCACAGCCAGTTGTGTCATAAATATTTCTGCCAATTATTATTAAAATCTGCTAATTTTTATTCGTGGTACGATCGATAATGTTGGGGATGTTTTTCAGGTTTTCTGTTTATTTTAATGCATATTTCGGATGATCTGCTTTCCCTAGGTAGTGCAGAAGCATACGTTTCGTGAGGTGGAAAACTGAACGGTTATTTGATGGCAAGTTGTGTCAGGAATATTTATGGCAAAAATTATTAAAATTTGCTAATTGGTTTTTAAGATACAGTTGAAAATGTCGGGGATGTTTTTTTGGGACACAGTGTAGATACGTTTTACTTATTCGCCTAACGTACTTACTTACTGCAGCTTTAAGAATTTCTGTAAGCCTAGTGAGAAACATTCTGCTTGAAAATTCAGTAGAAATTACCAATTCGGCCAATATTTTGTCATTTTTTCGATTATTCGTATATACGTATTTTAAATCACAGTCATTTTCATTGTCCGCCGGAAAAAATAATGCAGGACTGTGGTTTGTCATGCTGATAATAACTGCACGTTACTGAGGCAATAGTCTTATAACACAGCATCTTTTACACGAAACATCTACGCATCAATTAAGGTATTAATTTTATTATCACCGTCGTCAAGATCAGGCTAAAAGTGTTGGTTTCGTTACTTTCAACTGGCTAGACGCTTAAAATATCCTGGTTCAGTCGTTTAAAGGACGTTTTACGTCTAAGCGCCGATGACGTGCCTGTCTGTTACGCACGCCGACTGGTTACGACATCGGATCAATAGAACGCCTTTGATCTTATACCGCCGCCGCGGATTTTTATCCATGTCTACATTTACCCAGCGCTTGCCCTAGCGCTGACCTTAGGCACTTGTCACTTTCTCAACTTGTCTTTCGCTCGTACCAGTGACAGCCGTGGCGCGTTTTGGGTTGGTTGGTGGGAGACTAACAGGTTGAGGGGTGAACTGCGGGCTTCAAGAGTCTGAGAGGCAGTGCTCTTCTTTAGCCAAATTTTATTTTTTTTTGTTTCGAAATAACGTACTTCTGGTAGCTTCTGAGGTGCTGAGCTTGACGATTTTTTTCATTAGTTTGAATCACAATTGCTTGACTTTGCTAGAGGTCAAAGTTCAAGGTCACACGTCGTTTTGCGTCCCGTTACCGGTCACGTCATTGATGTCGATCGCGTAAATAACAAGCGAAAATGTCGTCATCACAGTGCCGACATGTCATAATGTGCGGCAGTCTGTCCGCCCAGCTAATAGTCATGCAATGTAGTGGCCCGCTGGGCCCAGCGGGCCACTACATTGCATGACTATTGACCTTTCAAACTAAAAATTGGCACACTGGTTACTTTAGTCTCTGGAAACGTTCACATTATTTTCAATTTTCTAGGTATTTTTTGGTTTTCGATCTAGGAGCAATGACAGACGGACGGACGGACAGACAAGACTCGTAATGCTGCCTTTTAGAACGGCCGCATAATGACAACTCTACTGACACTTTGATTGATAAATTGTTGCAGATGATGAAGATGATGACGATGAGGAAAATCATCGATTTCTCGACGACTTTTCCGGTCACTGGGATACGTCATCGGCCCACTCTGACGTCACGCTGATGACGTCACAACATGGCCACTTAACTGCGGGTAATAGTGTCATAATGTTTCGTAATTTGATTTACATTACTATTTTCAGGAACTAAAACAAACTTGGTTTCGTTCCTGTTTTAACTTTGTGTTTCGGTTTACATGTGCGGAAGGAAAATTTTCGTTAGCAATTTTAGTTAGATTTTTCAGGTTTCTTCCCTGTTCGATATTACTATCTTTGTAATTAGTTGCTCAACATGACAATTCTACGAGCCTAACTCTATATTGTTGTTTTTGTTTAAATTTTTGTCTACCAATGTTTGCTTGGTGAAATAAAGATTATCTTGAACTTTTGCTATACATCTTGTCCGAGTTAAGGCAATACTACTGCTGCCAACACTTTGTTTCAGTCGATTTTAAGGACTGTAGGCTACTAAGCAAACAAACTTGCAGTTCAGCTCAATTTCGCGAAGTGTAATGGACGATCGATTTTAGTTTATTTCGGTGCATTTCTGTTGCTTTCTGCACGCCTTAGCTTTCCGTTGATACTGTACATGTGCAGGTGATCATCGTTGCTCGTTGGCGCCGCAGAACGTGTCGTCCGAGTGGCTGACGGAAGGTGGAGTCAACATCAGCTGGACACCTCAACATCATCCTCATCCTTATCCTCATCATCATCATCAGCAGCAGCAGCAGCAGCAGAGGCAGGGCGTCAGCGCCGGCTGTCGGTTTGTGATAGAGTACAGAACTGTTGGCCAGTGGGTGCCGCTGACACAGACCGCCATCAGCGGCACATGGTTTGCGTGGAGGACCGCGTCACGAGGTGCCGTCTATCAGTTCCGCGTGATCAGTCAGGACTTCACCAGTGCACTACGCAGTCCACCAAGTCTTCCCAACTACCTCGAGACTGGAGGTACCAGACGAACAGCAACTCCAATTAGCAGCGTCGTCGGTTAAAACGTTAAGAAAAAGCAACAGCAATTTGTCGGCAGAAGCATTATTTTTGGTAACCAGTGGCGGATGCAGAACTTGGGAATAGGGAGAAGGGCGGAAGGGTAGGCCTAGGGGGTGGGGTCTGGTGAAAAGGAAAGCCCTTTCCCCAGAAACAGTTTTTAAGCAAAAATGATGCATATTTGTACAAAATTTTTACCATTTTTTAGATGCATCCAGTCATTAGGGGGCGGTCGTCCCCCTTGAATCCGCCACTGTTGGTAACCAAAAAATGTCGCAAATTTTTAATGTCACAACACGCCATAAAAAAGGCCCACACGCCAGAAAATGTCGCGTTGCTCTCTGACATGCTCTGGTCTGTGCATATGGAGCCCTTTTTATGGGGCACCTGGTATGCCAAACATGCTATGTCAAAATCGGTCCCTGGCACGGGCCCTACATGCGTCGGGTACGGCACTCACGGGTTCTACTCCAAGCAGGGGACGCGCGTCCTCCAATGTGTTACCTGAACGTGTGCAGAAAGAAGGCTCACAGTGGGGGGCGCTGAAAATGCAAGTATGGAAAATGCGAGTACGTGCCTGTAAATATTTTTTGTGGAAATTGCAGTAAAACTATTAAGTCTTTGTCAAAAAAGATTAAAACAACTAAACAAAATCTGCAATTTTTTATGTCTCATTGTAAAATCATAACGCAGTACAAATTGCCACGTCGACAAAAACGGTTTATATGAAGATTAGTAACTAGGACTAAAGAGTACCGGTAGGCTTACACAGTCACTTGTAGTGTCCGAGTCAGAGAAGTTCAGCCAGCGAATGAAATCATGAACTGGTAGAAAATTAAGAAGCAATTCTTTCTCTTTGAACGCCACAATGTACAAATCTGTAGTTTTTCGTGTCATAAGAACGAAACAGATGGAAAACATATATTGCTGGCAGCAACAAAGATTGTAAATAGCTGATAGAACTGGTGTGGGACAGTCCTATAAGTAGCATCAAAATGTCAGAAAATCAAGCTGTGTAGGCCTATTTGATGCAAATATGCAAACAGTTCCTGCATCAGAAGTGTTTACTTATCCACGAAAGAATTGTTGGCTATTGCCCATTTCGAAAGATTTGTACTTGTACTTGTATTTTTCGTACTTGCATTTTCAGTCGCCCCCTCACAGTTTCATCCGTTTACTTTATTTTGTTTTTCTGTCAGTGATTGTTGCCAATTTTAATTTTTAATATAATTTTTCTCTAGATTTTTTTCTAAATAATTTAATTGCAATATATTGTGCCGATTCTATTGCATTTTGTACACTGTGTATTACAGACCCAATGCGGCGCGGCAGGGTTCTGTCAGCCGAGTCAGTCGCAGCAATCATCGCATCGGTAGTCGTCGTCCCGCTCACTGTTATATCAGTTGTCGTCGTTGTACGCGTATGTCGTCGTCGCCGGCACCGCCACAAACAACAACAACTACAACTACAACAACGACGACGGGCACTCCGTCAGCCGTCCCTGCCTCAGGCTTGCCCGGTCACTGGCAACCTGGACAGATCACTGAGCACTGCTGGGGACAGTCTGCAGCGACCAGAACGTACGCATACCAGACTGACTAACATACGCGAAATGTGAGAAAACATTAGTATTTACATGCAAACTATCATGCATTGCGCGAGGCTAAGCAGTTCGCGGTAGCCGCCGTGACATGCTGCTATATGTTTATAGTGCTGACTTGCATCGGGCAATAGCTACTACTATATCGTGTCCCAAAATTAGCGGCTCCCTGCAGGTAAATTACTGTAAAATCGTCCATGCCTGACAGATTTTTTTTACAAAATATGAAATAGTCATTAAGACAATCATTCTGAACTTGTCTTTAAAGTTTGAGCTTAAAGTGGCCATCTTTGATCTCGACGCAAGCTCTTAGTCTAAGGCGGGTACACTGCTGCTTGATCGCTTTGTCAATAACAATGCATTGAATGAATCTTAATTATTTAATGTAAACATAGTCTGACGTCATAATGACGTTACACTGAACGCACACTGTAAGGTGCGTACGTCATGATGGGTGGGTGTGATCGTAAGTATTGTTAAGGTCTACTGTTGAGGTCTATTGTTAAGGTCAGTGTACGTCGTATGGTATTTCGTTGAAATCCATGAACTACAAACTGAATTAGGCGTGTTTGAAGGAGGGGTGCCGCTAATTTTGGGACACGGTGTACTACTACTAGTGTTAGTGATGGTGGTAGTCGTCGTCGTCGTCGTAGGAGTAGCTGTAGTGGTAGCTAATCAATCATTTTCCATAACAGCAGAGCCTCATATTAGTGTTTCAGAGTGGCTAAATGTTAAGGTTAGATGATGATGTTAGTGTATGATTTTTTGAAGAGCCAGGTCTTGAGATGTTGACAAAGTTTGAGTTACAGGCTGTGTGACTGGAGTCATGTCGTTAGTCCAGATGCTAGCAGAAACACGACCGTAATCGTTGGTTTGGAGCGATCTACACTTCAAACGAAAATCGTCATACGAATGTCCGATATTTTACGGGATTTCATGTAAACTGTTATAAAGTGCTTCGGTTGCAGGATCTATTCTGCAAAAAAATTTATAGCATATAGCACAACTTGGTGTTCAAGCCTGCTTGTAGCTGAGTTTTCATGCCTTGGGCTCCAAGAGCACGGCCGAAGACAAATAAAACTCTTAGCTTCAAGGTTAACTTGTAGTAGTGTTTGTAGTAGTAGTTTGTTGTTGTTGCAGGGAAAGTCGATGCGCGTATGAACACACCTGACAGGTATGCATAATAAAATGATCTATTTGTGCGATCGAGCTACAGGCTGCATTATGTGTCTCGTCTGTCTGTCTATGCATGTCCCGTACGGGTTCTTAACTTGAAAAAGCGTAGAAAAACCAAAATTGATGTGATCGTTTGCCAGGACAGGAGTAGCAGATGTAGTAGGCCCTATGTTTACGTGCAGGTTGCAGCTGGGCGGTTTCGGCGCCGACGGCACATTGGGCCTAAAATGTTTTTTTGAATAAGTAGCTATACATTCGCCCTTTACTTTAGCAACATGAAAAGATGTCGGTTGCGTCGAGTGCCAACGTGATACGCAGCCCTCCGTCCGTCTAGTTGCCGAGTGTTGCTACTTATTGAAATGTCTGTTTTTGTCATTGTAGGGCAACAATTTCTGCCACACCGTCACCTTCCCAAGGTTGTTGATTTATATTATATTTCTGCATTAATATTACTACTGTTACAAATTACAAAGTAATTTTTTGATTGGTTTGGTTTACACATTCACTTATTGCCAAGTACCAAGGATTAATTTTTGACGCGTTAACTGCGCGTTTAGCTTTTTATTAACGTTTTTATCAAAGTTGCAATGTCGATAAGTAACTAAATCCTCGGAACGTGAAGTTGTGTCATATACAACTAAGATTTAATTTTGAAATTTTAAATATAGTTTTCTAGTTTTCCGTGACAGTTAATTAATACTGTTTGGGAAGGTTTTAAGCGCAGCTGAGATAGCAGAAAAGGCGAAGGCAGATACAAAGTAATTTTTGTCGGATCGAATTTCCAAACCTGCATGCATTGCACTGCTGTGATATTGTACTGGTAATGAAATATTGAAACTAATCAATTTACTCACTGCGTGTGTAGGGGTGTCACGTGATCACGATGACGTCACGACCCCACGCCGTCAGTCGATATACAGCAGCGTGGACAGCGATAACACATGTCACCGGCGATCATCAGTTGCCGGCGTCACTGCCTTGAGTTGCAGTAGTCTAGCTAAATACGTTCACGAAACTCCCATCTGATCTATTTACAGCATATTTGTCTACAATGCAAATTTTGGGGCTGAAAACCCTCACTTTGAGGAAATTTAGGGACAATCGTTTCTGTTGCAAAAAGTTGGTTTTTCTTCTTCTTCTCCTTCCTTTTCCCCTGTTTTCTTCGACAGTTTTTGAAAGTAAGTTTTGTTAAGGTCGTTTTTAGCTTTCGGACAAACTATAAGACGTTTTCCGCTTGCATGCTTTTGGATTTATTATGTATCTTGTGCTTGCGTTGTTGCGTTGTTGAAAGTTGCGCCTGTCAACTTTACATTAAACGAATATATGATGATGATTTGCAGCTGTTAAGCTTGTCTTTGGTATGAACTAAGCTATTCGCAATGGTAGGCTAATCCCGACACATTGCGAATGTTGGGAATCGATTCCTCGTAGCTTCGACTCGCGGGCATAAAAACGCTTTCGTCATTTTTGCGAATTTTGCGAAGAAGAAATAGTACACAATATAATATATACGTGTTGCGCTGTGAACGGAACGCGTGTTTAAAGCAACGTCAAAAACAACTTCAAACGGAGAAATGCAGCATATTGCGTGGAGCAGTAGCAGTAGTAATACGATGCAGACAGTATTATTTCAGTAAACCTAAAACTTTGAAAGCAAACAAAAAACTGCACCAATTATTTGACAGTCCAACACGAAGTATACGGACGGACGGCAACTGGAAGCACACAAATTTTCCGCGCCTTTTTACAATTTCACAACATCGTATTCTGGACGGCAGAGCTTGATGACAAACAAAAGGAAAAGCGGTTGACATCTGAGCGCTTCGTAAACGTACGTACGCGCGTACGTACTAATGCAACTAGTAGACATAAAAGTACGAGTGGGCCTACACAGGCCCCTACTTAACAAGCGACGACGTCGACTCTGTACCGACATAATGATTGTGCGACTTCTTGGCTATACTTAAGTCTGCGTCTGTCCGTTTCTAACGTCGATATATTGTGGTCAAAATTACACTTTCCAGAAACATACTCTAGGGAATTTGAAACAATATACGGCCCACCACCCCTCGTTTTACGTGTTTGTACTGTACCTTGTAAAGTTGTATATACAACGTTATCACAAATATGGACAACGTTTTCTTCTGAGACACAGTATAGATTGGTTACTTGCACGGAAGGTAGTTTGCTGAGTGTCCTTGCTATCTACCACACTGTCGTAACGTGTCACGTGACCAGAAAGCAATATCGCAAACACAAATAACATAACGCGATGTGCGGGGCGACGGCAGGGCGCTTTTGTTAAGAGTAATTCTACTCAGAGCAGGGATGAAGCGACAGACAAATCCAGCGTGGCAGGGGCAGGAGACAACTCCCCCTAAATTTCAGCCTCTTAAAAATTTTCTTTATCGTCTGAAAATGTTCTTCCAAAATACAAAAATTAGGGCTAAAAATCTCCTATCTTCGGAAAAATTCAAAGGCAAAATTACAATACAATTTTGACCACCAATAACCTTTTCTATGGAAAAATTGCAACTTTTTTAACCAACGACGTCGCCGACAAAAACGTAATATCGACCATATGGCGGAGATAAAATCGGAAACGCATCAACAGTAGCTACACTAGGGTATATGAATTTACAAAGTAGCTTAACGAATTGAGTAACTAAATAACTAACTAACAAACGAAAATCGAACATTTAAGTCCGGACGTCAGCAGTTAACAAAAGTCAGGAAAAAGTGATCGTCGACATCAATAATATGGACATGCCGTGTAACCGTAGCAACGAATGCGATTGTAATGCTTCACCGAACATGAATCGATTGCTTTTTGCGGTATGATCGAGATCGTCAGTTTTTCGCACGTTCTTTCTTTCTCAGCACAAAACTACTTCAACGGTGGCGTTTTCCCGACCGAACGGCGCCCGCGGAACATGTAGACTACAGGCAGATGCTGCTTCGCTACGCACCTGGGCAATCCAGGTGGACTCCACTGGCCGTTGACACACGTAGCAGCGGCTGGACCAATGCGCCGGTACTCTCGTCCACAGTGATACTCGATCTTCTCGTTGTGACTGATGCGACTGATGTAGTGGCGGTATTCGAACTTGCCAGTTACGCCGACCAGAAGTATCTGGCCGTTCGCTATCGTGCCCGGGTACTCGCAGTAATCTGCACAAACATCGTGTTCAGTATACGTTTTTCATCAATGCCATAGAGTGTACTGAGAGAGTGTAACGAGGCATGATATACTCTAGACGGTGATGTACTTGTTTCATGGCTTGTCGTTGACGGTATGTTCTGCGTGGAATAGTGTTATAAACAGACGTGATGCGCGTTTCAATCGTCATGCCTGACTGCGGCGAGATTATGGGCGATTATACTTATAACACTGCAGACTCTGTGGTGAAAGATAGAAAGACGAAGTAGATTATTCAATAACACTAGCAATGAAATGAATACACTGTAGTAGCGTTCATCGCTTTAATTATTATAAGTATAACTGCTTTCATTGACTGACTTTGAATAAAAGATTTAATGATTGATTGATTACTTTGGCCAGTAGACTTACTGACTGACTGAGTCATCTATCCATTTATTTGTTTATTCACTCAATTTCTCACTACATTTAGTTTATTGTTACACTGGAATTAGACGAGACAGACACAAAATAACACCGTGCGTCAAGTTCCGACTGGCGTCTGCCATCTTTATATGGTACTTGGCTCAAATTTGTATTGGAACCAGTTTATCGAGATTCGAGATCTTCACATTTGTTTTTATTTATTTATTTTATTTTATTTATTTATTTATTTCAGCACTGACATTGACAACACGAGCAACACAAATAAAAACAACAAAATGCCACCCAAGGACAGAAAGGCTCCAAGAAGTAACACTAACATCCACCCTAATCAACACAATATAACAAAAAATTAGACAAATCAGTACGATTAAGAAAAGCCTTGAACCTAGCGAGAGAGGAAAAATCAGCATGGGCCGGGAGTCTATTCCAGGGTCCAACAACACGCCTAGCAAAAGAATGATAGCGTACTTGATGGGTAGACTGCTCGGCAAACAATTTATAACCATGGCATGGCCACGAGTATTGCAAGAGGGTGCAAAACGAAAAAACGCACTTCTTATTGTTTGTACTTTCTGTACAATTATTTCGAAAGTAGTAAATGTAAGGTACTAAGCAGGCAGACCTTCCCGGCAGGTAGGGACGTTGCCGGTCCATTTGCCATGTAGACACGTGAGGTAATTGTCGCCGATCAACTCAAAGCCCGGGTTACACTTGTACCTGGCGCGGTCACCGTGACGCAGCGTGTGAAAGCGCACCAGACCGTAGCGCAGTTCAGGCGGCCTCTCAGCACACGACGCTATACACAGAACCAGGGATGTTAACGAGACCAAAATATGGCGAGAATGAGAACGAGAATAGTGAAATAATACAATTTAATATAGGCCTATAATATTTAACATAACCGTCGGCGTAAAGTGATTTTATAAACTAACGTGATTATCAACTGATGTGGCACGAATGAGATGCACAGAGACCACAATTATGCAGTATCACTCTCATATGCAGCACCGAGATTAGGCCTACCAGAACCAATCTGAGAGTAAGTCTAACTAACAGTGTCTTGCCGGTATAGTCTGTTCACTGCAGATTTGTATTTTATGCACAATTACTCACGGACATGAGTTGAATCAATCCATTGGTTTGGTTGGATTGGGTTAAACGTGACCGCAGCGAAAACGTGCGCTGTCATAAAACAGAATGCGGTCCCTGCAACAACCTGTTCTATTGCACAGTCCTTGATCTGTATACGCAGCAGGTCCAGATAATAGACCTCTGACACAGTCGATAGTCTGCACTCGTGACCCCTCCTGCATGAGCAGCTTCTGTAATTACGATTCAGTGAGTTTTATTGTAGGTCTAACAGCCACTATTCAGTCTACGATTAGTGCTGTCACTTTGACACTTAAGTACAGAGTAATAAGTCATCATTGCGAGCAATAGTAAGTATTTTGCATAGTCGAATTTCGAGACCACGAGACCAAGACGGATGAGAACGAGAACAATGTGGTGAAAACGAGAACGAGACCATTAACTTTGGTCTCGCGACCACGTTGGTCTCGAGAACTTAATATCCCTGCACAGAACAGTGCAGCCGTTGAATAAAACACGGTTTTTCAACGAACATCGAGTCATCAACGGCGGCGCTGTGGGTTATAAAAGTTGGGTGAGGCGCAGGAATTGCGATTCTCAGTCCACGTGACGAAGTCGGTCGGGGGTCTGAAGACGAGGCGCAATGTCTCAATGGACGACCGAAAAACCTTGTCAAGTCATTGATTTTAGGCGAAATCGCTCAAGTGCAAGCACTTCTGCCTATAGCTTTCCATTTCTCCGTCTGTCGTGTGACACGTTCGTGCACCTTACGCATACCGTTCGATGGATTTAGACGCTATTCGACAGGTACACTTTCTGACCCCCACGACAAGATATTTTGAATGTGTGTTGAATCCGTCAGCTAAAGCTTGCACTTGCTTACTTATGACTCCCCAAAGGGCAGTGCCGATCAGCGAGCGATTTCGCCTCTTACTGAATTATATCAATCACTTGTTAGGCCGCCCGGAACGATAGTTCACGGAAGGCTTTATAGATATCTTTATTTCGCCTCAAGGGCAGCCACAAACACAATATTAAAACTGTAACAAGACAAGCACACACACAAAGAGAAACAGATTTTTAAAAAAATAAAAGTACCGTAAAATGCAACCAAACACACAGACACACACACATGTGTTTTACGCTGCTGTTTCTTTTTTTCAACGCGAGATCTCCAAGGTCCGTGAACCGATCTCCGCGAAATTTTGCCACACGTTCGAAAGCAGGTTGAGTTTATAAATACCGGTCCAAAAGTTTGGGGGTCTGCCCCCAAAAAAAATTTTTTGGGGGGCCAAAAAACATGCTAAATTTGGCGCGATTTTGGACACCTCCCCACTTTGAGCGCGAATATCTCCGAAACGGATAAAAATATTTAAAGTCTGAAAATTTGGCGCACTACAGCGTTTCCTGCTGCGTTCAACGAAAAAGTTAGGTGAACTTTGGTCCACTAATTACGGAGATTTAAAAGTGCAATTATACTCCGAAAATCGAATTTTTCGGAATACCATATTTCGGCCCCTAGGGGATACTGCGCCCCGAAATTTTTACACGCGCTATAAAATGTCCAAGTCTTGCTAGCCTACACCCAATGGGGATGGGGCTCCCCCAACAATTTTTTCAAAAGGGGTCAAAAATTGGCTTATAATTCAGCGTATTAGCCCCTATAACTTTGGGGTTAGAAAGATTAACCCCACGAGACTTTGCCACGTGACAGACCATAAGAAGAGCATTATCACTTATATACAACATTTAGGGGGCACCGCCCCCTTAAAATTTGGGAAGGCAAAAAGCGTCTAAAATTCGGCGCGATTTAGGGCAACTTTCGAATTTGAATCTAAATATCTCAAAAACCGGTCATGATATCGGCAAAAGGGCATAAATTTATTGAGAGCAATCTCTGCTGCGTTGGAGAAACAAATTTGGTGAACTTCTGTTTACTAACAAAAAAGTTATAGACGCAGATGTTGACCTACCGAAGTTCAAAATTCGGCGCGATTTTGGGCAACTTCAAACTTTGACCGCGAATATATCTGGAGCGGATCGACATACCGAAAATCGATAACAAACTTGATCGACTGCCACCCCTCCCGCGTTGAACCCAAAAATTTGTTGAACTTTGGTCCACTAACAAACAAGTTGCAGGCGCAGATGTTGACACACCCTAAGTCGACAATGCGCGTTCTGCGTATGCTACTGCATTTGACTTCGCGCCACATGATTGTGCTACTAAGTAAATTTTACCCCCACCCCTGAATTAACCTCCCATCGGACTTACGGCGCCGGGCAGCCTCACGTTGGGCTCTGCCCTACATTTCTAGTTGCCATTTGATTTTACCTTTGCTAGTTAATAGAATGAACGTAGTTGAAAATACCTGGTACGCAGACGGGTGAGGTGGTCCAGGTGCCGTTGTAGCACTGTGGCTTAGCGGTCTCGTTCGTAAATCCATCACTACAGCGATAATCCAGTACATTGCCGTGATTGACGAATGATCCGACGTTGAAGCCGGATTGCAGAGTACCGTTCACGACCTTTGGCACCTCGCATTTGCCTATACGGCACCACACCGTAAGTACAGGCTGGGTCAAAAACCCGGAACTATTAAAAAGTAGTGGTCAACGCGTATACGGCGCATGGTGTATACTTAAACCGATCTCTACACGATGTGGCTGAGCAATTTTTTTTACATACATGAACGGCAATAAATTTGCAATAAAGTGATCGTTAATAACCCACCACATCCTAAACTTTTGCTAGAGTAACATACCTCGGCCAATTTTGAATAGGCCTACTAGGCATATTAATATTACTTGCCTCAAGGTTGTTAGGCCTAAGCCGAGTTAACGTGGAGCAGCTACTGTGTTAGTACAAGAAATCTGAGCTAATGCTTATGAAACGCGCGAGAGCCCATGACAGTTCCTGTTCGCAGGTAATCTTCGTCTGTCTCATCCATTTCGTCGCAATTCACTCTTTTGCAGCCACAAATTGCCAAAAATTCACGTAAAATTAATATTTTTGGGGTTCAAGGTCATTCAAGGTAATCGATGTTAACATTCCTAAGAAGCTTGTTGCCAGTGCTTGTTATCCGCTGTTGTCTTGTCTAACGTGAAAATGGTTGCAGATAGGCACAGACATGCTGCTTATCATAAGCAGCATGATAAGCAGCATGTCTGTGCCTATCTGCAACCATTTTCACGCTAGACAAGACAACAGCGGATAAATAAACACTTTTTAGAAGGGTACCCCTTTTTGACACCAGCGTGCGCAGGCCTCTTTGGATCTAGAGGGTCCGAACTTGGACTGCTAAAATCTACATTCAATGCTGAAAATTTCATACGCGGGTTGTCTCGGTCTATCTCCAGCCATTTCGCCGCAATTCACTCTTAAAATGCGTGTCGTAGCCCAAAATCGCGAAAAATTCACTAAAACCCCCTATTTTGGGAGTTCAAGGTCATTCAAGGTCATCGATGTTGACATTTATAAGAAGCTCGTTGCCTGTGCTTGCTACGATAAGCAGCATGTCTGTGCTTATCTGCAACCATTTTCACGTTAGACGAGTAATAGCGGTAGAATAACGTCTTTTTAAGAGGGGTGCCCCTCTTTCGTTCCCTCGTTCGTGGGGATCCCTTTCACCCAGTGCCATAAAATTTTGTCACTAAATACTAGAGACAGTAAGCTGTCACACAATGAAAACCAGAAGTCTCTATCTCTACTGGTTTTGAAACGGTACCAGGTCGTGACAAACGGACAGACGGACAGACAGACAGAATTACCATAGCTAATACGCGCTATAGCTAGCTAGCTAGCTCTCGCGCGTAAAAAGCATGTTAAACATCGGTCTGTATTTGCCGAAGATACTAAGTGATAATTTTATGAATATCAACAGTAACACCTTACCCAAAATTGGAAAAATAGCAAGTGTATATAGTTTCCGCCTAGTTCATTCGAGTTTCGACAGTCCCACAGAAAGAACCACTGGACTGCATGACGCAGAAAGCAAAAGAAAATAAAGGCGAGTGCGATTGGTTCGAACATCGGCGTGGCTCACGACAAAACAACTGCAGATTATTATCACAGGCTGAACGATAGTTCAAGCCATGTGTTAACGTCGACTTCTCTTTCTTATGGGAAAGCCAAAAATTCGACCCCCACAGAATCAAAACCCCCAACCAGATTGAGATAAAAATTTGGCACGGTTGATTACGTCGGCGAGATGACCCTTCATGCAAAATTTCATGTAAATCTGCACAAGGGGGGCTTCTCGGTAAATAGGTGAAATATACTCAAAAAATTTTATAGCCGTATGCTTTTTTAACACAACTACAGGGGATTTTTACGCGCGATGGCTCAAACGACGCGGCAGGTGATATTATTCAGCAGCACATTGGCACAGTCAACGTGATGCCGGCAATAGCACCTTTTGTAATTTTTGCTGTTTACGATGTGCAACTCCTTGAATGTTGCCGTTAACAAGTGTATAAACTTATGTTTTGTACATTTATTTTTTATTAAGGGCGGTTGCTTAACCCTTACGCTATGTTTAGTACTAGAAAATTGTACAGAAACTACGGAAAATATAGTGGCATATAGTACGGATTTTGTTAAGTAACTTTCTTAATTGTAACGACGCTTGCCATTAGGCCTACCAACCTACCCGTTGAGTCACGAAAGCAAGGGCCTGGAAGGGTTAAGGCCTTTAAAGTGTACAAACAATGTGAAGTGTGTTAACGATTTTACTGAGGCAGCGAGGTACAGGGTGAGACCAAAGTCCGGTTTCTTGGCACGTTGATGTTGCAGACACGCCGTCAAATGTCGCGCGGCCGAAGCACCTGAACAACGTCAAAATGATATTTCGCCAAATTACAATATAGGCCTATCTGTTATCATCCAGCATCGTTTTAAACTATAAGCTGTAAAAGCAGCAAAAACACCTATAAAGGAAATATGGAGAAAAAACATGTAAACATGTAGAAAGTGTGTTTAAGGTACAGCTGCATGAAAGAAACAGCAGCAAAGGACAGAGCTGGATGGACAGAAGTGGTCTGTGGCTTAGACATAGGCCTACTAAGTCAAATTGATTAACGTTTAAATTGGCAAAAATATCTGACCTGAAAACGATGGTCGAACCAAACGTTGTCTGATGACCGTCAATGTAACCGTTGTAGAACGACGTCGGCCGACCGCAGTCCACAACTAAAACATTTCATTCGAAACTCATTTATGGTTTTGCTCACAGTTTAAAATATAGATAAAAAAAACTCCTCAAGTCACGCGGCGCATATAAATTATTTTATTTTATTATTTCTCGGCCAAGCACCAGCTTACACTGCAAGACCACGAGGTTTGTCCATCGCGTTGTGTTTTTGCTTTAATCCTTACTCTTAGTTTTTATTTTTACGCGCGATAGCAGAATGCTTCGCGCGTCTTAGCCATGGCCTGGGCGTCTGTCCGTCCGTCTGTCCGTCCGTGACACCCTGGCACTGTATCACAACGGCGACACCTAAAATCACGCAATCTTCACTGCGGGCTGCATCAAGGTCTCTAGTTTTTTGCGACAAAATTTCGTGTCCCTGGGTGCGGGGGTTCCCCTCGAACGAAGACGTCAAAGAGGGGTACCCTCCCCCTAAAAACACGTTATTTTGCCGTTATTGGCTCGTATAGTGCGAAAACGGTTGCAGATAGATACAGACATGCTGCAAGCACTAGTGACATGC
>Ga0209367_1006597_pt1 | contig 16039 bp, 9 predicted proteins | sample WorMetLIZISLAND2_FD_187412 | JGI IMG/M metagenome (GOLD analysis project Ga0209367, IMG submission 187412) | Marine gutless worms symbiont microbial communities from Max Planck institute for Marine Microbiology, Germany - Olavius geniculatus... ... | reverse complement strand
CAAAGTGAATATAAGATGACCCAAGCTTCAATAATGGAAAGGAATTGGCAACCACCTTACGTCTACATAGTGGATTAAAAACCATACATACAGTTTTATTCTATAGCTACTGTGTTTTATGAAAAAGGACCCCTTTTGTTTTTTCATAATTCACTCAAGTGATGAGCAATTTGCATGAAATTTATACCTGTTGTAGCTGAATAAATATTAATTCGAAATGTTTTAACAAAACATGGCAGTTGATTAAATATTCTTTGCTAGTCGTAATGTAACTATGACATTATAATGTGTCATGGGTACAAACAGGCTAATCCCAATTGGTGCTGCCAGTTGCTACCTTGCTTCAATGTTAAAAAATCTAGTTCGTTAGTGTCAAATATTTGAAGTTTTACAGTTGCAGCCACAAAACGTGCAAAGCGATCGAATTTACCTATCTTTGGGAATAGTTGGTCGTTCGAGCAAGACAGCGCACTATCACACCGAGCTTGCAAGATGTTGAGTTTTTGGATCACAAGACGCCCGATTTCATGTTCCCATGTTGCTCAGTGCTGACACGATAAGCATTTTTTTCATTAGCGAACCAAATTAAGTTCGCCATCGAAGCAGGGTAGCAACTAACATCACCAGTTGAGACTAGCAAGTTTGTACCTGTGACACATTAGGACGCCAGCGTTACATCACGAGTAGCAAAGAATATTTAATTAACTGCCATATTTTGTTCAGATATTTCGAATTAGTATTTTTTCAGCTACAACTGATAAAAATTTCATGTAAATTGCTCATAATTTGAGTAAATTATGAAAAAACAAAAGGGGTCCTTTTATATGAAACACCGTGTACTACGACTACTTGTTCCCCAACTCCAGTCTACGTATTTTTCCTTTATTGCTTCGGATGAACTTCTGATGGCCGCGTTACTGGTCTTAACGGGTGCCCATCCGTTTCTCTGCCTGTTCTGTACGGAATCCTAACTCGAAAACAAAACAAGAAAAAAAAACAAAATTTACATGAACGTTTTCCAGGGCAGGAATAACTGATGTACCAATTCTTAGCTCTGAAGGTCAGTGATATACACTGTGTCCCAAAAACATCCCGGACATTTTTGATTGTCACTTAAAACCAGTTAGCAGATATTTGATAATTTTTGGTACTAATATTTTTGACTCAACCTGCCATCAAATGATTATTCAGTTTTCCACCTCACCCACTGTCCGCTTTAGCATTACTTAGGGAAAGCAGATCAAGTGAAATATGCCTTAAAATAAACAGAAAACCTGAAAAAATATCTTTGACATTATCCACTATAACTCTGAAAGTAGATCTTAATAATTTTTGGCAAAAATACTTCTGATACAACTGGCTAATAAATCGTTGTTCAAGTTTCAACCACACCCAACGTCTGCTTCTGCACTATCTGGGGAAAGCATACCAAGAAAGCATAATATAGTGTTTAAATGAATGAAAAAACGTCAATAAATTTTATCTATCCAAATTCGTGGGCTCCAACAGCCGGTCTGTTACAAAACTTGACTGTCATGCAGCAGTGTTTCTACCAGATAACGTTCAGGAATGTTTATGAATTCAAGAAGCGACTGGTAAAGCCTGGATTGGTCTAACGCAGAACATTATCGATACTGCTGTCAATGAATAGAGAAAGCATCTCCATGCTTATGTTCGCATACTTGGCCGGCATTTCAGCAATTTTACCGGGGGCAGTTAAAAAATGGACAACTAGATAAAATGTTAGCCAAAAAGTCAAGACATGTCGTCAAAATGTGTTTTATGTGTTATGTTGATTAAGTAATCATACTGCATTGGATAAAAAAGTAATATTTCGTTGGTTCTGTTTTTTTGCAGAAACAGACATTAACTGAGGTAAGAAAATGAATGGTCATTTGATGGCCAATTGTCTTAGAAATATTTGCACCAAAAATTATTAAAATCTGATAATCCTTTTTAAAGTTACAATCGAAAATGTCGGAGATGCTTTTTTTGGGACACAGTGTATTTAGGGTTGGGATCGCGCAATGCAGTGTGAAAGTAGGTCACCTTCGAGTAGCTCGACAGACAGCCGGTGTCACTGGGTCGACATATCAGCAATTGCTTCAGAGAACGTTGTCGTGTATGTGTATTTAAAACACAGGAGAATCCAGGAGGAGATCGAAGAGGAAGTGAAGCGAGCGGAGCTGTTGACGAAGGACAGCACGTTCAACGAGCGCCATTGTTTGCGATGTTTCGACAAGTTTCTGATGCTGTTCAACCCGAAGGTTCGCTGCGTCGGCTGCCATTACAACGTCTGCAAGAAATGTGCGCCCTTCAACGACATCGTTCGACAGCATGTCTGCAACGCATGCCTCAAACAGAGGTTCTTATAGCGTGCTGAGCATTATACTTTATTTTTTTATTCATTCATTTCATATCGAAATCGTATGCACGAAGTACATACTAGAGCAGACAAAGAAAAACACACGCAAGCAATGAAAATTTTGAGAAAAATAATAATAAAATACGAATACTATAGACAAAAAAATAAACAACCGTATACAATATACGATAGTGCACAGAAGTAAGCCATCGTCATCTTTTAGACCGGTCAAATCACTGGTATGTGAATGCGATGTGCTGTCAGCGGTCTGACGAAGAAATCCAACTCGTGGTTCTACGTCAACGTCTGTGAACGATTTCATCGGTTTGGCAGCGCCAAGGTCGTCCGGTCGCTTCACGCTCGCGAATGTAAGTAAAACCTTACACAGTGTATAGTAGCTACATTGTGTCCTAAAAGGATTTCTGACGTTATCTATTGAAGTTAAATTAAGATGGCCAGATTTTAATAGTTTTTGGTATGAATACTTCTGACACAACTGGCCACCAAATTGATGTCCGTTCGAGTTTTCACTGCAAGTGAGTTATAATCGATAATGTCGAAAAATGTTTTTGACGTTTACTTTGTTCATTCCAACGTCTATTTCATGTGCTTTGTTTTTCCAGGTAGTGCAAAAGCACACATTGGGTGAAGTGGGGACGTGAACGAATTTGAGTAAGCGTTTTCAATTGTGCGTGAAGTATAGCGCGCACAGTCAGTAAACGATGCACGTCCAGTTAACAGATATGGGCGACGTTTCATGACTTTCATCACGGTTTTAAGTGCTGCGAGGTGTAATGCACTTTAGATCGTGTTGAAGTGTACTTATGTCATGACTTTGATCGACGGTATGTTATGTTTGGGACGTGCGTGTGATCAGCAGTCACGAGACAGGTTTCAATCGTCACGCGTGACAGGAGTAAGATTAGGGGCGGCTATAGCATTCCATGCAGTCACTGTGGTAAGAGACAAAAAGACGAAGTAGATCACGAGATAGTTTCGAATAACGGACCAGTAAATTAACCACCGCGAGCCATCTGTATATGTTCGGATCATATATGTAGTACTGTGTGATTGTTGAATAGCCGATATAGCATCTCAGAAGAGTTGGCAGCCATCGGAGACAAGTAGCGTGGCGAACTTCAACGAGCAATACGTCGTCATTGAAGGTCTTCAATATTCTTCGTCGAGCTTCCGTCGCTTTTTTATCGTTGTTCCTATAATAATAATAATAATATTTTTATCTCTGACATGTGGCACTCCTTTGGACTGATTTCACAGATATCTAGACTTGCTGACGGGTTTTTTTCGTTTTACCTTTTTTAGTTTTAATTGTCGTTATTTTTGTTTTTTTTCAGTTCTTCTGATCTCAGGTTTCTAGCTTTCTCATAACCATTTGTTTCTGGATTTTTTAATGTTTAACATAACTGTATTGTCATTTTTTTGTTTTTTTAGTTCCATTTTAAACATTTTTAGTTTGTTTTAGTTTACGTACCTTTACACTTTTGCTTTGTTTAGTCGAAGGCCTGCAGTTAGCCCATGCGTCCTCGTTGATATCGATTCCACCTTTCTAGTTGTTCTTATAAATTTTTAAAGTGTTTTTTGTCACCAGTTTCTGTAGGTAAAAATTACGCATTTGCAGTACTTTTCAGTGCACTATAATAATTTTATTGTATTTGTGTACGTAGCATTAGCGCAGATAATTATAAACAAAACGCCAAAAGTGCTGAAATCCAAGCATAATTTTGCCAGTGCTGAGTTTCTGGCATCGCCCTGTTTTTTGTCCAGAACTACAACGGTTAAACTAAAATTAACTTAAAAGGTTAAAGTTGTTTATACTTTTAGTGGTAACGCATCTCAAAGCCGCAGAGGGTCATCTGCCGTGTGGGATCACACAGTGTTACCTGCCACCCGCGACCCAGGAGAACGCGCTCCGCCTTAATCCTATCAGCCACACAAGTTGGTACTCGATTTGCCTGCCCAGGAAGGATAGAAGGCTGAGTGTACTGCACTGTATATCGGTAACTAATTGTTTAACTGTGTTGATGACAGGCGACGGCGAGACGGAAGACCCGATGACTCGATGTCAGAAAACGCTTGACAGCATCATTACAGACATAATCGTGCACACGGGCAGCAGCAGCACGAACACGTTACGTCATCATAAGCAGCAGCAGCAGCAACATCCCACAGATCAGCACGGTGATACACCTCGCACCGACTCGACAGCTCGTTCGACGCCTCAAGGTACACGCCATACTCTGATGATTGTGGGTCTATAATCCAAAAGTTCGATAGATTTAAGGTGTATACTACGACAAACATTTTCACTAACTCTAACCTTCACCATAACCTTAACCCTAACCTTAACTTAATCCTTATCCTTAAACCTAACCTTACTTTTAGTTCAAAGGAAAAGCCTGCGGAGATTGAGTCAACGTCTGTAGAAGTTAATAGGTAAGAAGAACCCTAAAACTTTCGGACTATCGAATTTTCGGATTATCGAGTTGTTCCCTTTGTGATTAGTACTTCCCTATATCATATCATATCATGTCATATCATATCACAACGATTGGATTAGCGTGGTATAAGTGCAATAACACCTCAAGACCACGCAGCAATATATGGGGTAAAAAGAAATCAAAATTTGAAAAAAATAAAAAGGAAAAAATAAAACGACAAAACAGACGGCTGTCACGTAGCCTATCGTCATTGTCACATGATCGACGAAATAAAAATGTTCATGTCAAAATATTATCAGAGATACTGCAATTTTGTGATGCTCGCTGACAGTGAGTTTCATACCCTGGCGGCTATGACTTTATAAAGACTACATCTTTATGCATCACAAAGTATGGTAGCAGCTAGAGTACCGTCAAAAGTAAGAAACAAACTCGCAAATTTTCCCTACCCCTATCTTATTGAATTTCTTCAATCGAAGTAACCCCCAGCAAAATGGTTTAACATTTGAGCATTTGAGCTGAACATTGGCACACCAGGTACGCTTTTTGTTTTCGAGCTACTGGCGAGTACGGAACAGACAGACAAAACGGACGGACGGGCAAGATCTGTAGTACGGCCTGTTAGAACGGCTGCATAAGATGTCGTGCGCTGTGTTTTGCTGCAGTGTCGTCGACTTTGTCGCAACAAGTTCGCGCTGTTCGCGCTCTGCTCACATCTATGGCGGCAAGCATCGCTGATGATCTCTATGGTGCGTTGTCAGTGCCTTATATTATAATACGTACATCTATGATCTTCGAGCTGTCATTTTTTTGCTGTAGCAGACTAGCACCAAGGCTACATCAAACGGGTGCTAAAGCCTACATTATTAGTTTTTTTAAAATAGAAACTATAACAAGAGATGTTACATCTTTTATATTGGAATCGCGTTATGGGTCTTGTTTATTCGTCCGTACGTCCGCCCGTCCCTCTGTCTGTCTGCAACGTACTGGCTCGTAGCTTGACGAGAAATAAACTGTAGAAAACCAAAACTGGTGTAGACTTGTACAACTTGTTTTGTGTTTGCTATGAAATTCCTTCTTACTTGCAGTGGGCGCGTAGTATGCACAGGTACAGTGTACAGCAGATGCACGATAGATGGAAGTTAGTGCACTGTGAGGGCATTTGTTATGCCGTGGCTACACGCACCGATTGTCTCGTCTGAGGTGTTGTCCGTCGTCGCCGAGCCTTTCGAGGTTTAAAAACCTCGTCCGAGAAAATCGGACGGAATGTGCATGCTCATTCTTTCCGATTTCGTCGGACGATGTTTTTTGCCTGCCAGCCAAAAGACGCCCATCAGAACCTCGGACGAGGAAATCGGTTCGTTTAGCCACGGCATTACACGGGATCAGCGGTTTGTTGGTGTATGCTGCAGATAACGACGGAGATTTACGTGATCAGAACAACACGTTGCTGGTGCGAATACTGCGCGAACGAGTGCGACAGATGTGTGCACTATGCTTTAACGATCCCGCCGTGGTCGGTATATAGTCTATAGCAGTCGTCTTCACATTTTTTACTGTTTTATTATTTTTGCAGGGTTAGAAAATTAATTTTACGTGCGGGGTCTGCAATAGAAAAAATACCGGTTTTGTGGGGCCCCGCTTCGATTTAATAATAATAAAAAAGTTATCGTTTTTGCTGTTGAAAAATAATAAAAATATACAAAGTCAAAATCTGTAAGAATGATAGGCCTACTCTTGTAACAGAAAATAAAGAAATAGGCTATTGGGCCAATAAGTGACAGACTAAAACGTTATGGTAAATACAAAGCGACGTAACTGAAGTGAACTGAACTTAGTTCAACTTACATGGTTTAGTTTTTGATGAACTGACCAATGGACAAGCAGTCTAACGACGTCGGTGGCCTATGTGACTACGCTCAAGTACGCGTCAACCAATAACCAATAGGGTCGCCTTGTTTAGCCATTGGTCAGTTCAACAAAAACTAAACCGTGTCAGTTTAGTTTAGTTTAATTACGTTGCTTTCTACGGTGGGGGACTGCTTCCAATCAACAGGCGCGGGGCTTGACTCTTGCTATAGCCTACTACGATAACTCGGTTCTGATAAAATTAAATCTTATACTTCATGGTCAAAAAGGCACTCGGACACCAAAAACATCCGCCAAGACTTTTTTTAACTTATGGATTATTATTTAAATCCAATCGCTTTTTCGTATAGCCACCCTTAACTATCCAAATGTATTCCAGTTTGTTTACAACTTTGTGAGTAATTTTACGGGAAACAGAAAAGCAGACGGTGTCAAAAAAGGCTGCAAATGATAAGCTTCTTTCTCTTTTTTAACTCTTATCTCTTATATCTTTTCTTATTGTGTTTTGCAGACCTTTTTCTTTTAATGCAGTTAGGGGTTCTGGGCTTTTGGCTGGCCATCGTGAAAGTACACTAACTAAAATGTTTTTGCTAACCTGAATATCACCGTCAGATGAACTGCACTGTTGAGTCAGAGGCCTCGTATATTATACAGTAGTCTACGTGTACAATGTATACGCTAAATCAATAACAATCAATAAATCTGCAACCAGGCTTACTTTCAACCACCTCCGTCTTGGTATACACTTAATTGGCTGAACATCATTATACGATCACCAATTCACTCACTCATTTACTCGTTTATTTGTTCGTCCGTTGATCTATGGGCTCTATTCATTTGTTATTGGCTATCGGAAGCGACAGCAGCATTGTTTTCAGCGTTGTCGCTAAGCTTTATTTCCAGACTGTTGACTCATGATGACTCATGGACCGCTGCACTGAGCCTGATGATGTTTTGCATGAACGTGTACCTTGACAACCTACAAAAGCCCATTGAATTTCAAGGTCGTGAGTCAAAATTCAAGGTCACAGAGTTTTTTGTGTGTTTTGTGTGCACGATAGGCTACTGCGGATACCCGCGGGCAGTACTTAGCCTTGAACAAGACTTGACGATTTTTTCTCTCCCTGTTATTTCTTGTTTTTAACATACCTGTTCGCCCATTTATTCATTATGTTATTCAATTTTCCAATTCTGTCTGTCTTCTGTCAAACGGTAATTTCATTACAATTTCTTCCGCCAGCTTGCTCCTGATCTCACTCAGTACAGTATTTGCAGGCGCTTTTGTTTTCTTCTTGTACGTCATTTTTATGCCTCCGCCAACGTAATGCATGCGTCCGTGCGTCCGTCCCGAACAAACATTGTTAGCATGATATTTTGAGTATTTGTTGATGAAATTTGACCAAATTTTCACCACCAAGGGACTTCGGGGCAGGGATGAACGCGTCAACTTTTGGGGTCAAAAGATCAACGGTTAATGTCACGATGGGGTCAAATATGCCCCAAAATGCACTTTTCGACTTTGTTATTACGATATTTCAAGTATTTGTTGACGGGTTAACGGAATTTCACCAAACTCTCGCCACTAACGGACTTCGGGGCAAGGCCATGTTTTCTAACAAGGAGTCATGTCTGAAAGTGCAGTTTCAAATAATGTTATATTTTTCACACATACGCTGTATAAAACGCGACGTGGTTGTAGGCGAACGAACAGATGTTTGAAGACGACAGCTCGACTCTGGACGAGTTTATTAACTTCGCTACACACGCCGTCATTGCAATGGTATCTACCTGTATATAGTTTTGTTCGTACAGTAGCTCGTTATTCTTAGGCCTATTGTCTTGATATTATGCTGACGTTATGATAATATGAGGCGTGCAGTTAAAACGAGGAGAATATGTCGGCCCAGTGCTGAAATACTATGCGGCCGTCCGTTTAGAGCAAAGCAGCGCTAACGCTAACCTTGGCCTTTGACTTTTGAGCTGAGAATTAGCACACCTGCTAAACATTTAAATTGATTACATGCAAGAATGCAATGTCCATGTCAAACGGCATCTCATTTCGTCCTCCAACGGCTTTAGCAGAAAATCCACGAGCGTAGCGGACGTACAGACGAACGGACAGACAGACCACGCTACGATAATTCAGTTGCAATAGCCGCCGTCGCAAAAACGAATTGCGATTCGGCCAAGGCCTTTAAGCTTTGGGTACGCTTCCAAACAAATGTTTCTGGTAATTCTAGTTTTAAATGTTTTGTCTGGCTGTGCGTACATAGGCATACCGAAAGGCACTGATACCAGAAGAAGATGATGATGTCGTCATTTCGAACGCGGGTTCGTATCTCGACCAGAGTGCTAACATCTCTAACGACTGAAAGTGAAAAGTTGCAACGGGGAGTTAAATAACATTGCTAACTAGTAGACACTAGACTAACTGGTAAACTGTAGCATATTTAGCATTTTTTAACGGCAAAAAGCCTCGCATATCAAAGAATGTCGTGGCATGATGGGCCTACTTACGGAGTAGTAAAATACTTAAAGTCGTGCCGATTTTCATGCAAACTGGCTGATTCTGATTAACAGCCCGGAAAACTCCTTTCCGCTTCCTGAGCAAAAAGTCATTAAACACAACGTGCTATCGCTGAGTTTTCGGTAATGTAAATATTTTCAATTGTCGACTGTATAGTAGAAACAGATCGCAGCCAGGTCAATCGTAAAACTCATCTCAAACAAACGCAGCTTGGCCATCCGTCCCGGACTGGACATGACAAAAGATGTCGGTCTGCTCTTTATTTCAAAGCATGAATTAGACGTTTACCGCCGTCCGGTGGCGAAACTGGCCGCAATCAAGCTCAACCTGGCCACAGGATATAAAGATTAGCATTGCTAGGCTATCAGTGTCTACTGACAGCAGAACTTACTGAAACGGACATTGATCGCAGTCAAGTCGTGTAACTCAGCTTGGCCATCCGTCCCGGGCAAAACATATTATTGTTTATTAGTTTTTTAGACGCTCTGGAGTAAGAAGTTGATCGTTGTGACGTCACGGAACTGGTGTCAGCTAAATTCAGCCTGGCCGTCCATACCGGGCAGTATTAGAAATCGGTGTCTGTCTGTATGTTTCAGACGCTGTGGAATCGGAAGTTGATCGGAGTCAAATCGTGGAGCTGGTCTCGGCTAAGAGCAGTCAGGGATACGAGGCCTCGCCACTGCCTCAACTCAACCGACCATCGAATGACAAACATCTGACTGCAGACCATGACACCGACTTGGAACTGATGTCGAATCATTCGGAAGCAGGTCGCGACGACACCGATTATACACAGCCATTCAGTCCTCTCCGAACAAGTATTTACTGCTCCGTTGATCATCATAAGGCGTAAAAACATTTATGTGCTTTTGGTTGCAGCCGGCAAAAAATTAGAGATAAAACGGGGGTGTGCAAAAAATTGTTTCATTATTTATTTCACATCATGACGTGTCATGTAATATTATGCAACAACTCTTGAAAACAAACTGACACACAACAAATAGTATTTGTGAAGATACTGCAACTTTTCAGGGATTGGGGTCTGCTATTCCGAAGGTCCGCTATTCCGAAGGTTCGCTCTTCCGAAAGTCCACTGTGCAGATACGCGCCACAGTGCTAACGTTTGGGTTAAGGTTAAGGTTAAGGTTAGGGTTAGGGTTAGGATTTGGGTTAGGGTTAGAGTCAGCCTTAGAGTTAGGCTTAGGGTTAGTGGGAATAGTAGACTTTCGGAATAGCGGACCTTCGGAATAGCGGACCCGAATCGCGAACAGTAGGCCCTATTTTCCAGTAAAATTTTGAAAGCAAAAAACCTGCACTAATATTTTGAAGGTCCGATAACTTTTTTAGCGACGCAGGTTTTTTCTAGGGATGAATGGCAACCGGAAGCACAGGAATTTTTTCAGGCGTAAGTAATAAGTAATAACAGTAATAAGTAATTCTTATTTCACGTTTAACAGACGTTTGCACAACACTCAAACAAGACGCAGTCCAAAATAATGTCAAGCAAGACACAGTCTAGTTTAAAAGCTACAAAAAGACAGTTTGTAACAAATAATTGCTTATGCAGATTATAGCTGAATTGGGTATTTGGCAACCATGTCCCGTGTTTTCAAGTCTTTTAAGCATTATCTATCTAGAGACTACAGGCAGAAGAGGATACAAAGAGCGTTTCGAAGACGGAATATTATGAAACAGATCACGCATTGCAAAGTAAATTTTGGCAACATTCTTTGCAAACAGCGATAAGAGCGCTTCAAGAATGCATCAATTTTATGCACACATATTCTGCATTTATAATCGACCTTGTGCCGTTACGGACGGCTTAACAAACACCTGTTGACTAAAAGTTATGACAATGATTTGCGATGCTGTGTGTAGCGGGTGCGGATAGCCCGTGGATTCTGGCGAGACACGTGAGAGATCGTAAGATCCCGTTCTCCGCCGGTGACGGTTACGGCACGATGACACGTGGTCACTCCAGCAGGACAGACAGCAGGACAGAGAGACGTACAAACAGCAGCACAAGCAGCAGCGGCAGCAACAGGCATGACAGCTTCACGCCCAGCGAACGTTCACGGTCACTGTTCTTACCCACAACCGAAGCGCGACATCTGGTGCCGTCTGTCGGCGACGTGTGAGTCCTGCATGCATGATTATCTTCTATTGTCCGTTTTATCCTCGCTACCTCCGCCAAGGAGGTTATGTACTACCACGGCGTTTATCCATTTGTGTGGTTGTCAGCAGAATTACACGAAAGTTACAGGTGGATTTGGCTAGAATTTTCAGGGAAGGTCAGACCTGGCCAAAGTTAAAAGTGATGAGATTATGTTACTGATCCGGATTAGCGTCTGGGTCCAAGATATGGCTAGAGAATTATTTACTGTTGCTAGATGGGGCCAACTTCTGTCGAATATGCATGTGCTGTTTACCTGGCGAACACAACGGCAAACGTGACATAGCGTTGGCATTGGTTTGCACTCTCCGAGTGACATTCCAGTTTATAGGCCTAGATTTTGTAGGCTTTGTTGGCAATGGCTCTACGATACTCCACAATTATTAACACGTTTACATTACAATGTCATTGCACCGTACTTTCTCCAGAGAAGACAGTTACGTTTTTAGGTCTAGGCTACATGTTTGTGTTCAAAATAAGTACTCAGGAAGTTACGAACAGATCTTGATGAAATTTTGAACGTGTTGGGCATTACCCAGGAACCGGATAGTTTGTGGATTTTGGATCATCCAGGATTTTTTTGTTGTGTTCGCCAAATGGCAGAATTATTTTTGGCGGCAGAAGTTTGAAATCGCTGATCGCTTCCAGTTTTCATTTTCATTACGTTTTTTACATGCATTTATTTATTTATTTATTTTTACTGATATATTCATTGCATATTTACTTTTTCATTAATTTTCGTTTCAGCGAAGTTTCCGAGCTGTCAGACACGGACAGTGACGTCACCGTGCAGGACGAGGACGATGACATCAGAGCTGACGTTGACGGGGGAGTGGAGGCTGAGTTGGGGTCAAGCAGGGGTCAGAGTGATGAAGGTCATCTGAAGGTCAAGAATGGTCCGTGGTTTGTGCGAGTTCCTGGTGACATGTGCGTCGCCGTTGGACGCACGCTGAACTGTGAATGTCTTGTTGCCGGACAACAGCCAATAGGTCAACACTAGCTACTTTGTCAATAATTATACAATAAATAATTAAATAATATATGTATATTATTGTGTAGGCGCTAATGGTAATATCAGCGACGGGACGACATTCCTCATGGCTCCACAGTCTTAGTTTGACCATATTTGACTTTGAGTTAGCGGTAGGCCTCAGAAAGTAATACAGCTGGAGATGAATGTATAAAATTTTAGCAGCCCCTCGCCTCGAGACTGTACGTCGTTTAGTCTGCATAAACCTCTGTTTGTTCTATACGAGCTTTTAACTTGCAAGCAGAAGGGCGCAGCGGAAAACCAAAATTTATACGAACCGACGTGCCAATTCAATTTGCACTTCACAAAATCAAAGGTCAAGGTCAAGGTCAAAGTCACCGTTAAGGTTGCGCAGTGGAGGAAGCGAGTACGTATAGCTAGGCGGACGGCCTCATGTCATGTCGGCACTGGGCCGTTGTTTATACATGTTTATTTCTTGTTGTTGTACCTCAGATGTATTCTGGCATCACGGAGCTAGTCAGCTGGCTGACGGCGGTCTGAGCGGTCGCTGTACGGTCAGTCAAGACGAAGGCGGTGTTTGTCGACTGGGTGTGAAGAGGTTCAAGCCGCAAGATGCAGGCGCGTACGTCGTCGTTGCTGTTAACCAGGAGGCCACATGCAAACACAGCTTCAGCGTCACCGTCAACACGGGTACTACCAGGTTCAACGAGAATCAGAGTAATTCGGCAAAAGGCGGAATCGCTGCTATAGCAACCAACTCTTCATTTGTATTCGCTAGCATTGAAAATCTTTATTCACCAAAAACTGTGGTAAAAGTTACACATCAAATAAATATACAATTAAAGAAAAAGGAAAAACATTAGTGGTATGCAGACGGTTTGGCTGCAATTAGCAATAACTGCATCTTTTGACTTGAAGTTTGACCCCAAAATCTCCTTTTCCCCTAGAGTTTAGAGACCCCGTCTAACACAGTGTGTTATTAGACTTTACAAATGTCCCGGCCAAATAACATGTAAATCCGTCAAACGGTTTGAACAGGATGCACGAATATGACAGACGACAGACGGACGACGGACCACACTATGGACAGCAAAAGCGCTTCCGCTTAAAAATACAAATTTTACTAACTTAGAAGCGACCGTAGCTCACAATCATCGGACGACAACGATGCCGCCACCTGGCCAATACAACCGAGTCTGGTCGCTATTATCTGGTTACTTACTACCTAAATGGGCGACTGTTTGCAGACAGGTAGCGGCCGAAACCATCTCGGTATATTACCAACACCAATGTCAATTCAGCCTCCCACTCTTCTAGGGTAAATAAATCGAGTACTAATGCGAGATGCGTTCACTTGTATCGTGTGGCAGGAAGCAGGCCCGTCGAGAGCCATAGCGGGGCCCGGGAAACATTCTCGCTGGGCCCCTCAAACATTCCCGCAGGACCCCACTGGGGAGAAAATTTTGAATTGTTCTTTTTAAGTGGTGCATTTTGGTGTACTTCATATTTTTAGAGACGGCAGGGCCCCAAACGTCGCGGGGCCCGGGGTAGCTTACCCCACTACCCCGCCCTCTCGACGGGCCTGGCAGGTAGCACCAGCCTACATGATTTCATATGGCAGGTGACGCTCTATACCTTTGCGATGGTTTTGAGTTTCCGTAAAGAACTTTGCGCAATCTTCAACTTTAACATGATGATGGTTTGTCTCGACGGGTTTGCGCATCGTGGGGTGGTTTCTGTAATGGCGAGACCCCTACTTGAAAATAGTAGGCCTAGACCTAGACCTATGCCCAAAACATTTTTCGACTTTTGGGCACTTTGTATTTTTACCATGCACTTTGACTAAACGACTAAATTTAAACTTATTTTGACTGATTTTCTTCAGGAAAGCCGAAGTTCTGTGCGGCTAAGTTGAGCTTTCTGGATGCATGGATAAGTTGATGGGTGAACTATGAAGTACGAGTAATTAAATAATGTCTGCAACTATACAACAGATCTGAAGCTCTGCATGCTTAGGTAGGCCTATAAGTAGATTACGTTTTTGATTGCTTTGAAAAACCAATAAAAATCGATAAATCTAATCACCATCAGGGATGTGGTCTCGGTCGAGACGTCTTGGTCTCTAGACGGTCTCGGACCGATGCGTCTCGGGTCTCATCTTGGTCTCGGAGCAATATGTCTCGGTCTCGGCCCAGTAGGTCTCGTCTCGGGTCTCGGGCTATTGCGTCTCGTCGAAACGTTTTGTGCAGGCGCGCCGTGCATACTGTAGCTGCAGTTAGGGCGATACTAACCAGCATGATATTTGTGGCTTAGACATATTCGTTTACAGTGTTTTACTCTTTCATTTATTTATTTATCATAAAGCAGAATTATGTCATGTCAATCTTTTTTCGTCATAAAATAATCTAGTTGCAATGAAGATAAAGTGTATGATGTCAGAATGAATAGGCCTACTATGAGTTTACTAATTTCAGTTGCTTGCAAATTGCGATAAACATAATGGCTTATGTCTGCAGCACTGCAGTTGCAATTCCGTTAATTATTCAGTGATAATTGTCAAAATAAAGTGCAAAAAACCGCAGTAACACAAACAGAAAGCGCTTACCATGGTGCGAGTTAATTAATCCGTATTGTCAATGTCATTGTCAATGTGTTTCACCATACGTCACGGAAAACGTCTCGGCGAGACGTTGTAGCTCCCGAGACTCTCGAGAGTCTCGGAAGCTTCAAGGTCTCCGCCAGCGTCTCGGAAGCTGCAACGTCTTGTCTCGGTCTCGGCTCAGAAGGTCTCGTGCACATCCCTGGTAGATGTATAGTAGGTAAACGGTGCGAGATAGGGCCTAGGTTGCTATATTAATCACTAAAAGGAACTGACTGCCATACAGAAGCGAATAAGTCGGACGACGAAGACGAAACTCAAGTTCAGGATCAACGGCGTTCAAGGTCATCGTCAAGGTCACGACCCATTGATCAGAGCAGTCACGTTTCAGGCTACCACGACCAGCAGACAGAGGCAGTCGGGGCCGCCGCGGCAGTGAAACAAGAGCCAAAGGTTGTCATCAAGGTTTTCGACAGTTCGCACAAAGCAATGGAAGTCGACGACGGAAAACGTCAACACGCACTGTATGTATTATACGCGTACTACGGTGTGCACCGTACACACAGATTTAACCGACAAGTTTATTAACTTGCAACGCACATAATAAGCTTATCATCTCACGACCTAGACATCATCGTCCCATGGGCGGCACCAAAGGGAGGAGAGGGAAGGGGCAGGGAAAGCAGCTGTCCCCCGTGCTTTTGCTCTTTCCCCCCGGCTGCCCCAGGAGAAATTTTGGTGGTAACATGCCAGGATGTGACTTGTTAAACGTCATTTTTCCAAGACAATACAGACATCTGTGACTTTTTGCGTTTCTAAATAAGCTTATCAAATTTGCGACTTTCATTGAACGTCCAGAAGCCAAAAATGTTTCATTTTAAAACTTGTGTGGGGGCTTCCCCCTTAACCCTCTGACCAGGGGCTCTGCCTCTGGACCAGGGCCGTAGCCAGACGGGGTCTAGGGGGTGCTCAGCACCCCTACTCAGATTTTTCAGCACCGGTACTAAGAGAAGCCCTTAGCACCCCCATGCATGCAGCACCCACTCAGCATCCCTC
>Ga0209367_1006595_pt1 | contig 16041 bp, 7 predicted proteins | sample WorMetLIZISLAND2_FD_187412 | JGI IMG/M metagenome (GOLD analysis project Ga0209367, IMG submission 187412) | Marine gutless worms symbiont microbial communities from Max Planck institute for Marine Microbiology, Germany - Olavius geniculatus... ... | reverse complement strand
GCCCTCAGTGCCCTGCTAAGGAAATGAGTCCGTAGACACCCCATAGCCTCATCCTCGCATACGTCGCTGGACTCACGGATCACTGCATGGGGTTCCGTGAGTGATCTTCACGCTTCTGTAGGGTTCCGCGGCAACAAAAAGGTTGAAAAACACTGGCATATGCTTACAGAGAACAGATGGAGGTAGTCTACCTGGTTGACAGACGGCGGTGTCAGCAGCGCGTTTGCGTACACGTAAGCCTATAGCCACTGCTGCTGCTGCTGCTGCTGCTGTGAGGCAAATGGTGCTGCGAGCAGGCTCTGCACTGTGCAGCAGCAGCATCAGCATCCAATGACGTCAGCTGCTGCCCACGCATCTCCTCCCTCCACTCTTCTCCCTCTAAGGCTGTGCGTGCGGTGCCGAGTGCTCGAGTAGTTACTCGAGTGCTCTTCCGAACTTTGTGATGCAGCATTTTTACACTTTCTGTTTATGTTTAACACTTTAACTTCTGGTTTTATTAGCACACCGAGCACGTTCAACGTTATTACGGTTAACGCGCCGTGTACATTATTTACTTATTTATCGGTACTTACTTACTTCCAGAGTTACTGGACAGTCCAGAATGCGAAATTAAACTCGAGTAATATAATAGCTTTTACTCCCGTACTCGCGCAACGCAACAATTTTTTAAAAAAATATTAAATAAAAAATTGCTAAGCAGAAATTTAAAAACATTCATCAGGTCAACTAAAATGTGTAATAAAATTACGATTTTATCGCTATGATAAGCTTTCGAAACGACTCAGTCTGAAACTAAAATTCTATAAGTGTCTGTTTTTTAAAATTTTTTTTACCTGAACTGTTAAATTTAACACACTTAATTTGGAAATTAAAACAGGCCATATTGTAGACTAAAGATCACAACAATTTTACTTTTTTGTTTATCTATTAAACAAGTACTTGAGTATTCGATGAGCTATTCGCCGAGTATTCGAGTGACAAATTACTGACATGATACAGCCCCACGTCTCTTCCTGTCTCCATCAAGCGCCACTCGAAATAGACGACAGGACATCGCTTGTGTATTCGGACTGCGTTCTCCTGCTCTCCGCTGTCTCACTTGACCGATGCTTGTCCACCCTTCCGTCTGTCCGTCTGTCTGTTTCTCTGCAGTGCACAAAAGCTGAAGGTGACATCGCGTCAATTAATATTTATTGCTCCTAATAAATGACGTTCGCCCTAAGCCTTTATGCACACTAATGCACTGTCAAACGATTGTCTGTCAAAAACTACAGTAATTGACGTCAACAAGAATACGACTAATTTTTTTGTGCGTTTACACCTCACGATCACGGATGCAGTCTGCTGTCGTAAACGCTTCAACGGCATTTTTGACTGCAGTGTTTTATTCGTTTATTAGTGTTCGTCGGTGAGTAAGTAAGTAAGTAAGTAAGTAAGTGTTCATTTATAGTGCACAGTGTCAGCTAATGGCCGAATCTGAGGCACTTGACTTAGCCGCTAGGGGTGCTGTAGGCCTATTGGAAAGAGGGAGTTTTAAGGAAGCGACGGAAAGTGTCTGCAAGGTAGAATGCTAGAAATGAGTGAGTGAGTTGCAGACTATGGGAGGCGGAGTATAAATTTTGGCACCTGTGATGTATTTTCGTTCTTCTGCTTTGCTCCGACAGCATGCCTAGCGTTACAAACCGTTTACCTAGTACACGTTTATGTCGTAACATCCCTTCTCCATAAAAGCCAACGCTAAAAATTTGTAATCCTATTCTTAGCGTTTGTCGTCACTCGTTATGACAAAGTACAAGCACCAAGCACGTGACAGACGGACGGACAGACATTTCGACAATAATTCCGGCAGAGCTCTGCATAGCAAGCTGTGCTTGACGCACTGCAAAAATGTTATGTGTTGTCTTTTATGAAAAATTGTAAGGTTTAGACTACATTCAATGACAACCCCACTGTGCCAGTTAGGCTTAAACGAAAAAAACATAGGAAAACTAACATAGGCTTACTTGTGTTTTTGCATTACTTTTTATTGCAATTACTTCGTAGTAACTTAAAAGCTGTCTGCATTTTACAATCGTTTTACAACATGTTTTGGGGTTTAGTTCTATTTTCATCACAAAGAATACCTCCTACGGATTTGCGAAACGTTGTATTAAAGCTTATAGCTTATCGAAATTGTCAGTTTCCATAGGTCATATGCAGTAAGTAACTAGTCCAGCTAAGTCTGCAACTCAATTGAGGCTTGCTAATCAAATCACAGTGCAAAGTAAAGATTAATGCTTCGAACAGGTGTTGCCGCTACTGAAGTATTAGCCTGACATATTATACAGGCGGCTAATAGTTGGCGTAAATTAATGGATGTTGTCAGCTAGTGGCGCAGTGCTAGGCTATATTTAGCAGTCGTCATTACACCATGCATCACAATCTAGCGGTACTGATGCTGTCCCATCCTATGCGTTGCTATGGCAACCGCCTGTTCACATCCGCTGCAGCCAAACGTCAAATTTACTTCCGACGCCTACTCGACTTTGTCAATGCACGACTGAGAGTGTATTGTTCTCGTACTTTTTTACGGTCGTAACATTTACAGTCTGAACCAAAAATTAAACAAGGTTATTTTTTGCACGGCAGCTAAAGAAAATCTAATTAGTTCGAACACAACGTAGCCTAAATTACAACCGATATAACCGCACAATGCTGATTTTACATCTTTGAAAATATTTTGTCTGTTGGTTATTGTTACTAGCAACATTATTTGCCATTAACGGTGTTTGTACAGAAACAGACATTATACATAAAGACTGCAAGCAATTCATTTAATGTTGTATAAACGCTGATGTAAAAGGGCAAAAATCAAAAAGTCTAAGCACGAACTAATTTATTAGCTTAGACATTTAATCTGTTCTCAGTAGCCAGATAAACGCTCTAAGCTAATGTATAATGCTCGTGCTTATACTTTTTGATTTTTGCCGTTTTACATCAGCGTTTATACAACATTAAACGAATTGCTTGCAGTTTTACACGCGAAAGCAGCTACTGCTTTCAGCGCGTCTTAGCCATCGCAATTCTGTCTGTCTGTCTGTCCGTCCGTCCGTCACACGGGTGGATCAGGCAAAAACGATGCAAGCTAGGATCACCAAATCTTCACCGTCGGCTGCCTGGAAGACTCTAGTTTCAGGAACCGTAAACAAATTCGAAGGGGGTCACACCGAACGAGGGCGCTACATAAGAGGGGGGTAGGCAAAATTTGCGATTTATGGTTAATAAGTCGTTGTATCTCAGTAACGGTGCGAGATAGGGCCTAGGTTACTATTAATTAATTATAGAAAATCGTACACTGGCTTTCGATTGGCGCCAAATTCGATGATCTTGAATGACCTTAAACGCCAAAATAGGGAGTTTTATGGATTTTTGGCGATTTCGGTCTGCGCGAACACCCCAATTTTTAGCTAAACTACTGAATTGAAACTGCTATAGGCTTTGGCGCGTTTCGTGAGCATTAGCTCAAATTTCTTGTTATATATAATATTTGCGCTTTTATTAAAGTTTGAAAGGTCACTGAACAGTTACTTTGTACACAACAATAACAACAACAACAACTACTATTACTACCTCCAACATCTTGGATTTTGTTATTTGTTTAATGTAATGGCAAAGCTGTATGTGCAGACCGCAAATATAGTCTAAGTCTACATACCAAATTTCGTGCAGATGGGTGAAAAAAGCAGTTATAGATGATGAACGACATTTAAAATGGTGACCGCCGCCATCTTAAATTTACTACTTTTCTCAATTTTGGTTACATGACCTATTTCCAGTAGCAACTAAGAACATTCCTGCAAAATTTTATGTACCTTTTTCAGTCGGCAGCTGATTTGTTATGCTTTGTGTAAAAATACAAAATGGTGGCCGTCGCCATGTTAAATTTTATTTTTGTTTGATTTTATGGCATAACTACATGTAGAATGTCAAAATTAGCTCGCATTTAAAATTTCGTGCAAATATGTGCAATTGCAACTGAGTTATGAGCGATAAACGAAATTCAAAATAGCAACCGCAGCCATCTTGAAATTATTATTTTTGTCGATTCTGGTCACACGGTCTATTTACAGTGGCAGCCGGCTACATCACTGCAAAATCACACCTCACACAATAGTGTGAGTGTTGTAAGGACGATCTTCAAAGTTTATGGAAAAAAAAACAAACTTTGACCCTCAGCCAACACAAAACGCCTGAACCGATGGTCACCAAATTTGAATGGCGTGATTACGTCGTGCACCCCTACCACCAAAAAATTGGGCTTAATCTGCCAGGGGTTTTTGCTACTTATGGTAGCAGCCGACGAAAATACTGCAAAATTTTATTAATTTACGTCAATTGGCGGCTAAGTTATTGCTGTTTGTGCAAAAATCAAAGATGGCGGCCGGCGCCATTTTAGATTTTTTTGTCTAATATTTGCATATATAGGACACCAAACTTTATAGACATGCCAGATTTCGTGCAAATGCATCCAATAGTAAACGAGTTATGAACAATAAATAAAATTCAAAATGGCAGCAGCCGCCACCTTGAATTTATTATTTTTGTCCATTTCAGTCACACCACCAAGTTTAAGTTACAGTAGGCTACATTAATGCAAAATTTTGTTTACCTATGTCAATCGGCGTCTGAGTTATTGTTGTTTGTGCAAAAAAAATCCAAGATGGCGGCTGCTGTCATATTAAATTTTATTTTTGTTCAATATTTTCGCATGTATATGTGTAAAACTTCAAACTTAATAAGCATGCCAAATTTAGAGCAAATACGTTCAACAGTAAACGGGTTATGAACGATAAATGAAATCCAAAATGGCGACCGCCGCCATCTTGAATTTATTAGTTTTGTCGATTTTGGTTACACGGTCTATTTTCAGTGGCAGCCGGCTACATCACTGCAAAATCACACCTCACACGATAGTGTGAGTGTTGTAAGGACGACCTTCAAAGTCTATGGGAAAAGGCAAACTTTGACCCTCAGCCAACCCAAAACCCCTGAACCGATCGTCACTAAATTTGAATTGTGTGATTACGTTGTGGACGCCTACAGCCATGGCAACAAAATTTGGGACAAAATTGGCTATGACTCGGTTTGTGTGTGAAATATCTGCGAGATTTTTGCGCTTATAGGGGGGTTTTCGGGGATGGGCCATCGAATGCTGCCAATCGCATTTCCGCTCCACCGACCCCCGTTGCCATGACGACAAAATTTGGAATAAAATTGGCTATAACTTACTGGGCTTGTGTATGAGATATCTGCGAGATTTTTACGTGTATAGGGGTTTGTCTGAAATGGCAACGAAATGTGGAACAAAATTGCCTATAGCTTGTCTTGTGTAAGAGATGTCTGTGAGATTTTTTGCATCTGTTGGGGAGTTATCGGAAATGGGCCATCAAATGCTGCTAACTGAATTTTATCCCGACCGACCCTTGTTGCCATGGCAACAAAATTTAAGACAAAATCGGCTATACCTCGGCTTGTACAACAAATATTACTTAGATCCTTTCATCTGACGGAGATGCGGGTTGAGAGTTTGGCAATTAAATGACATCAGTCGAAATCTACCACAGTCAACCCTGATTTCCAGGTATAACGAGCAACAGCGTAGTAGGAGCAGCAGCAGTAGTAAACACATCCAACGTTCTGTACCCGACCGGAGGTATACTGCTCTGCCTTAAAAAGGTAAAGGTAAAGATACGGATCCTGATAGCGCTTTTTACATGCGTCAGGCTCATTTCCCGACTTTTGGCAATAAAGCAGCAAATATATATGTTAAACCTTACCAGTTTAAAACTGTGTGTAAGGAAGATGTGATGATATCAGTCCGCTACAACAGCAAAAATCATTTGGGTAACTTTAGATGGGGCTATGCATATGGCGTCCTTACAAGCTGACTTTAGTTGGTAATCACTAACATAGTCTAAAGCCTTCTTTATTTGATGTTATTTGTCGTATTATTAGAAAATGTAGAAATGTTTTTGTTGGTAAATAATAACGATTTTTCGTATATTAAACGTATGATTTTTGCGGGGTGCGTATGTGCGCTTTAGAATAATTGCGCACGCGCACTGCCCATACCATAACAAACCGACCTCGAAAACACCCCCATCTGACGCAAAGATCTTCGATATACCTCTTACGTAAGCGGCGATCCGTCATGTCCCAAATTTTGTTGCCATGGAAATGAGAGTCGCTCGGGGAAAATTCGGTTGGCAGCATTCGATGACCCATCCCCCAAAACCCCCTATTGACGCAAAAATATTGCAGATATCTTTTACACAGACCGAGTTATAGTCAGTTTTGTCCCAAATTTTGTTGCCATGGCAACAGAGGTCTATAGGCGAAAAATTTAAATAACACCATCGGATAACCCGGGGCCAAAAATAGGCGGTAGGTGCAAATAGCGCGCAATTATCTTTTAAGGGGGCCGAGTTGTGGCCCATTTTGTCCAAAATTTCGTTGCCATGGCAACGGGGGTCAATCGGGGGTAAATATAAATGACACCATTAAATTGTCCGACCCCGAAAAGCATACTTAGAACTAAAAATTACGACCTTATCTTTGCATAGCCAGAGTTATGATGGTTTAAAGCATTGTCTAATTTTTCCCATAGGCGCCTTTTTAGTTTTTCATATTTTGTGAAAAATAGGTTAAAATGTTCAATTTAAATTTTGTAATTCTCAAAAGGCACTTTCCTGTGCGATACGGCGTCATATGAGTTATCGTGCGTAAAAATCGGTTCAGTCGTTTTTTCCTGTAGGGAACGGCAAGAAAAAAGGAAAGGAAGGGGAAGGAGAGGCACAAAAAGTCTAGCAAACGTTATATTTCACCTATTCGTGGGGAAGCACCCGTGAACGTTCACCACATTTTGCACATCAGGAGATATGCCGGACGCAATCATCTGTACAAATTTTGATGTAAAAAAATTAAAGGGTTTGAGATATACGGGGGTCAAATTTTGGGTTCTTCAATTGAAACGGCTGGTCACCCTCACACCAGTGCTGCGCTAACGCGCAGCCTGTGATTATTATTTCTCTGAAGCACTTCCACGCCAGAATGATGACGAGTGCCAGTACGGGAGACTAAACCAATGACTGACTAAACCAGTTGGTCAGTGCTAGCGGTAGATCGGCGATCTCGCACTAGAGAGCAGAAAATTACTAGCGGTAGATCGTCATTTACCTAATTTCATTTATCTCGTTGTTAATGTAAGAATGCAGCCACATTTCTTCTTCACTGCATTGCTAAGACTGGTTGGAACTGAAATGTTATTAATTACTAAGCTTTAAATAAAATTTATTCAAAAGTACTATAGTTCTAAGCCCGTGTTACAAAAAATGCTTTGGCTCGAGATACTGAATAAGCCTGATTTAAATACGTGACAGTGTCGTGACATGGTTTGTAGACCTTCCACGTCTTCCATGCATATAAATTCTACCATCTTCCCGATCTACCTCTAGCAATTTTCCAGTGCTAACAGCAAGATCGCCGATCTACCGCTAGAATTATTGAAACCAATTATTGCCACAACTTGTCGCCATGCACAGTCGGAAGCACGCACTTATAGGCAAATTCTAAAGCGGTAAGACGCTGACTCGACTTCCACTTGACAATAGGTGAGAAAGTGCAGCTTTGGCGTATAACGACACAAAACAAATGTCCATAAACCCAGCGGCGGGCAAATGTTCGATTTTAGCTTAGCGAAGTTTTGCCTGTAAGAATGGAGCAGAGCTGAGTAGGTGTGTATGAGTTATGGTATAGATAGAAGGTGTTGCTTGGGTGTGGTTGGCCAGCAGCAGAAGATAGGACTCTGGAAATAGAGAGGAATTTAGCTTAGGAAACTTAGCTGCAGTAGTTTAAGAGGTATAAAGTACTGGGAACCAACCACATCAGTGACCGTTGAATTTCTGCACAACGTGTAAAATTACGGAAAGAAAAGCATAAGCTTAAATTACATCACCAACGTCTTTGCTAGGCCGTCGGCAAATACCATCGTTTGAAAGCACAATAAAGTTAGCGATCTAACTGTCGCAACTAATTATTGCAGATTTCAAAAGCGACTCAGCCGCTCGCGGGGAAAGAATGTGAAAATATCAAGCGAGCTAAACAGCGAACTCGAGGACACGGTGCGAGCCGTGTAGCGTGCAGAGAGAATAGAAACGTAATGCTACAATTATCGCCATTCGAGTCGGTTAATCGTACGTAAGCGAAACGCCGGGGCGACCACCCATCACGCGCAGGTGTGCGCTGGACTGCCATGGTGTGCAGTGGGTCAGAAACAAGACGGTGGGGAGGCGTTGCTATCATTCAGTTTTTCCACTTCCACGGAGGGGACGAGCGCCACTATTTTATATGCACATCTTTATTCACCAAAATGGCAGCTATTACAGCATACATACATAATCATACACGGACACACAGGCTACAAAAGAGAAAAGAATTAAATAAAAAATTGAATAAATGACAATACTGACCGATTATAGCAAACTACTGAGACTTAAAAAATTAAACGTCCATTGTGACAGTTTAATTATTTTCATATTGCTGATTTGAAACAGTCTCGTAAAGAATCTGTCAACGACACGAAGTCTAATGCTTTGAGGTCTTATTTTTAAAGAGCATATTTCTATAGACCATAGAGTAACATCAATAAGTATTTGCTTACTACAATAAAAAAAGTTAGCTATGACGATGCAGTTGTATTGAAGACATTTTTTCGTAAACCTGCAAATTTGTTTTTCGTCTATTTGTGGACACGCATTGTTTTAATTCGATTTCACAGGTATGTGCCGCTGAGAAAATCGAAGTTTTACAGTATTTGTGTGATGTATTGTATTAATTGCATTCTGCTTTCCTATACAATAAACGTACAGCTTTAAACGAAATTCGAAACACAGACGCGAAACTTCAAGGAAGATTTTGTCTCGCGTCACTGGATTCCAGTCGTACCGCACTTTTCAGAACTAGGCTTACATCCGGGTGCTCGAACAGGTGCGTCAACTATTATAGCCTATATGCTGATTGTCTGTATGGAGATCGTAGATTGCTGTCGGCTATGTCGCGAGGTCTGATTTCAGCGTCTCAATCGTACGAACTCACACAGAGGACACAGTCACGCACATACATACATACTGGTAGTATTATCACTCGTCATGAAGACTGGACGGCGCAGGAGTATTTCTAGTTTTCGTAGTGTCCTCAGGGCATTCGTTTATTCCGCGTCTAAAGACAGTTTAAGTTTAACTGGCGCAAAGTCAACGACTCGCTGATCACCTAATGCACTGGGAAATAGCCGCACTTGTGACGTCTTGGGTTTAATGATAGGATACAACATTGTCGAGTTGATTTTCGAGTTTCGGGACTCGATGTTCGATGCAACGTCAACCGTCAAGTTTCGCACTCACTAAAGTCAGAGTGCGGGTTAGGGTTGAGGTCAGGGTAAGGATTAGGATCATTGTTGGTGTATAAAGTTGGGGTTACATTTCGAGTTACGGTTTCAAGTTGAAAGTCAAAACTCCAAAACTCGAAACTCGACTGGACAAAGTTTGAAACTTTTTGAGGCTCAACTAATATAGTAAGTAAGTACTTAAGTGTTTTTATCGTGACTTGCTTGACTTATGTATCGTTTGCATCTAGTGGAACACAGGCCACACACCGATTCTCTCCACCCCGCTCTGTCCTGTGCTGCCCACTGCCGCCTCTATCTTCTTCTATCTAAAACATCAGGTTTGAAACATGAATATCAGGTTTCGACCTGATATTCATATCATATTTTTAGGACTTGTGACCAAAAATGCGAAAAAAATTATATACCAAATGTCCAGTTTCTGATATTTTTGTGACTTTAAAATGGTCGTGCCAACTCGTAACTGGCTCTCTAGTTTTGTAGTAATTCTTAGACCCACAGCCAGACTGTAGCTGGATTTAACGGATGGGAAAAAGTAAAAGAAAAAGGAGACAAAAATGTGAGGCGACAGAAAAAAAACAAAAAAAAGAAAGCAAGTCTATAGACGTAAAAAATTTTTTGTCAGAGTTTATCCAGTTTTGTTATCAAACTTTTTATGTCAAATTTGCTGTCTCTTTGCATCAGTTGAGTTGTGACTGCTGTCAGACATTAAATATATACATTTTTAGTTAAATCCTAGTTGTTTTATTTTATTTATTGTTTATTCATTGTTTATTTTTTGTCTACCAAATACGGTAAATAAAGATGTTTGTATAAAGGAAAGGCGAGGACGCAATTTGTGAAATACGGCGCCTGTGATCCGAAGCCGACCTTGCCATGACGTCACATGAAACCTTGTGCCCCGAGGTATCGCAGCTGCGGAAATGCGCTTAAAGGAATTCACAACACAACACGCAGGAGATTGAATTAACCGCTATAGCTCATTAACGGTCTCACTACTGTTATCGCCTGCTTGTTAGTGGAAAAAAATACTAACGCAGAGAAAATGACCTACGATCGAAACATCAGCAATGAAAACCTTAATTTCATTCACTACACAATGGCAGCTAAACGATAACGCTAAATAGTGAAGAAAACATACAATATGGTTATTTAGTTAACTAGCAGATCAACCAGGAACTTTTTGGTAAAATATCGTATTTTTCAAAAGCACTTAAAATAACTAAACTTTGCTCAGTATTAGCGCATACCCAAAAAGCCTCACTCTCGACAGGAACAACGATGTTTTTGTGCTTTCTAATTGAGAAAACATTCAATAATGCATCATGACGGAAAACTTGACTAATAAATTTGTTCGCATTCTATCACCTTGATATATTTATTGTCTATTTTAAAATACTTTGTTGACCACACTTTTGTTTTGAAAACTACACATTTACACTCGCTATGATGTTTGTTAATTATTATTTCGCTACTGTTCGCTATTGCTATTTTTTGTTTAATTTTCTATTTGCTATTTTTGCCAATTGCAGTTATATACCAACAGGAAATGCCATGCCAAACCTGTATAAAAATTGACCATTTGTGTAGCTCTAAATAAAAATACACTGCTTTAAAAGAGAGTGCGGGAGATGGCTGGTAATTAATTAGACGTGAACGATTTGAATAGATCCAATTTTAGCGGCGAGTTCAACATGCGGTAGCAGCTCGTGTTAGGCACGACCTGAGAGGAGATACGGTAAAGCACTGAGAACCAGCTGTGTGCTTCTTATTACACGCCTGACTGAGTCTTGAGATTGTCACCGGAGATAAACGAAACGCATTTGATACTGCACTCCAAGCTCATCAATTTCACTACAGTAATACTCGTTAGTCAATCAATCAGTCTCATTATCGTTATCAACACCCACAGTGAATATATAGGCCTATTATGCATTTGCCGCAATTAATAGCGGTGTAGCAGGTAGAATTCGCAGACACTTAAAAACATATCGTGTAAGATTTGCGTCACGATTAAAAGTGAAAATATTATTTTTTTACGGTGGCAAGTAAAGTTACAAATTACTGAGTGAACTAACAGTGTGTCAGTACGAAACAGTAAACAGTGACTAAATATGTCACTTTAATATATATATATATATATGTAATTAAATATTGTAATTATAATAAGTATTATTCAATGAAATGCATTTATACTCGTATGCAAAAAAACCACAAAGTTGCTGATGCCTCGGCCTTAATCGAACAAATGTGAATTACAGTTTACGACGTCAGCATGAAATTGCAATACCATCGCCATTTCTTTTCAAACGACGTCAACATGTTCAGAGTTTAAAGAATAATTAATAATTTCAACTAATTTTGGTTTGCGTTCGCACCGATCTTTAGCTTACATGAGACAAATTTGCTAGACGTGTAGATTGATCTCTAGAGTGAACTATACTTGCCATCAGGGCTATAACCGATGTCGATGAGCTGTGATCGATTTTATCGGTGTGTGAACGGGGCTTTATTGTGAGTGGGTTCGTGACCCGGCAACAAATGGTCACTGCATACGGCTAATTTCATCGACAAATTGAACTCGTCTATCACATGATGTCAACCCATGGCATCAACCACGGAATGATGTGCACAGGATTTCACTCATACACTCACTTTCGCACGAGGTCAGATATGATGTAAATCATTTCACGTCAATCTTTCACAGCAGATAAATAGAAGGCCTATTGCGTGACCGATATGATTACTGCCTATTATAAATTTATTTAGCCTATAGGCCTATACAACACATTATAAAGGTGCGTTCGAAACGATTTAAATGAAATGAACTCAAATGAAAAAGCGCGCTGCGGCTTTTATTTCAGTTTATTTAATATTATTTTGTTTCGTTTCTGTTCAGTCTAGTTCTGTCGTTGCATACATTTCTTTAAAAGATTACCACTCTCGTGCAGTTTCACCTCGTGGTAATACAAAAACTCGGCTGTCGCAGACAAATTGCGCGAAGTACACGTAAATAAAGAAGTCGTTGCACATATCGAGTCACAAAAAACCATATGTAAACTCGCGGTCCGCTAAAAATTAAACGGTGAAATAGAATAAATTAAATATAAGCTGTAAGCTGTCTACACAAACCACGGACGCCACGGATCTGTATCGGAGTAATTGAATTTCGCCAGCGAACACTTGACTTTAAACGTCCTAAATGCCAGAAGGACTGAACGCGACGAGTGAGCGAATAAATCTACAAGTACGGTAGTGAAATTTCGCACAAGACCGTTTGGCGTCGGCCTAATGAGTTATTATTGTCCTGGCTGAGAGAAGAGAAATAAACGAGCATTGTATGGGCGCGTAGTGACAGTTCTTTTTCCGTCTCGGCGGACCCGCGACAATCCGACCACCTACAACGGTCGGTCGGTCATCAGTCGCAGTGTAATTCAAACGCTCACTCGCACAATGCGTTCGCTATACGCCCACCTTCCAATCAGTGCAATCATTAGCTGATTCCGTTCCGACAAAAACTCCTGCGTCGGAAACCCTTACGACAAAGTGTTGAAAACACATCAGACCAACTGAGATCATTATCGGCAGCTAAGCTAAAACGCGCACGAAGTAGAAATGAAAGCATTCAACATTCGAAGTGGAATTTTTCAGTCAGTTTTATTAAAATTTGTTTGATCGATTAAAATTCGAAAAAAGAACGTGACTTCTTAACATCAGTGATGTCACTTCACAGGATACGTCGTCATGATTGTATCGCTCCGTGTATCGTTAGTTTAGCAGTTTGCACTTTGTAAGTCCTGATTAATGTTATCAGTCGGGGTGACTGGAAACGACGCATTTGCAAATGTACTCCAGTTCCGACAGCTTCATCTGCGACTTTGGAGTGTCTCGTGGCGGTAGAACAGAATTCCTGGCGTCGTAAGTCGACGAATGACGATGAGAACACAACGGGGATTTTGTCGAGGGTAGTTTGTCAGAGGGGGGATATCCGTTTCGCCCACGTCCCGGATGTACGCAGACTACAGCAGCGATCCACTTTTCGCACGGACAGTCAGTCCGGCACCTGATTGAAGTCGACTCCCGAGACCGGCGAGATTGGACCGCGCGTAAGAAGAAAGACAAATGTGGGCGTAGTTCTTTGCTATACATTGCACTTGCATCCGTTTTTAGCTCCCTTTCACTTCCATACGTTTGTCTTGTAGCAGTATTTTGTTCTGTCACGTCTCAGGACAGAACTGTGTGACATCCAAACATGCGCCTGTCAGTTAAAACGTGACTAGCGGTGAAAACTCATAATTAAGTTGCTGCTCCAGTTTTATAAAGCAATGAGCGATAATTATAAATGAATCTGAATTTACCATGTGAATAAAAAAATAAAATGCGATGAATATACAAAATTCGCCGACATTAGGTGGAAACTTATACAGCCAGTTAGGTCTATGTTTATTCTGTTTATATATTTTTTCAAAGTTTTCGAACAATTAAAATGCTACTTTGCAGATCTTTACTCTAACTGTCGGAAAATACTTCCACATTATTTTGTTAGTTCCGCAGTTACATTGAAGCGAAAATGCTAGCGTTAGTGCTAGCGTTAATCTTTTACTTCAATAATAATTTTTTACTGTCAAGCTGCTATTTCCAAACTGAATAATATCTCCACGGATGAAGTGCAGTGCACAATTGAAGGGCTTACTTCCAAAACCTGTTAAGCCGTATTTGGTCAAAACTCATTTTTTCACTGTAAGCAAAATGGACTTAACATGTTTTCGAAGCAAGCCCTTTAATTTTTGGCTTTTGCTATACGTAATTATGTACTGGACATTATATAGAGCTGCAGCGAGAAATAAATAAACAAGTAAGTAAGTAAGCAGGTGGGATGGCTTAGATCTAAGCTGACGTTGGTATGTGGCATTCGCCATACAGTTCAACGTAGAGGCGCTATTAACGACGATTTGTGAGCGGCGCACTGGCGAAGGATTATGAATGTCGATAGGCCTAGATACTTTAGGTACTAATACATGGTGCTGAGGGAGTCGTTTACAGGTTCACGGGGCCATTCTCTCTTCTGCTCACCTTTGTCTGTCTGTCTGTCTGCGATGTCTTGTGACACATCAGCGCACAATTACAATAGACAGGCGAAGATTCAAACGTCTCTGCGACTAACTGACCAGTGAGTCAACGCTGTTTTAACACCTTACAATCCGGCGACGAATTACGGCCACTGTTGACGTTCTTTAATGAGCACTGGCAGTAGTTTTTTTTCATAAAAAAATAACATATCGTACCTAGTATGCAAACGTTTATTATAAAGCTGCAAAATGACGATTAGTTTACTCGATTAATCGTTAAAATGGTTTGATCAGAATGTGCTTGATCGATTTAAATTTAAACGAAAAACTGGATCTCTTAACATCAGTAATGTCCTTCCTTAACCTGCGCATTTCTCGCAGACGTGCAGAACAGTCGTCAAGATTTGCAGTCTTGCATTGCTCGGTGTATCGTTAGTTTTGCAGTTGGCACTTTGCAAGTTTGTACACCTGATTAATGTGATCAGAGCAGTAACGCAAGTACGGATAACGAATTGCATCGTTGTCACTTTTTCCCATTTCGCTTTAGTTTATGAGCCAGTAATTTGGGCAAAGCTTACGTGACGCGCGATAGCAGCAATCCTGCCATCTCGGTAATCAGTGTACAGCAGTAACATATTAATGCGTTTTGAAAGAGTACTTAAATTGAAAGCCTCCGTACGGAAGACTCCTTGAATTTCAGAGATTAAAACTTAGATTCTTAAAAATGTAAGTTTTATGCTAAAAATGTCATGCGCAAATTGTCCAGGTCAATCTCCAGCAATTTCAGTGCAATTCATTTTTACAATGTCTGACGTAGCCGGAAATCGCCAAACAAATTCTCTAAAAACCCTATTTTGGAGGTTCAAAATCATTCAAGGTCATCGACGTTGACACCAATAAAAAGCTTGTCACCATTGCTTGATTGCCGATTTCCTGCTACACGAAATAATTGCAGTAATTGCGGTAAAATAACCACTTTTAGGGGATGGGGTTGCCGTCTTCGAGGCCCGCCTGCGCCGGTCTGCTTGAACCTATGAGATCGGGATTTGGACTGCTGAAATTTCTGTTTAATGCTAAAAATTTCATACGCGGGTTGTCTTGGTCAATCTCCAGCCATTTCGTCGCAATTCAGTGTTGAAATGTGCGCTGCATTCAGAAATTGCTAAAAATTTAATAAATTTTTTTGGAAAAATTTAAGGCTGTTCAAGGTCATCGGTGTTGATAAATTAATAAAGCATATTCATATACGATAAGCAGCATGTCTGTACTTATCTGCAACCGTTTTCACGCTACACGAGCCAATAGCGGTAAAAAACCACTTTTTAGGGGAAGAGGAATCTTTGACGCTCGCCTGCGCCGGCATCCTCAAACCTAGGGGTCGGGATTTGGACTGCTAAAATCTACGTTTAGTGCTGAAAATTTAATATGCGGATTGTCTTGGTCTATCTTCAGCCATGTCGTTGCAATTCCATGTTAAAATGTGTGCTACATTTAAGAATTGCGAAAAATCCACTGAAAACCTTTTTTTTTGGG
>Ga0209367_1006594_pt1 | contig 16044 bp, 14 predicted proteins | sample WorMetLIZISLAND2_FD_187412 | JGI IMG/M metagenome (GOLD analysis project Ga0209367, IMG submission 187412) | Marine gutless worms symbiont microbial communities from Max Planck institute for Marine Microbiology, Germany - Olavius geniculatus... ... | reverse complement strand
GGGCAATATCGCCTTTTGTAATTTTTGCTGTTTTCGATGTGCAAGTCCTTGAATGTTGCCGTTAACAAGTGTATAAACTAATGTTTTGTACATTTATATATGATATTGATGTGTATCGGTAGAATGACATTCGTTATGCATGTTTTAAGGTGATATCTTGGCAAATACTGTTAGTTACCTTTTGATGACCAATTATAAAATTTAATTCAAACACACCAGTTTGTTTATTTTTTTGTATTATGCCGAGCTTAAGTAACGGGAAGTACCAAAATTGGTGTGAAAATTGGCTATATATAGGTCTTTTTGTTATAAAAATTTTGTTTCTATGCCGAAAGTGGGTGTGGCGGGTGGCAATTGCCAGTGTCACGTCAGCCCAGAATATGACCTCTGCGGCTTGTTTAGCGTGCTCATGCGATCATGTGCGCTTCGTTGGCGATCAGTCGGGCTGTCTAGATGAAGCGCCTTTTGTCTGTTATGGCGTGCGTTATAGCGTCGAATGCGAATTTCGGCAACTGTGGAGCATTTAGGTGGATACTGCTGCATTTCTATAATTTGTCTAATAGTGCGGTGTGCATTACAATGTTGTTCTGGCCGACTGCTGATGTGAATGATGTGGTCCGCTTTGTCATCTAACTGCATAAAATAGGCCTACAATTGTTTCGGTTTTTTCTTTTAATGTTGCTTCAGAGTAACTGAAATAGTTAGAATAAGTGTTGTTATGCATGTTTTTCAGACTAGTTTAATTATGGGAAACTGCAACTGAGTGACATATTGCTAACCAAGAATAAATTTGGAGTTTTGAGTGGGGATAAGCAATATTATTAATTCCTTTGTTCTTTATATACTGCTTATTCATAGAGCTGTCACAGTTGACGTGTTAATTAACGCGTTAATACGTTAATAAATTAACGTGCGTTGAAAAAATTAATGCACATGCGTAAATTTATTTCATTCAGTTACTAAATTCTGTGCAGCAAAAGTTCGAAATTCCATTAAACTGTGGTTGTATGACAATCGAATGAAATCAAGTAACTAAACTAGTTTTCATTTCATCACCGCTGTAAATAATACCAAATTCTCTATCTGAATCGCATAAAAATAGTAGCGTGGTGCCAAAGTCTAACCTAGGCCCTATCTCATTCCACCCGTGTGACGGTCGGATGGACAGATGGACAGACAGACAGACGGATGGACAGAATTGCGATGGCTAAGACGCGATGAAAGCAGTAGCTGCTTTCGCGCGTAAAAATTTAAATCTTTATTTATTCACCAATCACAAATGAACAGACAGACAGACATACAAACATACGCACGAAACTGACAAAAGACAGTAAGCAAGCAATTCGCATAAGCGTAACCCAATAGAATACATCACAAAATGATGGACTCTATGATGGACAAAAGATGACATATGAAAAAAAATACTGTAATAGCTAAATAGTAAATAGTCTAAATACGTTTAAAAAATAAAAATTATATGTGTTTTTGAAATTTTTTTTCATTTTTCTAACTTTCTATATTCTACAGGCAGGTCCCATAAACGTCTCGGGTCCGGGGTAATTTACCTCCTACTCTCCATCTCGACGAGACTGAGTGCGTTAATTTACGCGTTAATTAATGTATTAAAAAATTAATGCACTGCGTTAATGCGTTAAAAAAAATTAACGCCTTGACAGCTCTACTTATTCAGTATCTGCAGTTCACTGTTTTTTCCCAGTTTGTTTTTCGTGCTTTTGCCCATTTTTGTATTCATCTATGATTTACATTGCTGCTTATTCAACTTATTTATTTTTTTCTAAATTTTTTGGGTATAATATTCATTCGCTAGGTGGCGTCACTAAGTTGTTTTAGCTAGTTTTATGGGTTGTTGATGAGGCTTATTCAGCTATAAAATTATTTTTTTTATTATTATACGTGTTTTTCGTTTTTCATTAGTGTTTTTCGTGTATTTTTTGTTTTCCCCAAAAAGACCTAGCCCTTTTTTTCCTTACAGGCCCCATCAAAAAAACCCTCTTTAGAATGACAGAATTCACCCAAAAACTGAACTTTGTTCTCGGGTCTCAATAGTCAATTATTTGCAGTTTCCCATAATTAAATTAGTCTGAAACATGCATAACAACACTAATTATGCCTATTTCAGTCACTTCTGAAGCAATCTGAGGTAACGGAGCTAATGTAAATTTTTACCATAAAATCCTGACAGTAGCCTCTTATCTGCATTACAACACAAATATAGTCATGAAATTAAACTAATGACAAAGATACACTTCTTGACAATCGTCTGACGTGAAGATGGAAGCTGCAGAAAGCTACTTTCAGTACTGTTAAATGCCATCTGTAACAGCCAACGTTATGCGCACAAAACAGCAAAACAGACATCAACTTCCAGAACAAACACGTACAACCAGTGAAAGCAAATTAATATCTAGTTGGGGTTGTCCAAATCGTGTTTTACACCGGGACCAATGCCGCGAAAAATTGAGCGATAATACAGACTATTCATTAGGAAGTCACTAATTTGAAACAGCAAGAAAAGTTTAAACACTTTAGTACATATAGATACCTAAAACAAACAGAAGCTTACATTTACTCAAGAAAGCGACATATAACCAAACTTTTCGACATCAGAAACTGACATAAACACAAATTTCACAACTGACGAAAACACAGGACCGCCTATGTTAGTGATGGGTCAATATGACAATTTCAATTCCAAATATTTAGCCTTATTACTTATTATCGATTCGACGTCGATGCCATACATCTCGAGTCGAGACCGAAACCTGTTTTGGACTCGAAGACTGCTGGTTTTCGCAGTTTTGGTTTCACTCAGAAACAATCCATGGGGTTCCACACTTAATTATTTCTGTGTGTAGCCTGTTAGCCTACCACGTCTGTACGTAGCAAAGAATAGACTCGAATTTCGAAGACTTTATATTGAACATTAGAAGAACACTATATTAACATCATGCTCAGCAAAGACAAAAATATAAAGAAGCAAATATATTTCTATAAATGATGTACATTAGGGTTCGTTATTGTGTCGCTATGCATTTTTTTCATCCAATAATGTAAGGACTAATTAAAGACAACTTTAATTCTCTTTAGGACTAATGACAATTTTAGCAAGAGCAATTAAAAACTTTTTGAATGCTCCTCGTATTTGTGCAGTCATAATTGACTCAAATGATTTTATTTGCGTCTAGCGCAAATGTAGGCTATTGTATATTCACATAGGCAAATGAAAAATTCACAAATGCAGGCCTATTTGTTAAGGCTTTCACAAAATCAGATGCCACGGGGTTCCAATTTAGTAAACCTAGATACAGAGAAGAAAAAAAGTCATGCAACTGTGAGCCTGATTCTATGCTGTTTGCATTAGCACTTCAAATCGTTTCGGTTTAGAGCTATATAACGTCATAAATCACAACGACGTCATATCTGCAACCGACTCATTAGAGTTCGTAAAGGATGTACGTTTCACCGATGTACAGATTGTAGAAAATATTATAGTCTAATATGCGGACGCCCGAAACTTTTGGGATGACCCTCGTATATTAGCAGTGTAAATCCGAATTTCATCAACAAATAGCAAAATGGCAATCTAGCTTATTTGCAAACAAATACTCAAAAGGTGCAAGATTTAAATGAAATGACAATATTAAATAATAACAGTTTTGCAACACAATGATTAACATCTTAATTCCATGCATTAGGGCAATAAAATGTACGTGTATATTCTATCCCAGAAATAAACTGTATCGCAATCAGCACAATAGGAAAACTTGCAGAGAAAAACATGCACTTTCTCAAGTTATTTGCTTCAATAACGCGATAATTGTCGAATAAACCCCAATATGGTTTATGTTGCAAGTCAACGTCAGTAAGTAATGATAGGTCAATATTTGCCCAAATTTTATAAGGAACAAAATGTTGGAGTAATGCACAAAACCTGCACTTCACAGCATCAATAGCATAGATGCTGCGAAAAAGTCAGATTTTGGAAATTTTACTTTGAAAGACATTGTATGTTTGTGATACCCTTTGGTGATATTTATGGTAGCAATATAATTTTTTGCTGCTGCATTAACATTATTTAACAATATGAATCTTTTTTTCAATGAACAATGAAGCAATTTAATACCACACACAGGCACTGAATTTCACAGCATATCAAAAAAAGCAAAATCATATTTTCCAACTGTCAAGTGTCTTTAATAATAGAATATTATACAAAAATTGAAATGATTAAGTATTCACACAGAATATTAAACAGTACTGTTACGACAAACATGCAGTAATGGAAGCATATTTAATAATATTAATATTTAATAATTCATAAAAACAATCAAAGTTCTACCTAAAAGTAACCATAAAAGGACAATTTCAGACATTGCAACAAGTAACTTCAATGTAAAAAAATCTATATTACAATCAGATCTGATTAACTAAAAAACTGATACTTCACAGCAGAGATTAGAGCAGCTGACGAAGTTAAAATCACGTGATGTTAAAAATAAATTACTGAAACGAATGGATTGTGGCCCCATAGACTGGTGAATATTCTAAACAAACAGACAGAGAAGAGGTCGTGCTGCAAGAAAACTGAAGACAGATGTACAGTTAACATTAAAGGCATGCCAAGACGCAAGAAAACCTGAGTCCAAACCTACATTAAATCTGCATTTTGGATGGCCTAACAACCATGAACAAGTTAAGTGTACCATAGATAAATATATTATAAATATGCTAACGATAATAATAGTTTGAATAGTTTTAGCTAATAGTTTTAATTTCTGCTGATGGCAGGGCATACGAAAAATTTGAAATAGCTTTGTTATGCTGTATTGAGGCAATATACTAGTGAATTTGTTTTTCATGTTCTGGCATACAGTAACTAATTTAAGTCTTTATAATACACTTATCTATGAAAAAACAGGAACTTGTTAAGCATCCAAAATGCAGCTCAGATTAGCAGCAGTTTTTGTTGTACATTCTCTTTCATTCCAGTCAGGATGCTGATGATACTTCTGGTGGCACACTCGGCTCAGCTGCAGCAGCTGCAACAGTTACAAAACACACAGACTGTGCACAATAATATATCATCCACTGGCAAAAGACTTTCAATTATGCTAGCAGACAAAAATGACTATTTTATTATGGATTAATTTTTTTTAATCGTGATAACCACATGATTAATTATCTTAAATCATGCAGGGCTCTAATCAGTTTTTACGCGCGAGAGCTAGCATTACCACAGATTTCTTGTTGTATCTCATGCTTATCGCGTAAGTAGCCATCCAGAGAATGACTAAAGACTTGCTCTCGACGACCTATCTAGAACATGCAACCACTGTCGAAGTTATTGAGCTGTTGCTGATACAACTCTTTAAAACTGAGCAAATCTTAGCAGAAAGCGTTTGTCTGTCTGTCTGTCTGTGTGTCCACAGACACGGCAATGTAATGGGTTGATTAAAAAACTGGCACAGCAGCAGCAGCAACAGCAGCACAGGCTCGATGGATCAAGTCAGTGCTGCTGCTGCTGCTGTGTGGTGGTAGGAAATCGCTACTTGCTTGACCTTGAACTTGAAGGGTCATAATGCACTATGATGTACCAATCGTGCGGTAGTGTAGATATTTATTTTTATTCCACCCGTAAATGTTAGTTTTCAGAGCGAAGTGACCGACTGATGCAGCGGTGTGGAAAATGATGGCAATCACACGATGCACCCTATGCACTGATGCTGCAGCTATCATGACACTGTTTACCGACATCTATCATCTCTGTTATTATATCCAGTCTAACATCAGCAGCTGTGCTAACTGTGAAAGGCGAAAGCGCAAAATCTGTTTAAGTGTAAAGTGCAAATTTTGCGTCACATTTTTTATTTCTCGGTTTGCCCTGTCTCACTGCAATGACTGATCAGCCCTCTTGAGTCTGATAGGTCTGATTAATTGTCATTGTCAAACATCGGAGTTCGTTTAACGCTCGCGTCATCGATCACTGTATGTGTTTTATAGGCCTAGTCTATCTATAACCTGCAATCTTGTTTATTTATTTATTCATTTATTCCTTTCTATTGTGGCCAGCGACAGCTCTTCCTAAGCTATTAGCTTTTAACAAAGTATTTACTAAATTTAAAAACAAACGTGAAATTATTTGCAACTTACAAATTGAAAATGACTTTAGACAGTCAATAGTAGATGACATCAAAATTAACACAGGAACTTATTAGACTGCTCACTGTAAAATTAAGTAGTGTTGCAACTGTAATATAATGTGCTCATTTGCCAAATAAACATGGTTCAATTTTGTGTGGTGTCTGATGTACATTGGCATTCCTGCTTCACACAACTGATGTCTGTCCATTAAGTTTCAATCATCAGCAGCAATGAACAATTTAACTAGACCTGAATGACAGAAAAAAAAACAAAAAAAATCACAAAAATGCATTATAAGTTACAGAATTCCAGCAATGGCAACAAAATACACAAGAAACCAACTAGACTAGTAACAAGCATTAATGAGACAGTGATTTATCATCATAATCAGGAAACTAATGCAGATATGCACACCAGATGGAGAATTGGAGTCTGGCGTCTGTTCTAAACTTGCATTCTCACAGTGTTTCATCTCAGCAGCTGGTAATGAGGCAGCCGCTGTTGTGACTACAGAGAATGTCTGAGCCTGGCTGCTAGCAGGCAGCAAAGAAGGCAGCTTCTTCGCTGCCGAAGACAACTCAGAGGTAGGTTTAAACAATGGTGGGAGAGGAGTGATAGAAGCCTCATCAGCGTCGGAGTCTTTATTAACAAGAAGCACATCGATGGGATCTGTGCTGCTGACAAGGTTGATCTGAAACTGCTGCTTTGTCACGTCCTGTCCAACACAAATGATCACTGTTCAAATTTAAGAAAAGGTTCAACGCTTGACATAGCATTGCTTACACAAGTCAGCCTGTAAGCCACTAAAGGTGAAAGTAAAGGTAACCCATACTCGATATGAGTGGTGGGTCGTCCAGAGCTGATCCCGATCACTAGGCAGTCGGCCCACAGATGACACAGTCATAAAACTGGTGGTAGGTGGCCATTAATTTTCACAAAATTACCTTCCCAGCCAGAAAACATTGCTGCGCTTTGACTGGTACCCAAATTATACTGCTTGGTGACAGAGGAACATGCGTGTGAACAACCTTCCCAAGTTTGTTACCTGGAAGTGCACCTGGTTGAGAGTCAAACCGGTGACCACGTCGTCACCAGTCCAGCATGCTACCATTACACCACCAAGTGACATTGTAAGCCACTACTCACTCTCAAACACCCACTCATAAAATTGAAGAGGTGAGGCACATGGCATAGCACTACTTACACGAGTTAGCCTGTAAGCTACTACCAGTACTCACTTCCCATCCCAATGAGGATCTGAGTCACTGATACTCATGAAACTCATAATAACAGGCTACTAGTTCTCTCCCAGATGCCTAAATTATTATTTTTATTATTACATGGTTTGAACACATGTTATGTCATTCACAGCATAGTGACAAATCGTAAGTGTGGACATGTTATGTGTCACTGCAGGAAAGCATGGCTGTACAGATTTGAGCCTACTTTTAAATGTGCCAGTTGTAAAAATCGAGAAATATAGTGCAATGCATACCTAATTATTCATTTTGGACATGCCTCTTTCCCATGTTCCTGAATATCAAATTAACTGAAACTGCAATAGTTATGCACATAGTCCTGTGATGTTCCACAAGCAATACATTAAGTTTCTTAATTTACAACTCAAAACAAAACCTGATATTGTAGTATTGAATGACCTGTGGCTGTTTATCCAGTAGCTAAGCATTTCAGTGGATTAGATCAATGCACAAACCAGCACTTCATTTTCTTCAGGTTTTTGATGCCCCATGGCCTTGATCTTTGACCTTTTAAACTGAACAGCACATGGGTTGGTTAATCATGCCCTAAATAAGACTTCACATCAATTTTGTTTTTTTTCTACGCCTGTTTGTTCTCAAGTTTTCAACCTAAGAGCCAGCACAACAGAGAGAGAAAGACAGACAGACAAAACAAGATAATTACGGAAGTGTCTGGTGGCGGCAGCTCCAGCTGAGTGCCAGTAGGAGCTTGTATTGTGAACAACGTATCTCCAGCAAAACTCTTGCACAAGTCTTCACCAGTCACAAAGGCAAACCTGGCACAAAAACAGCATCAGATTACATATCGGCATCAATAATGATATTTCAACTAGTTCACAAAGCTTCTTAACAACAGCATCACTCATGATATTTGCCCAACTGTCCACTGGCATATGCAGCATAGTAGTTACAGTAAGCAGTTAAAAGGTAATGTAAACAGTTATTATCACAGTTTACAGCACAAAGTTGAGACAAAAATTGAGATATGACAAAAGCTAACAATGTCCATGCGTAATTACATTATGCAAGTCAACACACAAGACAAACTGCAGGCAGCTGATAAATTTAAAAAAAGACTGACCATGTATGAGTAAAATTAGACAATATATCGTTAAGCTATGAGCAGTGCACTTACTGTTGAGAATATGTACAATGCATAAAAAAATTCTGCAGAACAAGTTCAAGCTATGACAGTTTATTGAAAAAAAATAAAAAGCTGCCCAGTAATACTTCTGATTGGCAAGATCCTTCGTCACTTGGTTGACGTAGTGCTCTACAATAACAATGTCCTTGTCCAATCTCTGTTCTACACTTTCCATCTGTGACACTTCCTTCTTCAGAATGTTTACCTGTCCCGCTATCTCACTCATGTCAAATGTCTCTCCATCACCACTGAACATAAACAAAAAAATAATTACAAAATCATGCATTTTCATAAATATTACAGTTTGCAGGTTACAACAATTTGCTTACTTGTAATGATGTTAAACATGTGCTAGTTATGTCCAATTCACAACGACGATGCTGATGCAACTCAAATGTTGCATTGTTGGTGCGAACAGAACTGCCGACACAACTCAACTATCGATGACAGTCACTGCAAGTTAAGTCGAGTCGGCGTCGTAGGTGTAAACAACAGATGAATGGTGTCAGAAATTCGACTTCCCACCTCCGAAGCTGAGGTGACACAACTCAGCAGTCGACGACAGTTGGTGACTGTGGCCGACAGCTGAGCTGAGCTGTGTTGGCATCGTAGGTGTCAAATGGCCAACAATAACTTAACTGCAGAAATAATGCACATTTGGTTTTTACGTGCGACAGCAGCTACTGCTGTAGTGCGTCTTAGCCATCGCAATTCTGTCTGTCCATCCGTCTGTCCGTCACATGGGTGGATCAGTCAAGAACGGTGCAAGTGAGGATCACCAAATCTTCGCCTGGAAGACTCTCGTTTCAGGATCTGTAAAGCTTCTCCATAAATTCGAAAAAGGTCACCCCGACCGAGGGCACTAAATGAAAAAAGTAGGTAAAACTTGTGATTTTTGGCAGATAAGTCGCTGTATCTTAAAAATGGTGCACCGAAAACAATGACTTTGGATGACCTTAAACACTAAAATAAGAGTTTTTATGGATTTTTTGGCGATTTTTGGCTGGGAGACACATTTCAAGAGCAAATTGCGCTAATATCAGCAAAGACAGACCAGGACAAGCTGCATGTAAAATTTTCAGCATTGAACTTAGATTCTAACGATCTATCTCTCGACCCTCTAGGTTGAAGCACGAGGGCATCAAAGAGGGGTACCCACATACAAACTCGTTATTTTTCCGCTGCTGGATCATTTAGTGCGAGACCAGTTGCTCCCTCTAGCTAGTGTGAATAAATGAATGTCAATAGCTGGGATCGGCGAGCTTAGATTGTGCTCACAGTGGGCCTTGATACATACAACACTGTCACACGTTCCCCTTTGCGTTAGCTAGGCTTTCTTGTTGTTACAACTAAATGTCATCAAATGACAGAAAACTGCTGTTTTGCTGACTGAACATCGGCCAACAATACTGCATGTTTTTACTGGCACAGCAACAGCAGTATCATTAGCAAACTGTCCATTTCTTAAAGCAGCTAGTCCATTATGCTTCAGTTCGATCATTCTGCTGGTCTACAACGGCCTAAGTTGATAATACTTTTGGCACAGTGAGATAGTCATGAAAGAGGAATGCAAGCTGCTGCAAAGCAATTTTCGGGGACTGCATTAAAATTGTTAATGTCATGATTTCTACAAAAATTAATTTCTTTCATGAATGCACTAAAGTCAGTGGATAATGCACAGAGACGTGCACGAGACCTTCTGAGCCGAGACAAGACGGAGACATTCAGAATTTTGTCCGAGACAAGACTGAGACAAGATGTTGCAGCTTCTGAGACCTGGCCAAGATGTTGAAACTCCCGAAACTCTCGAGAGTCTCAGGAGCTTTAACACCTCGCGGAGACGTTGTCCAAGACGTACAATGAAACTCAGTGGAAATGGCAAAATTTTGGTGCTGTCGGGGTGATAATTTATTTAACTGCATTAACGCATGCACTAATTTTTTAACACATGTGTTAACGCATTAATGAACGCAACAGTTTGACAGAGCTTTATGTTGTAGTTTGCCATCAAAGAAGGATGACACGTGTCATCTACAAGATGCAACAATTGTCGAACATGACAAAACTGCAAACAAACATTAAATGACGTTATTGCTAGCGTAGAAAATATTAAGAGTCTTTTCTATTAGCTTGTCAACTGAACATTGTTACAGCAGTGATGAAACGGCAACATAATAATTACTTAAATACTATTCAACTGTTGAATAACTGCAGTTTAAATTGTTAATTGAAAAGCCTGCTTCATACAATTAAATATGTATGTACGTTAGTTTAACGCAGCTTGTCATGCCGACTTTGACGAATATTAATGCCAAGTTCCTAGTTGCTACATTTTACTATGTAGCATAGGTGTAAAAAACGTTCTGACGGTTTTTTGCCACGTTTTTTTTACATTTTTAACGTTTTTTTATCTTACCAGTTTTTTATTTTTAAAAGAACGTGCATTTAAAGTTCTATCGGAAACTTTGAGAAGAACTTTTGGAATCACAAAACCGAGTTAATTGGTCATAGTGATGGTAGTTTACTTAGTTAGTTCAAATATACTAAATAGAAAGTTTTTTTATCTAGTATATTTAGTTAGTTAAGTGCTATGATTTTATGACCACACGGTTAAATTAAAATTAAGTAAAGTTCTCTTTATCTAGACTATAGTTCCAGGTATACTGCATCTACAGCGTTAGATATTAGGCAAGAGGTTAAACAAATTAAGGCCAACATTTTTTATTCAACGTTTTGAAACGTTTTTTTATTTTTGCCACATTTTTTAATGTTTTTCATTTTTTCTGGAACGTTTCTTACGCGTGAAAGCAGCTATTACTTTCAGCGCATCTTAGCCATCGCAATTCTGTCCATCTGTCTGTCTGTCCGTCTGTCACACGGGTGGATCAGTCAAAAAACGGTGCAAGCTAGAATTACCAAATCATCACCGTTGGCTGCTTGGAAGACTCTAGTTTCAGACACCGTAAAGCATTTCCATAAATTCGAAAAGGGTCACCCCGAACAAGGGTGCTAATTAAGAGGGGGTGGGCAAAATTTGCAATTTTTGGCCAATAAGTCACTGTATCTCAGTAACTTGGCGCCACGGTACTATCGTTACCTGTATGGGATCCAGATGGAGAATTTGGTATTTGTATATTAACTTGATGTGAACACCCAAATTTTCAGCTAAACTACTGAACCGGAACTGCTATAGGCTTTCGCACATCTCGTGAGTACTAGCTCAAATTTCTTGTTACATCTATGCTATATAGTGGAAACTGCGATTACTTCTATGACAGCTGATGAAGTTTGTCCGTAGAGTTCAAGCTCAAATCTCATTTCCTGTTGCTCATTTTATGATGCGTTGTTTTTTGCCTTTACAGTTTTGTTGGCAATAAAATAAAATGACATGTAAATGTCACAAATGGCATTTCTGGTGACCATGTAATGTGTTCTTGACATTTTTTTCTTCTCATTAAAAAATTAACAAATTATCACTGATAAATTAACTGATTTGCAGTTGTAGTCTTGTAACTGTTTCATGATGAACTTTTAGCCACGACATACGAATTAAGGCATATTGTCATACATGTCATTAGGGCTTACATGATACTCGTTATCGATCGACTCGACGGTTTAACTGCATCTGTGCACACCATGCCACGTGCCTGCACAAAATGTCTCGACGAGACGCAATGATCCGAAACCTAAGACGAGAGGTACTGTCTTGATACCGAGAAGCAACACGTCAAGACCGAGACGAGACTTGAGACGCACTGGCCTGAAACCGAGACGTTGACAGTTTTGTCTGAGATAAAACCAAGACGAAACGTTAGTGCATCTCGAGACCATCTCAAGACTGAGACGTCTTGACCAAGACCACATCCCTGATTATGCAACTCAGAATCACTGCCTCCCTGTGGCTGTGCTGCTGAAAATGCTCATCAAATGCAGACAAAGTTACCTTACCAACTAGCTTTCATTTTTCTATAGTTATCATTATAGTGAACAGATTAGTAACAGAACAATAAATCATTTGTTGTAAAATAATACAAAGTAAAGTAAACAAAAGTACAATAACATTCACAGATATATTGACTGACAGCCATTTGATGAGGTTTTTGGTTCTCTTCTCAATAAGTCCAATTCCTTCAAGAACATTGGTGATGTCATATATTCGTCGTTTCTGTCTGACTTCAAGTACCTCGGTTGCCTGCAAAAACACAAACCAACAATAAACATTTCACAACTTCTGCAGTAACCATATGACTAAACACAGGTTTAGTCATCTTGGATGAGAGTCCTTACAGAATCAACCTAAAGTATCCCGGCTGTTAGTGTTTGCCAAGGCTATGCACGAAAAACTTACCATTCCGCTTGACAGCAATAGTCTGACAAAATCGACTATAATACATATAAATAGAGAACTTCAACGTATGCTAATTAAAAACAAAAAAAAATTCTGGTAAAAAGCAAAATCAAAGCATTTTGGCTAAAAACATGACATTATGGCAAAATCACAGTAATTGCTAACAAGAAATTTGAGCTAATGCTCACGAGACACGCGAAAGCCTATAGCAGTTCCGATTCAGTAGTTTAGCTGAAAATTGGGGTGTTCACGACTTGTGTTGCAGTCCAAAATTGCCAAAAAAAATCCATGAAACCCCCTATTTTGGCATTCAGGGTCATTCAAAGTCACTGAATTCGGCGACAATCGAGAGCCAGTGTACGACTTCCTATTTGTGATTAATAGTAACCTAGGCCCTATCTCGCACCGTTACTGAGATATTGCCAAAAATCGCAAATTTTGACCACCCCCTCTCATTTAGCACCCTCATTCGGGGTGACCCCTTCGAATTTATGGAAAAGCTTTACGATTCCTAAAACTATAGAGTCTTCCAGGCACCCAACAGTGAAGATTTGGTGATCCTAGCTTGCACCGTTTTTGACTGATCCACCTGTGTGACAGATGAATGGACGAACAGAGAATTGCGATGGCTAAGACGTGCTAAAAGCAGTAGCTGCTTTCGCACGTAAAAACACCAGCATGTGGTGTAAATGCTCAACGTCCAAAAAAATTTCAGCTGTCGCTAGGGAAGACGTGCTACAGCTGGCCTATCAAGGTTTTTGCGAAAGACTAAAAATGGGTTTAGAATTTAGGGAAGAGACTTGATCCTAATTCGTGTTGGGGAGTTAAGCCATATTACTTTGGCTCTGGAAAGTTCCTGGTAGCGAAAATTCCACGTTACTTTCGCTCCCGGGAACGAAAGTTCTTGGGAGCAAAAGTTCCAGGGGAGCGGAAGTTCCATCTATGGCACTTTCCTTCCCAAGAGCGAAAGTACGTGGGAAGAAAAGTTCCATAATACCGCCGTGACAACTGGCAGTAAAAAGTGCAATGCGCCTATGGCCAGCAACTCTCTGAAGTTAAGTTAGTCTAGAAGATGGTTCAAAAATACCCCCACTAGATGGTGTCGTAGCATTTTGCCTAATCGCATTTCGCCTAATCGCTCCCCCAGTTGGGTCTACTGCAGAGCCCCTACCGAAATCGAACTAGGGTTAGGGTTAGGGTTAGAGTTAGGGTTGGGGTGAGGGTTAGGGTAAGTATACGACGCGAAAAGAGATTAGGCGAAATGAGATGACACCCGTCGTATAATTACTTGTGGTCGACCAAAAAATGGTACAGAAAAAATGATGAACGACAAAACAAAGCTTGTCAAAGAAGCAAAAAACGACAAAGCAAGTCGTTGTTGTTGGTCCGCCTATCAAAAAAAGATTAGGCGAAATGCGATTAGGCGAAATGCTACCCAACGCACTAGACAACATTTTCACTTGGTTATAAAAATGCATCCAGTCAAAAGGGCGTGGGGGAAGTTCCCACCCCTGAATTCCCCACTGCATGGAGCCATGCTATGACATGGCGTAGCCAATTTTCGCTATCAAACATTTATAAATGTCAATTATTATTTTATTTGTCATAATTGCATATCTAACCTTGTTACATTGTGCTATTTTATCGCTTATTCAGCATGCTTTCATCGGTGCGATATCCTGTGTACTGTCGTTAGGTTGAAGTTGCCTACGTCCACGTATACAGGTCGCACAAAGTAGTCCACTGACTCCTCCTCCAGTAGCAGTGTTTACAGTAGTCAGGCCGTGACTGTGTCTGTTTTCGCTGGCTGCTCAGGCTGTGCGGGCTGTGCAAGGCAAGTGTATTATGTGTATTACTACGCGTTAAGCTTCACGCCGTCTGTGTGCGTCACTGTGTCGCTATAATGTGTGTCCTTTTTTCTTCTTGCCGCTTGTGCCTCGTGGGCTAACTTCCACTGCAATACGGACTCGCGCGACGATGTCGTTTACAGGGTGCGTCCGTAAACTAGATTCGACGCCCAAAAATTATTTTTGATGTTCTAATTCTCAGATTAGAGACATGGCGTTAGGGCAAGCCCACTGAGTTCGACTGTCACTAGTGGCAAAAGTCGAATAACTACCGTATTAAGATCGAGAATGCCATTTTTGGAATTCTGCAGCAAAGACACGAACTTCGTCGTCAGTATTCCTAAACTTTTTTCTACTCTAAACGCCGAATCATTCTCTACAGACGACATAATACACGATAATGCAAAGATCACCGACAAAGAATATCAAAACATAGATTAAAATCGTGGCCGATGCGTAGTAGGCAGTGGATACTCGTCCAGCATCCGTTCAATGCCTTCAATCAGGAATTTCACTTACCGGTATCATCATCATCATCATCAATGACGTGAACGTTACAGAATACAGAAATTGCAGTTGACCACACTAAATCACAAAGTGGTTTAATAAAAATGTTCAAAAAATTATAAATGGCTTTAAGTTGTAGACTTTATGTTTCTATTTTTCTTTTCTTGTACTTTTCTACATTTGTGCCAAATAAACGTATAGTACCGGTATTAACTATAAGATTACTTTGCTGTATGCAATATATGGCTGATAAGACATCAAATAAAACTAGAAAAACAGTCAGAGACCACAAACCTCCGCCAACGCCATGTTGTTCGCCAGGTGGAATTACCATATTTGGCAGCGGTGTCCCTTATCTGCCAATGGTAAAAAAATCCGAAAACCAAAATTCAGGACTCCTTCCGGAATGGATCACCCCCAAAATTAAATCATTTGTAGTTTTTGCTATTCCCGACATTCCCTGAAAATTTCAGAAAGATCCTTCCATAACTTTTTGAGTTATCTTGCTAACACAGAGACAAACAAACTCTGGCAAAAACATAACCTCCTTGGCGGAGGTAATTAGTTAAAAGTAGATTGAATAATAAATAACACAAAAACATAAAAGTTTTTTCTTAGGGTAGGCTCCAAAAGTTTTCGTTTTAGACGAAAAACTGACGAAATGACGATACTGGCAGTCGTGACGAAAATAGTGATTTTTGACCAAATTTAGTAAATTTTTAGTTTTTGACAAACAAAAAAGAGATTTTTGGCGAGAAAATTATTTGAAATTTATTT
>Ga0209367_1006593_pt1 | contig 16047 bp, 9 predicted proteins | sample WorMetLIZISLAND2_FD_187412 | JGI IMG/M metagenome (GOLD analysis project Ga0209367, IMG submission 187412) | Marine gutless worms symbiont microbial communities from Max Planck institute for Marine Microbiology, Germany - Olavius geniculatus... ... | reverse complement strand
ATCAGTTTATACACTTGTTAACGGCAACATTTAAGGACTTGCACATCGAAAACAGCAAAAATTACAAAAGGTGATATTATTCAGCAGCACATTGACACACAGTCAGTGTGATGCGGGCAATATCACTTTTTGTAATTTTTGCTGTTTTCGATGTTCAAGTCCTTAAATGTTGCCGTTAACAAGTGTATAAACTAATGTTTTGTACATTTATATTTGCTGTTTTATTACTAAAATACTGTTATGGTAAGCAGCAAGTCTCTATCTATGTGCAATAGTTTTCATGCTAGATTAGTTGATATTAGCAGAAATTGTGCGTCCCGATTGGTGTCACCACCTAGCAAATAAAGATGACTGACTAGCAGTCTGAAATCGCGAAAAAAAATTATTATAACCCACAATTTTTAGGACTCGAGGTCGTTCAAGGTCGTTGATGTTGGTACCTTGAGAAAGCCCATCATTAGAGCTCCTAAGCAGCAAGCCTATGTCTATCTGCAATTGTTTTCATGCTAGACAAGTTGATAGTGATAAAATAATGATTTCTTAGGGTGCACTCTCTTTGACACTCTTATTCGAGGAAAATCTTGTCATCCATTGGCACAAAATTTGGTCGCAAAAAAACTAGAGACTCCACACTGTCATACTGTGAAAACCCAGCATCTCAATTTTTTCTAGGCTTGGTTCAGTGCCGGGATGTTCAGCCTGTCGAGGCTATTGACGTTCTGTGTTGATGACCCAGTGACGAGCTGTTGGCAGATCGGCGATATGACGTCATGCCATCCAGGGAGGATGAGGAAGGTTATTTTTAACCTTCCTGTAATGACGGCCAGTTTGTCGGTGACGCTGTAGTACTGGTGGCAGAAGAGTGCATCCTCTTGCGCAGGGCTTGTCTGCGTCGAACAGTCTTCCTGCATATCGACGAACTAAAATGATCGTGACGTTTATATTGGACTTTTTAGCGTTCGTCGTCATCTCCTGTTTTATCCACGGACACAGCGCACCGAGCGCATTAGAGATTACTTTTAGGCTTTGTCTGCTATGATAATGCGCTATATAAATGTTCTATTAATAATAATAATAATAATAATAATAATAATGTGACAGACAGACAGGTTGTGAATGAATTGTGTGTATGGCACAGCTGAGCCGCTATATGACTGGTCCGGCCTCACATTCAGCACTCAACAGTTGCAGCTGCTTCGTCATTATCAGATCATGTTCCAGCGTCTAGTCACCATCTACAATCATTTCTGTTCTCTCTCGTCGACCGCCACCGAATCAGGTGTACAAGCGGACAAATACTATATTATAACGATAATACAAGTAACGATGTTTATTGTTTAGTGTTTTTGGTGCTGTTGTGATGACATAATCACTGCTGAAATTCGCCCGGTTTGTTTGATGAATGCAGTACTGTCTGGGCTGGCAGCCATCGGACCACATCAGTTGATTGGCTTGAACCGTAGTAGATCTGCCTATAACCAGCTGTAATGATGCTCAGGTTTATTGTTTATGGCAAGTGAGTACCCAGTTTGTTTTACACAGTCGGAAGTTTTTTTTGATTTCATCTCACCAACAATTCCGCAGTAACTTGGGGAAAGTTGTCTTGAAAGTAAAAAGAGGTTTATGAAATTAATTTTATTCTCTGGGATAACTGGAGTTGCAGAAACCAGGCATTGATGTGCTTTAATATCTCATATGGTTAAAGTATGTCATTTGCTGTGTGCAGGAAAGCATGATTTGGAGTTGAAGTTGGGTACTGTGAAGCTTGTCAGTGAATATGTTGATGTTGTGACATGGTTTGTGATGGTCGGCCTGCTGCCAGAACATCCCGGTCTCCTCTCTTACTTACTTTTTCGTCATTTACTGGTTTTTGACTGATTCTACTAACAGTCGAGCCTTGGGTACACAGTTCGGTCTGTCTGTTGTCTGTTATGTGTGTACTGTGGCTAAATAGTACATCTTACCAGAAAACTGTCTGAACAACCCTGTGGTACCAAGTTGGACCCCCTTGCAAGCTCCTTTCCTCAAATGGGGATGCCAACTGCACCAAAATACTTAATTGCAAATTAATCACTAGTAATATTTTGAGGATGTGGCTGAAAGTTTGTATGTAAGTAAAAAATGCATTCACAGTTGCAGGCCTTAGGCTATACAGTCGGCTAACCCTAGCAACAGCCGGGCTTCTTTGTGTTGTTCTTCGTAAAGTTAGTTCAGCATTAGGTGTTTTTTTTGTCATAGATGTGCTATATACATATATGTTTTGCTTATTTGTTTACAGCATGTTCTTTTAGTTTTGCCATCAGTATTATTTTTGTATTTGGACAGTGTGTTGTAGTGAAGCATGACTACTGACTAGATGTGTTATGTCATGCCTAGGCTGTTCCGCATTTCTATTCTTATCTACTTTATACGAGGGTCATTCGATAGGTAAGTTACAAAACATGATCATTCTGTTAGTTTTCCAAATACTAAAAATCAGAAATATACGTTTTATAGGAAATTTAATTCCGAGTAGCAGCTGTGAGTTTTATGATGATGATGTCACCGTGACGTCATTTCTGGACATTAAATATGGCGATATTGTCACTGAAATCCTCCCGTCCCAGCATGTCATTATTGTGCTTTTATTTGCCAAAAAAATAAATGCAAATCAGATTCACTCTGAGATGCGTCCAGTATATGGCAACAAGTGCTTTAGAAGCGAACAGTTCACATTTGGTGTTAAAGAGAATGCTAGGTGGGCAGAAATTTGTATCATATACCCAGGTGCAATCAGTCGTTCTTCAGTGGCATGGACAGCAGCCAGCATCATTCTTTACGTCTGGCATTCAGAAGTTTGCTGACAGATAGGACAAAATTCATCGAGCAAACTCAGTTGGAAAATAATACATTAGTTTTTAGCATTTAAAGAGATGGCGTTAACTTGTTAAGTTTATTCATTTTTTTCATTCTTATGCTGTTTGTCACTTGCGAGTTATGATAGATTACTGGTGGGAAGAATAATACACGTGCAGACCGTTCTGTGAATAGGTGATGTCACAATAATGACGTCGACATCAAAACAGTTTTTACCCAGATTCAGAATAAAATTCTCTACAAAACGTACACAGTACAGATTTTTTAGATTTGGAAAACTAACAGAATGACGCTGTTTTGTAACTTATTTATCGAACAACCCTCGTACATCTCTTTGACTTTGATCATCATATGACAGTGCTCAAATTACAACAACGCTTGTTTTCTTCGTCTTTTTCACAGTTAACTGTAAAGCGACTGCAGTGCCATTGGCATTTCTTACTTTGTATTGTATTTTATTGTATTGTATTGTAATGGAACAATGTGTTAGTTGCATCTGCATATATCGAGGGTAGGGTGGCAAGACATCTTATCTGTTGTCGGTAGCATTTCGAGAAAACTAAGAACAACTTCTCTGCGCAGTGCATTTTTTGGACTTTTTACGCAGTGATTTTAATGTTCCTTTAAAGTTTGTTAATAAATAGTGTACAGAGTTGTTTGCTGCATTTCATTTTGTAATGAAATAGATGTTTTTTGTAATGTAATGGCTATGTGTAATGTCTATGCAGAAGATGCAGTACTCAATGACGGTGAATATGCATTTCCAGCATCAACACTGGACAGCGAATATCAGCATTTAAGACAACATCTGCACCAGTCTTGCTGGTGAGTGTTGTTTATTTGAACGTTTTTCTATGCTGTGTTCAGAAAAAAACACCCACTCACGTTTTGTTTTATATCTCCATGGAAAACGTTCAGATTTCCACAAAAATTTCAAGGAATATTCAGGAGGAAACAAGTATTCCACTGGTATAAAAGTTAGATAATTCTTTGCTACCAATGACATCATGCTGGCATCATATTTCCGTATTTCTAAACTATGGGTTTTGCCGTTAAAGACGTACCTTTGATAAAATGTTTGCGAGTCAGCAAGGGTTATGGAGCAGCAAATTTGTGCAAGATGTTTCTCGACAATACACTGACAATTGAATATTGATGGAATAAAATGATTAAACAAAAAAAAACTGACATGACCGGCCACTATCAGTCGAATCATTAAGTCATTCGACTGATAGCGGCCAAGTGGTCATTCCTGCAGTGACGCACTGCGCATACGTTTGCCAACATCAGCAAAGTTGAGGATCTCGCACTCGGCCAAAAAGATAAATCACGAAAACAGTTCAAAAGGGAAAATTGTGTAAGGAATTAGCATATTTTCGGGTTCAGTCAGCACAATGACCAATTGATCTGTTTTAACATTTCACCAATATCTGTCTTCAACGGTAAAACCCATAATATACAAATACGGAAATATGATGTCAACATGATGTCACCGGTAGCAAAGTATATCTAATTTGTTCACAGGTGGAATGCTTGTTTCCTCCTGAACATTACCTGAAAATTTTGTGAAAATCCGGACATTTTCCATGGAGATGTAAAAGAAAACGTGAGTGGGTTTTTTTTCTGAACACAGTGTATGTACGAGCTTTATCCAACTAATTCTAATGAAGAATTCCTGTGAGTTTGGGGTTGACAATTTTTGGAGGCCCAATTTGAAGGGCCATAAGCACATAGGAGTTACCACAGGAGGTCTTTTTGAATTTGATTTTAGAAATTTTGAGAATTTGCAAAAACAGATTCTCTGGAAGTGAAACACTTGGCGGCCAATTTCTTCCTGATGGTGCCCCCTGGCCAAGCAATGCTCTGATCACAATCACATTGATATTGTATTCATTTTACCTGCTCAAAAATTGAATCCATCCGATGTTTGGAGGTTTAGCCATTGATGGATCGGTCAGTGTTTAATTATAATTGTTCAAACCATGCCTGATGTAGAACTGCTGTATTGGTTTTAACTGAAATGTTGTTGCCAGTGAGCGTAGTGGCCTAGTGGCGCAATGGTTAGTATGTTGGATTTGTTGTCCAGTCCCAGTCAGGATGCTATCGAGTGGTTACGACATGTACTTGGGTGGGTGACTGTTGTCTGTAGGCAGTTAAATCGTCTTGGTATATAGCCATCCACCGAGGTCATGTCTTTTATCTCTCCATGGTAGATAAATCAATTACTGGTCTGCTTGGCTAATGAATGGCAAGAACTGTGGAACCAGTGTACATCAAATAAACTTTACAGTGTGCAACCGGTCATTGGTCGCAGTGTCAGTTCGTCACTGGGCCGCTACGACTCAGTCCTTATCAACCGTCTTCAAATTGGTCATACAAGACTTACAAACTCTTATCTCCTAAAGGGAGAGAGTCAACCGGTATGTGACGCTTGCCATTCTCCGCTCACAGTCAAGCACATTTTGGTAGACTGCACTCGTTACAGTGCAGCACGTCAGAGATATTTTGGAGTGGCCACACTCAAGGACATTTTTGAAAATGTTGCATCTCGCAACATCATCGCTTATGTTTAAGATGTCAACTTTTACAATCGTTTATGATGTTGTTTTTACATAAGCTTAATAGCCTTGATCTTAACAAGTATTTTAACTTTGCTTCTAATACATATGTTAACTGCTTTTAACTTATTTTAACCACATATGGCACTGAACTATTTTGTGCTGATGTGCCGTTAAGAAACTACTCACTCACTCACTCTGCTTGGCTGAGTTAAGGCAGGGTGTATTATGTAGCTGGTAACACTGTGTGATATATGGCAGGTGACGCTCTGTAGCTTTGAGATGAGTCCCCCTGAAGAGCTAGTTATACAGTGCTCACTTTTTAACTATTTTAAGCCAAACAGCCAGTGGGATGTGCTGCTGCTGCTGCATTTGTTAGTGTTGCAATTTTTGACATCTTCAGCAGTAAGTAGCAGCAGCAGTTACAGAATAGATTTATTGCTGGTTGTTTGTAGGCATGAGGACACGTCTCATCAGTTACTCATTGACCAGCTGTTTGAACGTGAAGCCCAACCCATGAAGCAGCTGTTCACCGAACAGTCCTCTGGTCCATTGTATCCTCCTTCAGGTTTTCAGGTAAGCTTTTTGTCTTTTAAATACTGGTTTGATGGTTAACGATATCGGTGGTATCAAACAGAGTTTTAGCTGCTGTTAAATGATTGCCTGTTCTGTATAGGTCATATCGTGAGTGCTGTTTTTGCTTTGAGCCAGCGAGGGTTAGACCTAGTCAAGGTAGCATACGTCCCAAGCTTGCCAGTGCCAGGTGGCTGACTGTATTAAGGGCTATGTATCAAGGGCTAGTGCCATTAACCGATTGGACCAATATGCCAGGTCAGGTCAGGTCAAGTAGTCGCATGGTCGTGAGACCGTAGCGTCGCTCTTCCACCGTGACCGCGGTTAATAGCCAGTCCATTGATCAGCAGGTGGGCGGTTGTTGTCTCTTTGGAGCTGGTCTATCCACCTGCCACGTGGACGACCGGGACGACGATTCCATGTAGGGTCAGGGAGGCGTCCCTGAGACAATCTGATGCAATTGTAGAGTGCTGTGACATATGCCAGCAGTCCTCTAATGTAACAAGTGAGTGATTATTATTGTACTGATCAGTTTCTTTCCTACCAATAGCCATGACTACTGCTAGTACTCATTTGCCGATTCTCAGGTGGCTTAGTCAGATATTAGCATAGTACATCTTCGAACGGTTACCCATTTCAGTTCTAACCTGGCTCAACGTCAAGTAACATTTTTGCTGTGACAAACAATGTGAGCGTGGGTCTAACTACACCATGTAAGCATAGCAGATTCTTATGATTTATAGTAGACTTATGCTATTGCATGTTCATTAATGACATGCAGTGAGTGCTCAGCGTAAGTATAATCTAGCACTACTGTGTCGGTTCATGACATTTCTAACTGTTGTCATTCTTTTTATAATTGTGTGCCGTAGCTCTGAACATCTTATGCTTAGCTGGCAGCTAAATTTGGAAAAATGTTACTTGTCTTTATTCATCTCATTTTTTACTCCTCGTGCATGAGGTCGGTATAATATTAACAACTGACCGACATAGGTTTCTGACAGAGCCTTCCTGGAAGAACTTCAAATGGCCATATCTCCATAAGAGTGCTAGATAGATGCATGGTCACAATGGACCATCCATAGGAAGTCGACCACCGCGATTCGAATGGTCACGTGACCGATGACGTCAAATGTCCCCAAAAGATCAAGGTTGCGACCCTGTTATTTTTGAGGCACCATATTTTGATAACAGTGCTTGATAGACGGGGAGACAATTTCCAATAACGACTTTGACGCCAGTCACTATTAGTATAATATTAGTCCAGTCTCAAATGGACGCCGGGTTTTTAATACAAGTTGAAAGGAACGAAAAAGCGCTTAGAAGAATACAGGAGAAAATAATGCGCGCGAGGAGTACATTAGATTGGTCACAATCTAATAATATTTTTTGTCTCTGTTGTCTGTAGGCCCTGATGAACATTTACTTACTTCCTGGTGTGACATCTCGTACCAAGCATATAGTTCTGCTCTATACACTGTGTGACCTGATAAGTCTTGCATCGAGTGAAGTATACAAAACACAGGTACGATCGCAGTTCATTGGTTGTTTTAGTTTCATGACACTTATTTGGTGATGTTGCCAGTACTTTTAAAGATTTGCTCTTCTGATATCGTGATCGTGCAGGCTGCTGCAGATTGCGAGTGACAGATTTGCACAGAAGTATATCATCATTTCTGGCAAGCACCACTAAGAGTGCGTAGCGCCGAACGTAGACATCAATCTCCAGAGTGGACGGTTCTGAGCCACGTCAACTGCGTCGTCCATACTGAGGTCGCTGGATTTCAGATCCTGCTGAATGGTTTTCATCCATGCAATACAAGGACGTCCCAGTGGTCTCGTCCAGTTTCCTGCGGGGGAAGCTGTTGAGATCTGTTTTGCATCTGTTTCATCAGGCATTCGTGCAATGTGTCCGAACAGGGACAGGCGCCTTGACTGAACTATGGCTGAGATGCGGTTGCTTGGTTAACCTTCTGACTTCGTCAGAAGGATATACTGAAAGTAAAATCCATGTTTTTGGTCGAATGTTTGTTAATTCAATGCCAGTTGCTGTTTTGTTGGCTGTATCAGATGGAGCGGAGGTTTGATCGTTTCTGCAAGGTGTTTGCAGTGTCTCAGTCGTTGTCGAAATTTGTTCGAGCCATTTACCTTCTGGATCATGGCAACATGCAGGTTGGTTGCCTCTGCTACATGGTTCTGTCTGTCTGTTGTCTGGCTGTGACCCATGTATTGTGGCTAAATGGTTCATCTCATCGGAAAACTGTCTGGACAAGTAAATAGGGTTGCCCAATGGCTACCCTGTGGTACCAAATCAGGGCCCCTTACAATTCCCCATTTCCCAAACAGGGGTACTATTTGCAAGGCTACTAATCTATTGTGAATAGCACGTAGTACTTATTTAAACTAGATAGCAGTCATAGCCCGCAGGTACCTCCGCCAAGGCAATGCTATTCGCAAGGTGGCGTCACCATCTTCGGTTTTGCAGCGGTTCCACTTATGCCCCCTTTAACGCAATGGTAACGAAAATTTCAAAGTGATCCAGAATCCAGGATTCCTGCCGGATCACCCCCAAAATTTAATCACTTGTAGCTTATGCCATGCCCGACATACCCTCAAAATTTCAGAAAGATCCGCCATAACTTTTTGAGTTATCTTGTACGGTAATAATAGCAGCATACTTGAAGCAGTTCTGATCGTAGATGAGTTTCCAGATGTTGACAGCGGAAGGTCCGGCGTATCCAGTGAACCGTTCCGGATTACTCACCAGGTCATAGAACTCTGCCTCTGGTGACTCCACGTCTAGACAGACACACACAGAGACAGACATACATACACAGATCAACTCAGCCTTCCATCCCTATGGGGTAGGTAAATCAAGTACCAGTGTGTGAGGGCTCGAGTTAAATTAACTTGCGTCAGATGGCGGGTAGCACTGTATGATCCTATGTGGCAGGTGGTGCTCTGTAGCTCTGTGATGAATTTACGATAAAAAGTCGTACACAAAATTTAAGTTTGAACCTTTAGCAGAGATGAAAGCAGACAGACAGATAGACAGATGGACAGACAGAAACACAGCTAGACACAAACATAAAAACAGACAGATGGAAGAAAAGTATCAAAGAAACCACTTGGTGATTCCACATCTACACTGCATCTCAAAAAACGTCCCACTTTGTACTTTTCTATATCTTTGCCAAATATTAATCAATTTTCCTATTTTTCCATCGGCACATACTGTAAACCAGTGCTGTCCAACCTTTTTGACACCGCAGAGCCCCTGGTGGGGGGTTAGGGGGGTGAAGCCCCCTGAAGCTGAAACACTTTTTGCTTCCGAATGTTCAATGGAAACTGCAAATTTGCCCATTTTTCTGAAATTTGGAAACGCAAAAGACCATCAAACATTGTTGAATTTTGCAAGTTGATTTCATCTGACTAATAACTGGACCAAAACTGCAATTTATGTGGAACGATGGCGGGCCACATGAAATCCCCTCGCGTTACCGTTGACCATAATTATTCTCAACTTCCTGCCCTTCCTCCCCGGAATTCGCATAACTTTGGTCTTTTTCGCATTGATCCACATGTTGTATTTCAGACTGGTCTGAACCGACTTGAAAAGTTTGATTTCATTGACGAGCACCATTCGAGGGCCGTATCAGTGACTACAAACTGACGGTTAAACACACGTAGGAGTGTCCGGCGGTCGACGGAGGAAGTGAGAAAGAGAAAAACACAAAGAGACAGATACAGAGAGACAGACAGACAAACAGACAGACCGGTGGACAGACCTTCAGTTTCACAGAAGCTGTCCTGCTGGTTGTCATAGCGAGTCCACGAATTCAATGCTTCCTGGCTTTCTTTGCTACAGACAGGCCGCACACGTTTATTATACACGAAGTGGTCCAAATTAGTAAACTTACAAGTTTGTGCCATAAATGCATAAACAAAGAAGTATACTTTTGCTCCCACACTCAGAACTGAACCTGCAGCAAACACACCTAAAACATATTTCTACACTATGTTGGTGGCGTGGCGTAGTTGGTAATGCGTTTCGGCTGAAACGAAGTTACTCTACGCCGGGGGCCGCCCGGTTAGTACTGCGATGGGTGACTGCCTGCGGGCAGGTAAACCATCTCGGTGCAAAGCCTGCCAGCTAGGTCAACTCAGCCTTCTACCCTCCGTGGGACGGTAAAATGAGTAGTAACTCATTTATATGGGTTACGGAGGGTGGGGCCTTGGCACAGCGGACTGGGGTTGTCTAGCCGGCTGCTGCGCCAGCCTGTGTCTGCAGGCTGCACATGGTGGCCATGCGGCAGGCGGTTCTGGTTAGTGACGAAAGCGCATTAGAGGCGTGCGCATGCTCGCGACTATGCACTATACAAATTGACGACCTTTACCTTTAGCTTTATGTTGTGACATATTAATCCCAGCCTGTGAACAGTAATAACAGAATCAACATAGCAATTTTAACACACTACAGTCAGAAGTAAAGTCGCTTAAGATTATGGTAATTAAGGGCCGGTTGCACCGACCAATTTTAAGTACGTACTTAGTTAAGTGCAACTTAAATTAAAGTGCACCAACAAAATCCGCACATCACTTAGCTAAGTGACAGACTTAATTGTAACGATGCCGGCCATTGGCTAATTTCGATCACGTGACGACAGCATTTCCTTGACGACCAATTACGTAATAGCTATCACGCTTCATGGACAACGATGGCCATCGCTCAAAATGCCGTATATAAATTAAAATAAGTTCAGAACAGTATAATTTTGAGCGAAGTGTAACATATAGGCCAAATATACGAGAATCAACATAAATATGGACTGACACATATTTGGCTGATAATGAATTGAACTTGAGAAAATAAACTTTGTAGACTACGCTGAACTCGTACGTGTCAGCGCACTGCTGTTTAGAAAAGTGATTTGTTTTCACTTAAAACAATCTCAGCTGTAAATACTCAACGACAAATAGCATTATCCACGTGTATTTGCCACTTTTCTTCGCTTTTGTTTACGGTATATAACAACTGTTACCTAAAATCGTCAATTTAGAATGATAACTTTGTCACAATTCGCTAAATAAAGATGGCATCTGTATCATTTTTGCCAGCCCCTTAAATTTAAGTGGGCAACTTTGGCCACTTATTTTTAAATGACGTTTAGACAGGCTGGCCTGTTTAAATGGTGTTGGTGCACTGCATTTTGTGCTAAGTACGGTGGTTAAGCATGTATTTAAATTTAAGTATGGTTGGTGTAACGCACCCTAAGTCATGTACCTCAGTTTGACATCAACGCAATTAGCTCACATATGTCCATGTAATTAAGTTGAGTTTAATGTCGGGGTAACAAACTCACATATGTCAAATTAACTAGCTCACATATGACAAAGTAATTGACTCACAAAGTACCTGAGCTTGACGTCAAGATAGCTGAGCTCATGCTGTTGTCCGCCGTTTATCAAACACAATGCGTCAGCTCTGTTAGCTTCCGATGTAAACTACAGCACCACAACATCAGTAACTCAAGATACAGAGAGTCTACCTACCAGGGTTCAGGTTTTGTCGATGAAAACCTGTCACTGCCATTCGAGAGGTTTAAACTGGTATAGCATGTGATTTAAACTTCTAGATATTCGAAAGTGCTCATTACACTAATTTTCATACTATATATGATACGTAAAACTTGCACCAAACCGCAACATTTCAGAAAAAAATCACACCTAAAACACAAAAATTTCACCTATTAATAAATTACTATAAAAGCAAAAAAATGTACTGCTTTGCATTCCTTTGTTATGAAGTTGCATATAACAAAGTTACAGACAAAAGTGAAAAGTTGCAGAAACTGATAAAAAACCTGTTTCTGTTGCACTAGTTTTAACAGCAATATAAAATATAAATCAGTTAAAAACAGTACAGTATGAGAAAAACAGATTTTAACTACCACTGGGTGCCAACCTGATACCTACTGTTGATAACATTCTATTTTACATCATTTAGTGACGACAATAATAACAGCTTCTAAAAAGCACACAATTCACAAAATTAAATGCTACCGGTCTTCTCCAACAGACACAAGACTTGAAACAAAAACACAAAGGTCTATTTTTGTGACATCATGTATCAGAATGCAGCAGTAGCAATTGTTAGGGATTGGGGTTACATAATCTAGTGGGGGCACTACAACGACATCCAACATGAGCCTATAGCGGGAAGGGGCAGCGGCGTAGCGAGATGATTGGCAGGTAGCACCTACAAGAAGAAGCAACAATGCAGATCGGGGTTCTTTGCTACTGCGACCGTACAGGTGCCGTATCAGAGGCCGGGAGTGCTTACGATGCGTATATAACTGTAATATACGAGTACGAAGAAATTCGTCTTATTACTTGGCACACACTACCATTTATACAGTAATTGTGCACTTCCTAAGCGGCTGACTACTACAGAAAGAAGGATCTGGGCAGCGGTCCGTCGTAACAGCAATAAGTTGTGATCACCTTGTAGTGAGACTGTTCATCTTTCAGTCCAGCTGGAATCTGGTCCTACAGTTTAAATACAGTATCAAATCAGTCTGATCCTGCACTTTATATACAGATTCATAGTAACTCGTCAATAAACGTTTACATCAAGTATAACAACATCCATTTTTAAAGCCAAACTTAGTTAAGTTTGTAGCAAAATTGGGTTTAGTTGGTTTTCATGTTTATTTAGATAACTTACTTACTTATTAGACTTAGTTACTCTGGTTCCATGTGGAACATTGGACAAAGATTCGTCTCCAGTTGGCACGATCGCTGGCAGCAGTCGTCTTGTTGCTCCAGTCTATGCCCATCACCTCCAGATCTTCTTTTAGTGTGTCTTGCCATTTTCTCTTGAGTCTTCCAATGTTCCTCTTGCCATCTTCAGGTCTCCATTCCATGGCCAGGCTGGCTAGCCTCGTTGGTGGAAGTCGCAGGATGTGTCCGATGAAACGTCTTCTTCTCGTTGCCACTATGTCATGCAATGCCATCTGTCCAGAGTGTGTCACTACTTCATCGTTCGTGATGTGATCACGCCAGGATCCTCCTAAGGCAATGACAGTAAAACACATCAATCATCTTGGTAGCTTCTGCTGTTGTCTTCCATGATTCACAGGTGTAAGTTGCTGTAGGAACTATGATGGAAGAATATAACTGTAATTTGATCTCCTTGGTGATTGCTCTGCACTTCCAGATTGGCTGTAAACGTTGGAAAACAAATGAAGCTTTACCTATGCTCGTCTGAATGTCCATCTCTACTCCTTGTCTACCTCAACTCCATCTTCTGCCATATAACTTCCAAGGTATTGCAATCTGTGCATATTCTCTATGTTCTGGATGTCAAAAGTGATTGGTGGCATAACATGTTGTTTTCCTACTGTCGTCGTTTTCGTCTTGCCATCGTTAGTTCGTAGTCCGACTTTTTTCCCGAGCCCATGGAGTCTATTTGTCTCCATGAGTGTGATCGAGCAAAGCGAGATCATCTGCAAAATCCAGGTCTGCAAGTCTGCCGTGGTTCCAACTGATACCAAAATCTTTGCCTTCCATGGTCTTCCTCATCACAAAGTCCATCACCATGAAAAAAAGAAATGGTGAAAGTATACAACGCTGTTTGACATCAGATACAATATCAAACATGTCTGTAAGTCCGTCTTTTGTTCTGATGCAGCAACGTGAATTTCTGTATAGTGCTTTGAAGACATTGATGTATTTTTCAGGAATGCTGTAGAGCTTCAAAATCTTACACATTGATTCCCCGTGAATACTATCAAATGCTTTCTTGAAATAAATGAAGTTAATACATTATGGTTTATTCCAGTGGTAGCAGTCACCGTAGCACTGTTCGATAATGTTGCATAGCGTTAATATTTGTTCAATGCATGATCTTCCTCTGCGAAATCCCGCCTGTTCTTCATGCAATAGATTGTCTACTTCATCTTTTAGTATGTTTAATAGCATGCTGCAAAAGACTTTCTCAGACACTGACATCAGTGCTATCCTTCTCCAGTTGTTACACTCACTGAGGTATCCTTTCTTTGGTACTGGAATGATGATGCCTTGACTCCAGTCTGCAGGGATGTCTTCTCCATTCCATATTGCATTAGTAGTTCAGTAGGTATTCCAACAAGTCCTGTTGCCTTATTGTTCTTCAATCATTTGACAGACTTACTGATCTCCTCCTCAGTTGGTGGCGAAGCATAGTGGTTAGAACGTCAATCCTGGCCGGTAGACTTTCCCTATCCTGCGCTAGACTGATGGATGGCCGTGTGACCACTTTGTGGGTACGGCGTCCGCTATCAGTCAACCATCAAGGCCAACTCAGCCTGCCATCCCTCCAGGGTTGGTAAAATGAGTAGTAACCCATTATATGGGTTACGAAGGTGGGGACCTTTGTACAGCTGACTGGGGTGCCTGGCCGGCCAGTGCGCCAGCCTGTGTTTGCAGGCTGCACGTGGCAGCTGTGCAATTGACGGCTCTGGTTAGTGACGAAAAGCACATTAGAGGTGTACGTCGTATACGGCGATGCGCTACACAAATTGACAACCTTTACTTTTACCTTTAATGTCAGCTTGTGTTACATTTATAGACCCCCACATCTTCTTCTCTTGTGAAATCAAAAAGATCTTCCGACATTAGCTGATTAAGCACTTCATTAAAATGTTCAATCTGGTGTGCAGCTTGCTCCCGTTCTGTCAGTAAGGTCTTGCCTTCCTTATTCTTAGTGGAACACTTGAAGTGTTGCTTGTTCCAGTGAGTTCTCTGACGATTCTTTACAGCAATTTGGAATCGTTCTTCCGTGCAGCTTCTTCTGCTTCTTTCGCTTTATGTTCAATCCACTTCCTTTTGCCATTTCTACAACTCTTTTTTCACAGCTTTGTCTGCACGTCTGTAATCCTTATTCATCTGATGTTGCTGAGTTCTTGTTCGTGCTTGGTCTCTCATGATCTTTATTTGCTTCCTTTTGTCTATTAATTTGCATGGTTCATGATATTGTTTATTTCAGCGGAAAGTTCGTAGTTATGTGTGCAACACGGTGTACTGCACTCAAGCGCTAACAGTCAACGATGGGGATGAGTGGGTATGTTCTTGATAAAGTGGAACAATTGTTCATGATTCATCTGATATCCATCTCTCCTTGTATGATCATCTTCTTCGTCCTAAGGTTGTCTCAGCACTCCCTTTCACAACTTCCTGGAATGCTTGCCAATTCTCTGTGACATCCCCAGAGTCCTGCAGTACTGCGAATCTATTTGCAAGTTCGATACGAAAGCTACTAGAGGTCTCGGGGTCTGTCAGCTTGGATAGTTCAAACGGACGTGATGCTTGTGCTTTCCTCAATTTCTGTAGCTTTATGCGGATCTTGGCTATTTATACCAGGTTGTGATCAGAACCAACACCTGCCCTTCTGTAGCCCTGAACGTCTTGCAACGATATGCGCCAGCGCCTGCTGATGCATATGTAGTCAATCTTATTCTGGGTGCTACAATCAGGTGACGTCCAAGTTGTTTTATGTATCTTTTTTGTGTCTGAATAAAGTGTTACCAACACATAGGCCACTGGTGCTACGCATCATGGCCAATCGGTCGCCGTTGTCATTGGTGTGCTCTGCTGAGCCGTAAGGGCCGACATATTCAGACGAGCAGTGCTAAATGATGTTCAAATAAGAATTTTAAGAAGTACAGAACAGTTATATTTTAAATTTTGTATACAAAAGAATGATGTAAATATTTTTTCCATCTAATGCTCTAGTTGCAACATAACTGACAAATATGAACACATACGTTCTAAACTGTGCAACCAATTGGACCCTCAACCAAGCTAAGAAAGTTGAACTGAACTGAACTAAGTTTTACAGAACACACTTGCAGCTCATAGCAAAATATACAAAACATGCAAAAATGTCTGAAAAAGTAATATCTACACAAAAAATACAAACAGAAAAACAACAACAATAGCCCCAGTATGGTAGTGTATGTGAAGTGAAATGGTATAAACTATTTGGTTGTCGTAGAAATGATCCCTCCCAAAAAACCCC